>Ga0265297_10000099_pt1 | contig 298271 bp, 306 predicted proteins | sample Munlanlwell13791_FD_192502 | JGI IMG/M metagenome (GOLD analysis project Ga0265297, IMG submission 192502) | Leachate microbial communities from a municipal landfill in Southern Ontario, Canada - Leachate well 137-91 | ecosystem: Engineered > Solid waste > Landfill > Unclassified | place...
AGAGAGCGGAACAGCAAGATGAAGAAGCAAGGCACCGATTAATAAAATCAAACTTAAGATTGGTGGTTTCAATCGCCAAAAGATACGTAAACCGAAGCCCGAATTTGAGCATTCTTGATTTGATTCAAGAAGGGAATATCGGATTGTCGCGGGCGGTAGACAAATTTGATTACAGAAAGGGATTTAAATTTTCCACTTACGCCACATGGTGGATAAGGCAGGCGATAACAAGAGCGCTAGCCGACCAATCAAGGACGATAAGAATTCCGGTGCATATGGTGGAGACGATTTCCAAATATACCCAGCTAAAAAGAAAACTGGCGCAGGATTTAGGGAGAGAGCCGATGGCGGAAGAAATAGCGAGCGAGATGGGAATTCCGGTGGAACGAGTGCGTCATATCCAAAAAATTTCGCAGGAGGTGATTTCGCTTGAATCGCCGATCGGCGACGAGGAAGAGGATTCCAAACTTTTGGAATTCATTCATGACGATAAAAATTTAAGTCCGTCGCAAATTGCCGCGCATTCTTTATTAAAGGATAAAATAAAAGAAATTTTGAACGATTTGTCGGAAAGAGAAAGAAAGATTTTAGAGATGCGTTTCGGTTTGGAAGACGGAGTGACTCATACCTTGGAAGAAGTGGGAAAAATTTTCAACGTAACGAGAGAGAGAATCAGACAAATTGAAGCGAAAGCGCTTGAAAAAATGAGAGAACATGAAAAATCAAGAGCGCTTGAAGAATACTAATTAAAATTTTCTTAAGAAAATTTTAATAATGACTGATGATTAATTTCTAATGACTAAACATATTTCGAATATTCTTATTTAAATGACAGCCGAGGAGTTAAGAAAAAAATTTCTGATTTTTTTTGAAGAGAAGGGGCATAAAATTATTCCTTCGGCTTTTTTGATTCCGGAAAACGACCCGTCGACTTTGTTTATCTCAGCGGGAATGCAGCCGCTTGTTCCATATTTAATGGGGGAAAAACATCCGGAGGGAAAAAGATTGGTTGATATTCAAAAATGTTTGCGAACGGGAGATATAGAAGAAGTGGGAGATGCAACGCATCATACCTTTTTTGAAATGCTTGGCAATTGGTCGCTCGGCGACTATTTTAAAGAAGAGGCGATATTATGGAGTTTTGAGTTTTTAACAAAGGAATTAGGGCTAGAAAAAGAAAAATTAGCAGTTTCTGTTTTTGAAGGAGACGAGAATTCTTCTTTTGACGAAGAGGCTTTTCAGATTTGGAAAAGTTTAGGAATTTCAGAAAAGAGAATTACCAGATTGGGGAAAGAAGATAATTGGTGGCCGGCCGGCGGAAAAGAAAAAGGACCACAAGGTCCGGACACGGAAATTTTTTATTGGACAGGCAAGGAAGACGCTCCGGATGATTTTAATCCGGAAGAAAAGAGACGGGTAGAGATTTGGAATAATGTGTTTATGCAGTATAACAAAAAGGAAGATGGCAGCTTTGAGGTTTTGAAGCAAAAAAATGTGGATACGGGGATGGGGCTTGAAAGGACGCTCGCGGTTATTAACGGATTTGACGACAATTATCGCACGGAACTATTTTCCCCGATGATAGAAAAAATTGAAAAGATTTCAGGAAAAAAATATGAGGATAATAAAAAAGAATTCAGAATAATTGCCGACCACATCAAGGCGGCGGTGATGATTTTAGGAGACAAAAAAGGAATAGAACCGTCAAACAAAGACCAAGGATATGTTTTGAGGCGTTTAATCAGGCGGGCGGCGCGATACGGAAAAATGATCGGCATAGAAAAAGATTTTGCCGTTGATTTAATTCAGCCGGTTTTGGATATTTATGGAGAAGTTTATCCGGAAGTTATTGAAAATAGAGATTTTATTAAAGAGCAATTAAAGAAGGAAGAGGAGAAGTTTTTAAAGACTTTAGAAAAGGGGCTAAAAGAATTAAATAAAAAAGTAAAAGCTGGCGGGAAAATTTCCGGAAAAGAAGCTTTTGATTTATATCAAACATTTGGATTCCCGAAAGAAATGATAAAAGAAGAAGTTGATTTTGACGAAAAAGAATTTGAGAAAGAATCAGATAGGCACAGCGAACTTTCAAAAACGGCATCGGCCGGAATGTTTAAGGGAGGACTCTCGGACGTGAGCGAGGAGACAACGAGATTGCATACGGCGGCGCATTTGATGCTTGAAGCGCTCCGAAGAGTTTTAGGAGACCATGTAGAACAGAAGGGAAGCAATATAACGGCAGAGAGATTGAGATTTGATTTTTCACATCCGGAAAAAGTGACGGGAGAACAATTGGAAGAAGTGGAAAAAATCGTGAATGAGCAGATAAAAAAGAAACTGCCGGTGAAATTTTTAGAAATGACAAAAGAAGAGGCGAAAGAGTCGGGAGCGACGGGGGTTTTTGAACATAAATATGGAGAGAGAGTGAAAGTTTATTTTATCGGCGAAGAAGAAGAAAATTTTTCCAAAGAAATTTGCGGAGGTCCGCATGTGAAGAATACGGAGGAACTGGGGGAATTTAAAATTATAAAAGAAGAATCAAGCGGAGCGGGAGTGCGGAGAATAAAAGCGGTTTTGAAATAAAATTTTATTTGCAACTTATTGCAACTTAAATTTAAATTAGATTTTTTTCATAGCATCAATAGGTACATATGTACCTATTGATGCTATGGGAGGGGAGAGGTAAAATAAAGAAGCAAAAATGAAAAAAGGAGGAAAAGCAGCGGAGGTTTTAAAAGTTTTAGCGGGCATAACGGCCGGAGCTTTGCTTATTCCAATAGCTTTGTCTCCGGGCGGAGCGCAATTACTTAAAAAAATCATTGATTTATATAAAAATGGCGGAAAAATAGAGAGATATAGAATAGTTCAGGATTTAAATAAGTTGCAGAAAAGAAAACTTATCAGTTTAAAAAAGTTAGAGAATGGAGATTTGAAAGCAGTAATAACAAAAAAGGGAAAAAAAGAGGTTCTTTCTTTCAATGCAGAAAAAATAGTTTTGAAAAAAGAAATTCCTGAGGATAAAAAATGGAGAATGGTGATGTTTGATGTTCCCGTTTCTAAAAATCGCCAGAGAAGAACTTTGTCGGCAAGATTGAAAAAAATGGGATTTTATAAATTGCAAAAAAGCGTTTTTATCACTCCCTATGAATGTGAAAAGGAAATTGATTTTATTTCCTCTGTTTTAGAAGTGGGAGAAGACATCTTAATTTTTAAAGTTGATAGTTTTGACGGTGAAAAGACGGTAAGAGATTTTTTTGAAATTTAATGATTTAACCGCAGGTTTTGTTTAAAAATATTCCATAGCATCAATAGGTACATATGTACCTATTGATGCTATGGGGAAAAGAAGAAGAGGGGGAGGGAGAGAAAAAAAAATAAAATATATAGATAAAGAAATGATTATTCATAGAAAGAAAAGAAAGGAATAATTATCCACAGAAAGAAAAAGAAGAAGTGGTGTAAAATTAAAGGTGATAATGAAAACGGAAAAGTTTTTGAAAAAGTTTTTCGCGGTTTTGAAAAAGCGGAGTTTTTTTCCGAATAAAAAACATTCTTTAAGAGACGGGTTTTCTTTGATGGAACTTTTGGTTTATACCGGAATTTTTACAATAACGGCGGGACTCATGGTGGGAGTAGTGTCAACGGTTTCGGACGTGCAAGTGAGAGAAACGGCGAATGTGGAAGTGAACGACCAGAGCCAATTTGTGATGAACGCCATCAAATCAATTTTGACGGGCGCGAAAGCGGTGGATATTACGGCGGGGACGGCGGTGTCCACTTTGAAAGTGAGAGTGAACGACGCGGCGAAGGACCCGACTTTTGTATATCTTGAAAACGGGATTGTTTATAAAAAAGAAACGGATAACGGAGCGCCGGTAGCGTTGACTGATAAAACAGTGAACGTGACGGCGCTTAATTTCACGAGAATGGTGAATCCGCCGGGGAAAGACGTGGTGAAAATAGATATGACGATGGTTTATAATTCGACGCAGTCCAATCAGCAGATAACAAGAAATTATCGGTCGGCGGTTTCCAAGGTTTCGGCAATCACTTTTGATTCGGATTTATTGCCGTCAACGGACAATACTTATAATGTGGGAGCATCAAATCCCAGGTGGCTAAACGGATTTTTTTCAGGGAATGTCAATGTGGGCGGGCTTTTGAATATCGGAACGGCGACGAGCGACCCATCGGGGCAGAACGGTTCGCTTTATTACAACACGACAAGCAATGTGTTTCGCGGATATGTGAACGGAGCGTGGGCGGATTTCGGTTCGGGAGGAGGGGGAACGGGTTCTTGGAGCACTTCGGGAAGCAATCTTTATACGACAGGGTCGGTGGGAATAGGAACAAGCACAATTCCCAATAAACTGACGGTAACAGGAAATGCGTCAATTTCGGGGAATGTGGGGATTGGAACGACGAGTCCAGAAGATAAGCTAGATGTTAGAGGAATTGCGAGACTTGGGGATTATAATACGGCAACATCAGATGCTATAAAAATTGGCGCATCCGCTTATGCGGGAAGTTCTCAGTCGGTTCAACTTGGCCAATGGACAAGCGATACGGTTTTTAATCCAATTTTATTTGTTGGTTCCGGAGCTACTTATAACGGCAATGTGGGAATCGGGACGACGGCTCCGACTGGAAAACTTCATGTTGTGGGGAGCAGCGGTGTTCCTCATCCAACAACGCCTGCTAACAGTGGCGTACTTAAAGTTGGAACAGATGCAGGTGTTCATATCCAAATGGGGTATGTGGACGGAAGCAGGGCGTGGATTCAAAATTATGGGGGGCTTCCGCTTTATATTAACGAATTGGGGAACAATGTGATTTTGAACTCAGGTGGCGGCAACGTCGGCATCGGGACGACGGGGCCGGTGACAAAATTGGATGTTGCTTTTCCTTTGAATACAGGAGGACTTGCTCTTTCAAGTCCGGGATATGATTCTGATTTATATAATTCCGCTTTAACTCTTCGTTCCACTACAAAGACGGGAGCTCAGTCCGATGTTGTTTTTTATCATGCCGGAGCCAGTAATTATAATGGAGTATATATTTGGAATTATCCTGCAAATGCAGTAGGAGGATGTTGTCATCCGATAGCGTTTTTTGGGACAAAAGATGACGGAACGGATTACAGTTATTTTCCGAGCAATGTTAATGTCGGCATTGGGACGGCGTCTCCAGCTCAGAAGTTGCACATATACGGAAGTGGTCCGGATCTAAGAATCGAAGATACAGCAACTAGCGGAAATTTTTTGGATTTATCTTCTAATACTAATAAGCATTGGGTTTGGGGCGTAGGCTCAGCTGCTCCGATGGTATTTGGAACAAATAATGCCGAGAGAATGCGGATAGATGCTTCCGGTTATGTGGGAATCGGGACGACGGCGCCGGCTTTTCCGGTTGAAATAAAAAAAACAGTAAGCGCAAATTGGCAGTTACACGGCTTGAATGGTGCTGAATATTATTTAGGGCATAGTAGCGGCTATGGGATGCATATAAACACATACAACACGAGCGACAGTATTTACGCGATGCAACTTTATAACGGAACAAATGATTTGTTTGACGTTTATAACTCCGGAAAAATTTATATGAGAGGAGCGGTGGGAATCGGGGCGGTTATTAATTCCGGTTATTCGACTGATTATAAACTGCAAGTGGGAGGCGGTTCTGGCAGTAATGGCATTATGATAAGAGCGGGAAGCACCGGTACTTCTAAATTATCTTTTGATTATGAACAAAATGCCGACGGTTTGGGGCGCATTTGGTATGACAGCGCTTCAAATTCTTTCTCAATTTATACAATCGGGACGGAAAAAATCAGAGTTACAAGCGGGGGGAATGTGGGAATCGGGACGACGGCGCCGACAGCAAAATTAGAAGTTGCCTATGCGGGCGCGAATGCGGAAGTTTTAACGTTACAAGACACTTATGTAGGAAATGGATCGGTGGCATATAAAGCTTATTTCACATTAAGCAATGGCGGATGCAGTTTTGGAGATGGTTTACATATAGGTTTTTATAATACCGGTTCGGCGGGGCCGCATTGCACAAGCATGCCTGGTAATGTTTTGTCTTTACTTAAGGGCGGAAACGTCGGTATCGGGACGACGGCGCCGGCGGCGCAGTTGCACGTTAGCGGCAATACTTATATAACCGGCGGCGCTAATGGAGGTTTATCAATCGGGGAAGCGCCTGTTAATTATGACGGCTGGGACAGGCAATTGAATCTTAATGGAACAGGTCACGCAAGGTTAACTGTTAAAACCGCGAGTGTGCGAATGGGTATGTATGCGCATGACAGTTGGCATTCAATATCGGGAGTGGCAACAGGAGGGTTTGTTGGCACATATAATAATTACCCAGTGGGTATTGTGGTTAATTCTTCTCCAGTGATGGTGTTTAATACAAGCGGGAACGTGGGAATCGGGACGACGGCGCCGACGACAAGATTAAATGTGAATGGAAATATAAATTTGGGGGACGGAACCGTTCAGTATAATATGAATACCGATAACGCTATCATTTGGGGAAGCGGGGATACTGTTACAGCTTATAGTATAAAAACGAAGTATAAGCAGTATACGAATACCGCCAGCCAAACTTATACTTATTCAAGATTGCAGCTGAACTGGCATACGGGAATTGAAATAGGAGCTTCTCCTACATATGGAGGAACAAGGTTTTTTAACAATTATCCAGATTCAGGAACGCAAATATTTTCAGTAGGAGATGGGGATAGCAATGTAAGAGCGGTTAATAATATTTATGCGGCAGGATTCTTTTATAGTTCGGATGCGAGATTAAAAAAAGATTTTAAGGTTATTGAAAATCCGATAGACAAAATAATGAAATTAAGCGGAGGAACATTTACTTGGAAGAAAGACGGGATAGCGGGAATCGGAGTGATAGCTCAAGAAGTGGAGAAGGTGTTTCCGGAATTAGTATCAACCGACAAAAAAACCGGAATGAAGAGCGTGCAATACGGAAACCTGGTGGCGCCTTTGATTGAAGCGGTGAAGGAACAGCAGGCGGAGATTCAAGGACTGGAGAAGAGGATAGAGAAGATGGAGGCCCTGATGGAATAGTCGCTTCGCGAATTCCACAGGGTAAACTTTAGTGAAGTTATGTATTACGCGTATGTTTTAGAGAGTTTGAAAGACAGAAAGTTTTATGTTGGGTATACAGAAAACTTAAAAATAAGATTTGAGTCTCATAGTAAAGGGCTTGTTAAATCAACAAAAGAAAGACGGCCTTTAAGGCTTGTTTATTATAAAGCATGTTTACACCAACAAGACGCGACTCGCAGAGAGAAGTATTTGAAATGTTATTATGGTAAAATGTTTCTAAGAAAAAGATTAAAATCTTATTTTGATTTTTATAAAAGAAATGAAGGGAAAAAGGATTAAAAAAATATATTGGATTTTGGCGATGGCGGGAATAATTGTTTCCGGCGGTTTTTTGACGGCTTACGCCGCGACTTATTATCAGGTGAATTACGGGGCGACAGTAACAATAAATGAATGGAGCACTTGCAGAAAAGTGACAAATAGTTCGGCGACCGGTCTTGCGCTTTTTGTGCCGACAAATACACAGAGCGAATGGGATACTTTTCGGGGAGCTCTTCCAAGCGGAGTAACACTTTCGAGTTGCACGGTTTGGTATAACTCATCGTGGACGTATAGAAAAAAAATAACCATAGATGGAACAAAGGTGGGTTCAACCGAAAGTAATTTTCCGGTTTTAGTGAATCTTTCTTCCGATTCGGATTTAGCAGCAAGAGCAAGAACCGATGGTTATGATATTTTATTTACAGACACAGACAAGACGACAAAACTTGACCATGAAATAGAGGTTTATACTTCTTCAACAGGAGCATTGACGGCCTGGGTTGAGGTGCCGACTGTAACTTCCGGCACGAGCAAGGATATTTATATGTACTATGGATATTCTTCCGCATCCAATCAACAAAATACATCAGGCGGAGTTTGGGATTCAAACTATAAAGCGGTCTGGCATTCGACAACGGACGATACAACTGCCAATAACCATGATTCAACAATCAGCGGAACAATATCACAGTCAACAACAGCTAAAATAGGCAAATCGGCTGATATAACCAATGCTACTTCTTATATGACGGCGGCTGACAGTGCCGATTGGGATTTTGGAACAGGAAGTTTCACAATAAGTTTTTGGACTAATTTTTCAAGCTTGCCTACGTTAAATAATGCCGCTAATCTAATAAGAAGAGAGAAAACAGGGGGAGGGTATATAATTAGATTTGCCAATAGAAATTCAAGCGGAACGTATAATTTTGCGGTTTATATAGGGGGAACGGATTATAATTCTACTGGAAGTTTATATAATTGGTCGCCTTCAACAGGCACATGGTATTATTTAACTTTAGTTAGGGACGGGACAAATTTAAAAGTTTTTAACGGAGAAACGCAGTTAAGCTCAACTCAAACGAGTTCATCCAATATGACTGACAGCACTCCATTTTTAATAGGAACAAGCGCAGAGTCTGTTTATGGATATATGGATGAAACAAGAGTTTCCAATAGCGCAAGATCAAGCGGTTATATGGGCACAAGCTATAAAAATCAAAATTCTCCGTCTACTTTTTATGCGCTGGCAGCACAAGAGACATACCAATAAGATTTTATAGCATCTTGGTTTTTGCGAAGATTTAACAAAGACGATTTTTGTTGTGGATAAAAACTTTTTTAAAAATATCATTATGTTATAATTGATTCGTCTTAAACAAAATAATTATTAAAGTGATTTTTACGGGATAAATTATTTTGAAGATTGACTTGTTAAAATAATCATTAAAATTTTTTTTAAAAATGCCAAGTTTAAAAAAGGGTGAGGGGATATTTTCAAATTGGATTTTTTGGATATTTGTTTTATTAGCGGTAGTTGTCGGCGGGTTATATTTTTGGATGGACGGATTTAGAAAACAATACTACGCAGTGTATTTAAGGACGGGAGAGATTTATTTCGGGCAGATTTCTTATTTTCCAAGAATGGCGATGAACGACCCTTTGATTCTTCAATTGACGGGAGATAAAGAAAATCCTTTTTCCATTTCCAGATTTAAAGATTCGTTTTGGGGGCCGGAGGGGAAGATTTATTTAGGCGGAGATAATGTGGTTTGGAAAGCGAGAATCGCAGAGGGAAGTAAGATGATGGAAGCTTTGAAAAATCCGGATTTAGTAACCAAGAGCAATACGGCGGCAGCGGAGGAGCAGCCAGCGGCAACGACGCCAGCGGAAGAAAAGAAAGAATAGTTTACCCCAGTTGAATAGTCGCTAAAGCGAATTTTACGGGGTAAACTCCAGTTGAATAATCGCTAAAGCGAATTCAACAGAGTAAATTAGTTATTTAGTTTTTATTGTAACTCTTCGACTGCACTTCGTTTCGCTCAGAGAATAAAACAAATAATAAAGTAATCCCTCGACTTCGCTCAGGGAGTAAAGGAGAAAAATGTTATACTAAGGAAATAAAAAAGATAAAAAAACAAATGGAGGAAATAACAAATGAAGAATTAGCAAGAATAATAAATAAGGGTTTTGACGGAATGCAGATCCAGTTTAATGGATTAGAGGGGAGATTCAACGGATTAGAGGGGAGGTTTGATGGTATGAAGGTTGAATTCAATGAAAGATTTGATTATATAGACGCGAGATTAGGAAGGTTAGAAAATGATGTAAAAGAATTGCGTGGAGAACTTGTTTATCGTCATGAATTTGAGGATGTTTTGTCGAGGGTAAAATTATTGGAAAAGAAGGCGGGAATTGAGTCGGGAAAGTAAGCAGTTTGTCAGTTTTTATTGTAACTCTTCGACTGCACTTCGTTTCGCTCAGAGAATAAAACGAATAATAAAGCAATCTTTCGACTAAACTTAGGAAGTAAAGAAGAAAAAGGTTTTGCTTAGAGAATAAAGGAGAAAAATGTTTTGTTTATTTGTTTAGGAGGGGGTAAGTTTATCTTTTTAAAAGGGTTGCAAACCTTATAGTTTTGTTGTATATTTTCTCTTACTATGAAATTAGAACTAAAAGCAGAAAAAAGAGAAATTTTTGGGGAAAAGACAAAGGAAATAAGAGAAGCGGGATTGATTCCGGCTGAGCTCTACGGACACGGAAAAGAAAACGAACATTTGTCGGTTCTTAAGAAAGATTTCGATAAAGTTTTTAAAGAAGCGGGAGAAAACACAATAATTTATTTAAGCGTTAATGGAGTTGAAACGCCAGTTTTGGTCTATGATTTTGATAAAGACGCAATAACCGGGGAACTAAAAAACATAGACTTTTACAGAGTCAAGATGGATGAAAAAGTAACAGCCGAGATTCCTTTTGTTTTTAAAGGAGAGTCTCCGGCAGTGCAAAATTTGGGAGGAATTTTAGTGACGGTTCTTCATAATGTGGAAGTGGAAGCGCTGCCTGCCGATTTGCCGCATTCCATTGAAATAGACATAACAGCGCTTGATGAAATAGGAAAAAGCGTTCATATAAAAGATTTAAATTTGCCGAAAGGAGTGGAAATAAAAGAAGAGATGGAGGCGGTTATCATAACAGTAAAGGAACAGAAACAAGAAAAGGAGGAAGAAACGGGACCGGCGGATGTTTCGGCGGTGGAAGTTGTCGGAGAAAAGAAAGAAGGGGAAGAGGAGAAGAAAGAGGAGAAAAAAAGTTAATTTTTAATTAAATAAGGGTAATTAAATAAAAGAATAGCGGCTAAAAAAACAGGGCTAATCACCATCCCGCCATCCGCCAGCTGGCGGAGCGGACAGGCATTTTTTTAGCTGTTATTTTTTTATAAACTTTTTAGCGAGAGGAAGAGAGTGATAATAAGGAGAGAGAAGGATCAGTTGGCAGCTAGCTAGAATATGATTTTAAGAGAGCGCTCCAAGGCCGCTAGGCCGGTCTTACTCTCTTGAAATCATATTCTAGCTTTCTAAAAGGAGAGGAAGAGAAAGTGTTGATCAGGAATTTTTTCAGAATTGTCGCAAGCCCCTCTGACTTTTTTATAGAAGAGGAGTGGAATGGTAATAAGGAAGATTTATTTAATTTTTCTAATAGTGTTTTTCAGCACCGGCGGTTTTTTTGCTCCGGCCCTGCCTACCGGCAGGCAGGGGCAAAAAACCGCCTGGCTCTCGTCCCGATTTTAGCCTGAGGCTAACCAAGCAAATCGGGATTCCGAGATCTGCTGAAAAACACTATTAGAAAATAAAATATTTTAAGGGGAGGAGAGGTGATAGTATTGTAGCTTATAACAAAAGAATTGTTATAAGCCTTTTTCTTATTTAAGTTTATAAGGAGAGGAAAAATAAAAAAAATTTTGTTATAATGGATAATGGATGAGTAGCAGAAAAAAAACAAGAGTATTTCTAGATATAAGGTGGAGAATAAGCCCTTACGGCGAGATTCCGGAAAGGGTTTATATAAAAAAAGAAAAGGAGATAAATATCCCCCTGTTTAAGTTTTTACGAAAACTATTGCCGGTATTTTTGATTTTGGTTTTTATGTTCAGTTCGGTTTACGCGCCAACCAGCCAGACAATTTTCGCGGCGGAAAATGAAGAAGAGAGGGCTAAACTGGAGGCGGAGCTTCAGGAGCTTGAAAAACAGATAGCGGAATACGAAGCGACAGTGGAAGGATACCGGAGACAAGGAACGACTTTGAAGGATGAGATAAAAAGAATAGAAGCAAATATTGCCAAGCTGAATTTACAGGTGAAACAGACAACTTTGTCTTTAGACAGATTAAATTCCGATATTAAAAAAACGGCCAATAAAATAACGGAAACGGAAAGTTCCATAGATTTAAATAAAAAGAATTTGGCGGAGATATTGCAGAATATTCACGAAGCGGAAGGGACGGGACTGGTGGAGATTTTGCTTCGCAACCAGGATATGTCCAACTTTTTTGACGACGTGAACAGCGTGATGCTGGTGCAGGAAGGATTAAAAAATTCTCTGCAAAAAATAGTCGGTTTACGGAATGACTTGATAGACCAGAAAGAAACATTGGCGCTTGAGAAAAACGACGTGGAGGCGCTGAGAAAATATCAAGATTCGCAAAGACAGGCGGTGGTAGCCACAAAAGCGGAAAAAAACGAACTTTTGACGGTGACTAAAGGAAAAGAGTCGGAATATCAGGAGCTTTTGAAAAAAACCAAACAAACGGCGGCGGAAATCAGAAGCAGAATCTTCCATTTGCTGGGCGGAGGAGAATTAACTTTTGAGGAAGCGTATAAACTGGCAAAATTCGCGGAGGATGCAACGGGGATAAAAGCGGCTTTTATTTTGTCGGTTTTAGACCAAGAATCGGCGCTCGGAAAAAACGTGGGGAATTGCACATATCAAACGGCAATGCATCCGACGAGAGATTTGCCCGCATTTTTAGAAATAACAAAAGAACTTGGAATAGACCCGAATTCGGTTAAAGTTTCCTGTCCGATAGTTTCCGACGGAGCTTACGGAGGAGCGATGGGTCCGGCGCAGTTTATTCCTTCCACTTGGAATTTATATAAAGAGGGAATCGCAAAAATAACGGGAAATAATCCTCCATCGCCATGGAGAAACGAAGACGCGTTCCTTGCAACAGCTTTGTATTTGAAAGAGGCCTATTATTCTTCTTCATGCAAAAACTACGCAACACAAATTCCAAGCCAAGCGGACACTTTGTTGACAAGGTGTGCGGCGGCCAAATATTACGCGGGGGCAAGGTGGTATACCTACCGCTGGGTTTACGGAGAGCCAGTAGTACAAAGAGCGATTAGGTTCCAAGCGGATATAGATGTGCTTAACAGTTAAAATCAGTAAATAGTAAATAGAAATTATTAAATAGTAATTAGATGAGTGGCAATATAAATAATTTTTACGATTTAAAAGTTTGGAAAGATGCTCATAAAATTATTTTAGAAATTTACAAAGAAACAAAAGATTTTCCTGATAGTGAAAAGTTTGGGTTAATTAGTCAAATGAGACGTTCAGCTTCTTCGATAACAGCAAATATAGCGGAAGGGTTTGGTAGATATCATTTTAAAGACAAAATAAAGTTTTATCAGCAAGCGAGAGGTTCGGCTGTGGAATTACAAGACCAAATATTTCTGTCTAAGGATTTGAATTTTATAGCAGAAAATAAAGCTAAAGAGTTATTTGGTGATGTTTTAGTAGTTTTGAAAGAGATAAACGGGATAATAAAAAAAACAAAAGAAAGAATAAGTTTATAGTTTGTAATCGGTGATAGGAATAAAAATAGAAACTATTTTTTGAAAGCATCCACTATTTTATCAAAGCCGTCGCCGCTTAAGATTTTTTCAATGTTGTGAAATTTTTTTCCGATACGGTGGTCGGTGATGCGATCTTCCGGAAAATTGTAAGTACGGATTTTTTCGGAGCGTTCCATGGAACCGATTTGTTCACGGCGAAGCTCGGAGATATTACCGACTTCCTGGCGAACTTTTTCCTCATAAAGTTTGGCGCGAAGAATTTCCAGAGCTTTTTCGCGGTTGGCGGATTGAGAGCGTTCGGCGCGGGAAGAAACAACAAGGCCGGTCGGCTTATGAAGAAGGCGAACAGCCGTTTCCACTTTATTGACGTTCTGCCCGCCCGGACCGCCGGCGCGAGAAAAAGTGACTTCCAAGTCACTTTCTTTGATATCTAAATCTTTTGCTTCCATAACCGGAAGAACGGCCACGGAGGCGGTGGAGGTGTGAACCCGGCCGGCTTTTTCGGTAGAAGGAACGCGCTGAACGCGGTGAACTCCGGATTCGTTTTTAAATTCATCATAAACGCCAAGGCCGTTTATTTCGGCGGAGATGGATTTGTATCCGCCGAGAGTGCCGGGGTTGGAATCAAGAAAAATAAATTTCCATCCTTTTTTTTCGGAGTAGCGCTGATACATGCGAACGAGATCGCCGGCAAAAAGAGACGCTTCGTCTCCGCCAGCTCCTCCTCTTATTTCCAAGATTACTTTATTTGGGACCATTATCTGTTAAATTACCAATTAAAAGAGATTAATAAAATAGATTTCCGTCTGCCGTCTGACAGTGGCGGAGGCGGGCAGAGAATGACAAAAAAAACGGGGTTATTTTTTGGAAGCGGTTTTTTTGGTTTTCTTTTCCGCTTTTTTAGCGCGCTTATTTTTAACCTCGGAGGCGGCTTTCAGTTTTCTTGTTCTGAATTTTTCCACGCGGCCGGCGGTGTCAACAATCTTTTCTTTGCCGGTATAAAAAGGGTGGCAGTTGGAGCAAATTTCGACGGTTATTTCCGGACGAGAAGCTCCCATAGAAAACTTGGCGCCGCAAGCGCATTTTACTTTAGCGTTTGGAAAGTAGTTAGGATGAATATTTTTTTTCATATTATTTTTTTAATTTTTGAATATAAGTTTAGGTTAATGTTGCTCCGATATAATCGGAGTCCTCAATTTCTTGATCAAATCGTAGATTTGAAAGAAATTGGGAGATAAATATCTTTTTTCATATGCGGTTCAGTATAAGATAAAAAATGTTTTTTGGCAATAGGAGGAGAGAGGGTAATAATTAATTACTTATTTAAGTGATTTGTTTCCGGTGTTTTTTTAAGCCTGTTTTATATGAAGAATAACAGTTAAAAAAAACAGGGCTAATCACCATTCCGCCAAAGGCGGACAGGCATTTTTTTAGCTGCTATTCTTCATAAATAATTTTTTGAGAGGTGAAAAGTTATGATAAAGTAACCCTTCGACTCGTCTCGCTCGCTCAGGAAATAAAATAATAAGGCAATCTTTTAAATTATTGAACTTGCTTTAGGGGTAAATTTTCCTTTTTTAAAAAGGATTGCAAACCTCGATTAAGATAAAAAAATTGACGGATTGGTTTTTGTTTGATAAAAATAGAAAAGAACTTTTAGAGGAGGAAAAAAATGAGAATTTGGGTAACAGAACATGCGATAGAGAGATACGAGAAATGGCATAATTTTTCTTTTGGGTTTTTTCCGAAGAACCCTAAAAAGGAAATTTTTGACTTGTTTAATGTAGCAAAACCGGTGAGGACAAAAAAAGTTTTTCCGCCAACGAGAAAAATTCCGGAAGGAGAAGAATGTAATCCGGTGAAAGTTTATAAAAGCGGAGAGTGGACTTTTTTTGTCACTTGGTCGGAAAAGAAAAAAAGAATGGTGATAATGACTATCGTTAAAGGGAAGATTTTTGGAAGAAAAAAAAGAAAGAGGTGAAAACAGTTTTTAGTATTAGTTATCCGGTTTTAAAATGGAATTTATTGCGGGGCAAAAGCTCCGCTTTTTTATATAAAAACTTAAATGTTTTATTAAACCCAGCGGGGTTGACATAGGCAGGAGCTTTCTTATATAATTCCCTTTACGAACTTTGATAACTTAATAATACCAAAGAACTCTTAAGAAGACAGAGAGTTCTTTTAATCAAACCATATATTTAAAGAGAGTTTTTTTGTTGTTCCAGGTAAATTTTATATTAGGAAATAAATTAGGAATTTTGTTCTTAATTTGTTTCTTATTCTGAGGATTTGATCCTGGTCCAGGATGAACGCTGGCGGCGTGGATAAGGCATGCAAGTCGAACGATTCTTTTTACTGATTTAATAGCAATATTAAAAAAGTTTTTAGAATAGTGGCGAACGAGTTAGTAACACCTTGGTTACATACCTTGAAGACAGGAATAATTCCGAGAAATCGGAACTAATACCTGATAATCTCCTTTCGCAAGATTGGAGTAAAGGAGCAATCCGCTTCAAGATTGGCCTAGGCCCGATCAGCTTGTTGGTGAGGTAAAAGCTCACCAAGGCTATGACCGGTAGGGGGGGTGAGAGCCCGAACCCCAACGACGGCACTGAGACACGGGCCGTACTCCTACGGGAGGCAGCAGTCGAGAATATTCCACAATGGGCGAAAGCCTGATGGAGCGACGCCGCGTGCAGGAAGAAGGCCTTCGGGTTGTAAACTGCGGTAGCTAGGGAGAAACTTCGGTGATAGTACCTAGCGGAAAGAGGTTGGTAACTACGTGCCAGCACCCGCGGTAATACGTAGACCTCGAGCGTTATCCGGATTTATTGGGCGTAAAGTGTGGGTAGGGGGCTTGGTAAGTCAGAAGTAAAATCAGGGGGCTTAACCTTCTGGCCGCTTTTGATACTGCTAGGCTTTGAGGACGTTAGGGGCTTGCAGAACGCACGGTGTAGGGGTAACATCCGTTGATATCGTGCGGAATACCAAAGGCGAAGGCAGCAAGCTGGGGCGTTCCTGACCCTGAGCCACGAAAGCGTGGGGAGCAAAAAGGATTAGATACCCTTGTAGTCCACGCCCTAAACGATGCCTGCTAGCTGTTTCGAGTATCGACCCTCGGAGTGGCGAAGCTAACGCGTTAAGCAGGCCGCCTGGGAAGTACGAGCGCAAGCTTAAAACTCAAAGGAATAGACGGGGACTCGCACAAGCGGTGGAGCATGAGGTTTAATTCGATGGTAAGCGAGGCACCTCACCAGGGTTTGAAATTCTAATGGAAAGCCGATGGAAACATTGGCCCTCCAGCCCCAGTTTCACTAAGAAGGCTAAAAAATCTTTTAGCTTTTATAGAGTGAAAAAATGCGCTTAATTTTATTTAGCGTAAATAGCGAAACTGGGGCTGGACTGTTAGAACGGGTGCTGCACGGTTGTCGTCAGCTCGTGCCTTGAGGTGTTCCCTTAAGTGGGGTAACGAGCGCAACCCCTGTCGTCTGTTATAAGTGTCAGACGAGACTGCCCAGCCCCAATTTCACTAGAAAATATTAAAATTATTTTATTTTGATATTTTTTGAGAAGTTATCGCCAGAAATTTTCTTTGGCGTTGTTAGCGAAATTGGGGCTGGGAGGAAGGTGGGGATGACGTCAAATCAGCGTGGCCCTCTGATACCCTGGGCGACACTCATGCTACAATGGCCGTTATAAAGGGTTGCTAAGCCGCGAGGCGGAGCTAATCTCAAAAAAGCGGCCTCAGTTCGGATTGGAGTCTGCAACTCGACTCCATGAAGCCGGAATCGCTAGTAATCGCGCATCAGCCATGGCGCGGTGAATACGTTCTCGAGTCCTGTACTCACTGCCCGTCACGTCAAGGGAGCCGGAAGCACCTGAAGACCAGCCCCAATTTCACTATAAAAATATTAAATTTTCATTTAATTTTTTTAAAAAGTTAGCGTCGGAAATTTTTCGATGTTGTCAGCGAAATTGGGGCTGGTTAAGGGTGAGTTCGGTGACATGGACGAAGTCGTAACAAGGCACGTGTAGCGGAAGCTGTGCGTGGAACAATTAAATAAAATAAAACTGATTTGGCTTTTGCCAAAAAAGATTTATTTAGGTCTTTGACTGATTTTAAAAAAATCAGAACAGGTTTTGGCCGCGCTCCGATAAAATCGGAGTTCCGATATAAGTTATGTCGGGAGAGCCTTCAAGTCGCGGCTATGACTTGGAACAACAAAAAAGCTCTTTTATAGAAAAAAATTGAGTTTCGGTTTTTAAAAAGGTATTATTAAAACATGGAAGAAAATCAGATCGGACAAAACGAGCAAGGAGGGGGAATGCCGGAGGCGTTTGTTTCAAATGAAGAAGCAAAACAGCAAGTTTCCGTTCCGGGTTCAATTCCTCAAGCTGTCAATACAGATTCTATTCCTGTAACGCCTGCGCCGGCACCGGCGCCTCTTGTTTTAGAGGAAAAAGAAGGGCAGCAAGTTCCAGCTCCGGAGATTCTGGAACCGGCTGTTTTAGAGATTCCGGCGGTTCTCGAACCGGTTGTTTCAGAAACAACGCCAGTGGTTCAGAGTCCGGCTCAAGCTGTTGAAACGGCAAAAGAAGCGGAAGGGGTTGAGAAAAAAGTTTTGCTGGTGGAAGACGACGCTTTCCTGAATTCTTTAATGAAAACAAAACTGGAGAGAGCGGGAATTTCCGTTAATTTAGTCACGGACGGAGAAGAAGCGCTCAAGGTTTTGGAAACTTTCAGGCCCAATTTGATTCTGCTTGATTTAATACTGCCGAAAAAATCAGGGTTTGAAGTTTTAGAATCAATTCAAACCAATCCCAAACTGAATAAAATGCCGGTAATAATTCTTTCAAATTTAGGACAGGAATCGGATGTGTCAAAAGGGAGGCAGCTTGGAGCGGTGGAATATTTTGTGAAAGCGAAGACTTCAATAGATGAATTAGTTTCTAAAGTGGCGGAGTTTTTACAGGGAAAAAACGAGAGTTTAAGTTAAAATTTTAAGTTTAAAAACATGGAAGAAAATATTTTAAAACAAATAAAGGCGGGAGCTAAAATAAGAGTTTACGACGCAACAGGCCGTTTTGAAGGCATAGTTTTGGCCAGAAAACACGGCAAGGAAGACGGGGGAACTTTTACGGTGCGGGCGGAAGTGGCAGGAGTGGGAATGGAAAAAATATATCCGATAAATTCTCCGGCGATAAAAAAGATTGAAATAATGTCCAGTCCGAAAAAAGTGAGCCGTTCCAAGATTTATTATATCCGCGGATTATCCAAGAAAAAGATTCATCAGAAACTGGGCGTGGCGGTGAAATAGATTTTGACGCAAAAAAATCCCCCCGTCCGCCAGCTGGCGGACGGGGGGATTTTAAGTATTTACTCGTTGAATTGTCGGAGGTTTTTTGGTATTGTTTTTTTAGAACATATAAACATAAAAGTCTAGATAAAGCTCTGACGTGAAAAATCGGAGTATAAAGGAGAAGAACAATGGAGGAAAAAGAGAAAGTCCAAAATCAGAATGAGAGTGAAGAGATAAATAAGGAAATTCGTTATATGAGAATTCGATTTAATGCGGCTCGGCTGGCGAAAAGGATAAGAGAAGGACAGGCGAGAGCTATGAGAGAAATGGAGAGAAAAGGATATAGATACACAGGATGAAATTTCAAATTTTGCCGGAGAAATCCGGCTTTTTGTTAGTTTGGCGGGCGTTATTAATTTGGGCTATAATATAATAGAAAGTTTGCAAAATCTTTAAAATTATTTAGAATAAGTTGTCGGAATAAAAGCGCGGGTGGCGAAACTGGCAGACGCACTACCTTGAGGTGGTAGCGCCCGCAAGGGCTTGGAGGTTCAAATCCTCTCCCGCGCACCAATGAAACTCTATGGCCTTACGACCGTAGAATCTTAAAGTTTCACCTCGTAGAAAGTCGGGGTTTATTAAATCTTAGCCGTAGAAACCTTGCGCTAACGCGCAATGTTTTTACGGAGATTTAATAAAAAATAATAATTCACAGGGGAATTTTTTTGTCTGTGATATAATAAATTTAATGAAACATATTTATTTTTTGGCATTTTTAGGCTTATTATCAATGTTTGGCGGGATAGCGGTTCATTATGGAGAAGATTTAGGTTTGGCAAAAAAACAAGAAATTTCTTCCGGACTGCAGGCGAGCTTAGTTTCTATTTTTAAGGAAAATTTAGAAATAAAAGAGGAGGCGCCGGCAAGAATTTTATTTACCGGAGACATAATGCTTTCGCGGCTTGTGGAAAATCGAATTTATGTGTCAGGAGATTTTAAATATCCATTTTTGAAAATAGGCGAGTTTTTAAGCGGAGCGGATTTAACTGTTGGAAATTTGGAGGGGCCGATTTCTTCCAAGGGAGAAAATCAGGGAAGCAAGTATTCTTTTCGGGCTGACCCGAAAGTGGTGGAAGGGTTGAAATACGCAGGGTTTGATGTTTTATCTTTAGCCAACAATCATATTTTGGATTGGGGGAGAGAAGCGCTGGCAGATACGGTTTATCTCTTGAATTTCAACGGAATAAGCACGACGGGGGCGGGAGAAAATGAAGAAGAAGCAAACCGAATAGTTATAAAAGAAGTAAAAGGGAACAAAATAGCATTTTTATCTTTTACCGATTTATATCCGGAATCGTTTGAGGCAAAAGGAAAAAAAGGAGGAATCAGCAATTTTGACATAGAAAAGATAAAAAGCGAGATAAAAGATTTAAAAGAAACAAAAAAAGCGGATATTGCGGTGGTGTCTTTGCATTTTGGAGAGGAATACGAAACGAAAGTGTCGAAAGCAAAAAGGGAAATGGCAAGAGCGCTTATAGATAGCGGAGCGGATTTATTTATCGGACATCATCCGCATGTGGCGCAGGAGGTGGAGATTTATAACGGAAAGTTTATCGCTCACAGCTTGGGAAACTTTGTCTTTGACCAAGATTTTTCAGAAGAAACGATGAGAGGGCTCATTCTTGAAGTAGAAGTAAAAGGCGAAAAAATTATTTCAGTGAAAGAAGTTCCGATAAAAATAAACGAAGAGTTTCAGCCGGAGATAGTTATTTAGTTTAAGAAAAAGCAAAATAGATTTCTCCGACCTTGCGTCGGAGGAATGACGCAGTAAGAGAAATCAAAAATCCGCCCGAGGGCGGATTTTTGATTATAAGACGACAACTTTAGTAAAATGCGCGCCGAAATCTTTAGCGGATTCTTTGTCAGAAAACCAGATGTCCAAACGGTCGTTAAAACGCTTGTTCATTCTGTCTTCCACAACGAAGACTTGTTCGCCGAAGAGTTCCGGAATTTTTACTTTAGAACCGAGGGGAAGCCAGTTAGCCGCGACAACGCCGGGGCGAACATGATTTCCGGAAGCGGTAATAAAGGGAGTATCGTCTGTTTCTTCAGGAGAGCTGGAATAACCAGTAACTTTTATGTAGACTTCTTCTTCATAAATTTTTCCGGAGTTCTTTATTTCCACAGGATTGTTGGAAATAAGTTCAGAAAGGTTTCCAGCGGTCTCATAATCCAATTGATTATTATTAGTTTTTAAAGGTTCGGAATTAGCGATTAATGTCGAATTAGCTGTGATAATGATACTTAGTAAGGCTAGGTAGCGTATCATAGGGAAGTTTCAAAACTCTTTATTAATTGACGACAATTAAGATGGTTTGAAACGTCGCCTGCCACTCTGGTTGAGGAGCTGACGGGGATGCTCGAATTGGCTTATTTAAAGGACTTTTCCAATAAAAAACACCCTTTCGGGCATATATTCATTCTCACGAGAGAAGTATAGCATAGGCGAATTTATTTGTCAAGACACGAAAAGTGAGCTTGTCAAGTTGATAGATAAAGAAGAAAAGTGGTAAAATCTGCGAGCAGTTTGAAAAATCCCGAGCCAGAGAAATAAAAAAAGGAGAAAACTGATGAAAAATCAGCAGACCTTACACAGGCAGTCGGTAGTTTTTGGGTTAAAGGTTCTGGAGGCGCTTCCGGATTTGTAAAATGATTTTTAGAAAAAAAGATGTAAAATAAAGAAATGGGAGATTATACGACTTTGGCTTTGGTTTTGGATAAAGAGATTGTTGGCGAAAGCGACAGCGAGGTGCATTTTTTTACGGAAAAACTGGGAAGAGTGACGGCAAGAGCGATAGGGGCGAGAAAAATTTTATCCAAGCTAGCGGCTCATCTTGAACCGAATTCCGTTTCTTTTATCAGATTAGTGGAGAAAAAAGGATTTTTAGTGACGGACGCCATAAAAGAAAAGAATCTAAATTTTTCTTTTAAAGAACTCTTAGTTTTAAAAAACGGAACAGCGGAGTTTGAGAAAGACCAATTTTTGTGGGAAAAAATAAATGAAGGGAAATTTAGCGTAAATGAGATGTTAAAACATTTCGGTTTTAATCCGAAGTTTTCCGCTTGTTCTTTTTGCGGAGAAGAAAAACCGGATTTTTTTTATTTAAAAATACACGAGTATGTCTGCGGAAGATGCGTTTTTAATTTGGGAATTTTAGGAGAAGAGATGGTAAATATAGAAAATTAAGAATTTCCAATTAGCTTGTCAAACCTGCTTTATGACACTATGGCCGGAGCAAGAAGAAAAAAATCCAATTTTCCGCTTTTGTAAAAATAACATAATATTGTAATTCCATGCCTTGCGGCAGGCAGGCTTCGACAAGCTCAGGAATTAAATATTGTAGCCCTTCGACTGCGCTTCGTTCCGCTTCTCGACGCTATGGTCGGGGCAAGTAGGGAATAAAATGAATTTGGATTCTCGATCGAGTCGGGAATAACAGCGGATTGGACTTTAGTTTTGCCGAGGCGAGGCAAATAGGAACGATGGAATATAATAAGTTAAAGTTGCTTTAAAAAAGCAGGAAAATGAGGTAGAATAAGAATATAAATATGAGTTTGGAAAGCTTGGAGAAAAAACTTTATAAAAGAGAAAACGGAACAACAAAGAAAGAAAAAGGAGATTTTAAGAGAGGAAAAACGGAAAAAAGGGAATTGGGATGGAAAAATAATCTTCCGGAAAATAGCGCTAAAGGCGGAAACTTTTTTTTAAATTGGAAAAGGAATCTGTTTTTGGCAGTTTTTTCTTTTTTTCTGATATCGTTGGCAATCGGGGGATATTATCTCTTTCAAGCTTTTTATAGCGAAGGGATAGAGGTTCTTTTGGAAACGCCGGAAGGAGAGATTTATTTTGGCGTTCCTTTTAAAGTGGAAGCGGCGATTCACAATTCTTCGGGGAAGACTTTAGAAAATGTTTCTGTGGCGCTTTCTTTGCCGGAAGGATTTTCTTTCACGAGAGAAGAAAAAGGACAAAAAGTGATAACGAAGACACTGGGGACGGTGGGAAATGAAAGTTTAAACAAGGAAGAATTTGAAATAGTGGCGACGGCGTCAACGGAAGGGACAAAGAGAGTAGAAGCGACTGTGTCTTATGGAATGGGCGGAGGCTCCGATTCTCGCTATGAAGAAAAAGGATATAAAGACATAAATATTGAAAATCCTTTAGTTTTTGCCGATATTAAGATTCCGGAGAAAGTTTACAGCGGAGAAAATTTTGAAATGGAAATTTCTTATCGCAATTTAATGCCAAAGCCGGCGGAAGGAGTTTCAATAGAAATTGAATATCCGAAAGAATTCAGATTCATTTCCAGCAAAGATAAAAAATCAAGCGACGGAGCGGGAAGACTATTTGAGTTTGATTCCATTCCTCAAGAAGAAGAAGGGAAAATAATCATTACGGGCAGCGTTTCCGGTCCCGATGGGTCTTTTTTCGAAGTGAAAGCGGCAGTGAAAAGAGAAATTTACGGGGAAGATTACGAGGTTTTAAAAATTTCCAAAGGATTTTCGATAAATTCATCGCCGCTTTCGCTTTTAATTTATGCCAATGACAGCGAAGATTATATTGTCAAACCGGGAGATGTTCTAAAATATGCTTTAACTTATAAAAACGATACGGGAACAGATTTGAGAGATGTGATTATTACGGCGGAAATTTCAGGAGCGATGTTTGACGTTCCAACTTTAAATAGCGTCGGATTTTTTAATTCCATAAACAACACAATAACCTGGAATGCTTCCAATAAAAGCGAGCTTAGTTTGGTTCCGGCAGGAGGAACGGGAGAAGCGGATTTTTCCATAAGAGTCAAAGATTTTTATCCGATATACAGGTTAAGCGACAAAAATTTTGTTTTAAAGGTAAAGGGGAAAATTGAATCGCCAACAGTGCCGGAAGGAGTGGGGGCCGACAAAACGACAGCGATGGCGGAAAACCAGGTGAAAGTGAGAGGGAAAATCGGCGTGGAATCGAAAGTTTTATTAAGGGATTCGATGAGCGGAGTGGTAAACGAGGGGGCTTGGCCGCCGAAAGTGGACGAAGGAACGGAATTTACAGTGCATTGGATTTTGACCAATTACGCGACTGACGTGAAAGATGTTTCAATTAAATCGTTTTTAAATCCGGGAGTGAAATGGAAAGGCAACATAAAAGGAAACGCGACAACATTGCCGGAATATAATGAAAGGACGCAGGAAATTGTTTGGAATGTGGGAGATGTGGCGGCGACAAAAGGCGTGATAGGAAGCCCGATTGAGGCGGTTTTCCAAATTGAAGCGACGCCGTCTATTTTATCTCTTCAAAATTATGTGCCGCTAGTTGGAAAAACAGAAGCGGAAGCGGAAGACGGTTTTACGGGGATTTCCTTGACGGCGGAAGACGAAGGGGCTACAACAAGATTGGCGGATGACCCGATGATAAAAGAAGGGGAAGGGAGAGTGATAAAATAAAGAGTTAAAAGTTTATAAAGTAAAAATGATAAAAGAAAAAAAACAGGAAAGCGAAAATAAGATGGAGAAGATAACGGCTTTGGCAAAAAAGCGGGGATTTGTTTTTGCGGGGTCGGAAATCTACGGAGGAATGGCAAATTCCTGGGATTACGGACCGCTGGGGGTAGAGCTTAAAAACAATATCAAAGCGAGATGGTGGAATAAGTTCGTGAGAAGAAGGGCGGATATGGTTGGCATTGAGACGGCGCTAATTATGAACACGAAAGTTTGGGAGGCGTCGGGGCATTTGAGAGAATTTTCAGACCCGCTCGTTGATTGCAAGGATTGCAAGGAAAGATTCAGAGCGGATGAAATGGAAGGAAAATGTCCGGCTTGCGGAAGCAAAAATCATACGGAAGCGAGAAATTTCAATTTAATGTTTAAGACATTTATCGGGCCGGTTGATGATGGAACTAACACGGCGTATTTCAGGCCGGAGACGGCGCAGGGAATGTTTGTTAATTTTAAAAATATATCCGAAACCACAAGAAAAAAAATTCCTTTCGGGATAGCGCAAATCGGCAAGGCATTCAGAAACGAGATAACGCCGGGCAATTTTATTTTTCGGACGCGCGAATTCGAGCAAATGGAAATTGAATATTTTATAGACAAACCGAAAACAAAAGCAAATTGGGAAAAGTTTTTTGAAATGTGGAGAAAGGAGATGATTGATTGGATGGAAGAACTCGGCGTAAACACAAAAGAAGAAATTACGGAGTTTGAAGTGCCGAAAGAGGAGAGAGCGCATTATTCGGAAAGAACGATTGATTTTATGTATAAATTTCCGTTTGGCGAAAAAGAGCTTTATGGGCTGGCTTATCGGACGGATTTTGATTTAAGAAATCATTCCGAGGCGAGCGGAGAAGATTTATCTTATCGAGACGAGAAAGAAAACAAGTTTATTCCGCATGTGATTGAACCGACTTTTGGGGTGGAACGTTCGGTGCTCGCGGCATTGTGTTCGGCTTATACGGAAGAATTGGCGAAGACGGCGGATGAAGGAGTGGAAACAAGAGTGGTGCTGAAATTTCCGAAGTGGCTTGCGCCGATTAAAGCGGCGGTTTTGCCTTTATCAAAAAAAGAAGAATTGGCAGAGCCGGCGAGAAAAGTTTATGAAGGATTACTGGAAGTGGGGATTGCGGCGGAATATGACGAGACGCAGAGTATCGGCAAACGTTATCGTCGGCAAGATGAAATCGGAACGCCATATTGCATTACTTTTGATTTTGAAAGCTTAAAAGACAAGGCGGTGACGGCGCGGGACAGAGACACAATGAAGCAGGAGAGGGTAGAGATAAAAAAGTTGGTGGAATATTTGAAAGATAAGTTGGAGGAGTAAGTAGTCATAAATGTATTTTAGAATAAGCCAAAAACAATCCTTCAAAACAGGGCTAATCACCAATCGTTTTTCAGGAATGTTTTTGGTGAAAAAAGAGCATAAACAATCTCTCAAAATGGGGCTAATCGCCAGCCCGCCAAAGGCGGATAAATTTTCTTCGAGAATGTTTATGCTCTTTAATATTTAAAAAGGGAGAGGAAGGGTGATAATAATGTATTTTACTTCGTAAAAGTTTTTTTAAAAAAAGAGAAAGAGGCGTAACAGAGATAATATTAAGAAGGGTTTTGGGGTTGCGAGAAAAATAGTTTTATAGTATGGTTTGAAACAGATTCAGATTTGAAAATTGAATAAAGAAAAAGGAGAGAAGAGATGTTTAAAACTCTTAGCGTGCCAGAAGAGGAGCTGATTTCTTCCGCAATTGGGTATTTTAGCCTTGAAGTTATGGATTCAGGACATCTTTATAAATTTTTTTTCCCGAGACATATTGAACTTGTAGGGAAAATGGCGGAAAAAATTCTTTATGAGGGGAAAGAATATGGTTATTTTAAAAATGTTAATGAATTTTATTTAAGATTAGCAGTTGCTTTACATGATATTGGGCATGTAAAGAATGACAGAGGGTATGAAGATCATGCTGTTGCGTCCGAATATGCAGCGAGGAAGTTTTTAGAGAGAAAATGGGATGTTGATATTGATAGTGGAGATATTAATAAAGTGTGTCAGGCGATTCGTTCTCATCGGAACAGCGATGTTAAACCGCAAACGGATGAAGCGAGGATACTTGTGGCGGCAGATTCGGCAAGTCATCTAGTGGATGTTTGCTATGTGGATATGCTTCAAAGGTTTAGCTTAAGAGAAATAAAGGAAAAATTGGAAAGAGATTTGCTGGATTTGGAAGTTGTCCGAAGGGAGATAACAGGAACTTCTTTTTGGCGGCAATTAATAGGACTTGGAGAAAGTTGGGGCAAGATACTAGACAACTGGCCGGAATTTCTTCTGGAAGGATGATTTTTAAAAGAATTTTAAAGCTCGCTTTTATGGCGAGCTTTGTTTTTTTAAAAAATAAAAGTTATAATTTGAGAAATTAAAAAAGCAAAGGAAACTCCGACGCGTCGAAAACGGTCGGAGTGAAGTTAGAAATTTTATTAGAGTGATCCCGACGTAAAGTCGGGATGCTCAAATTTTTAGATAAATTAAAATTTATAAAAATTTGGCATGTATAAAAGAATTGTTTTAGATAACGGGCTTAGGATAATTTTAGCGCCGAAGGCGGAAAGCCAAGCGGTGACGGTTCTCGTATTAGTGGAAGCGGGAAGCAAATATGAAACAAAAGAAATAAACGGACTGTCGCATTTTTTGGAACATATGTGTTTTAAAGGAACAGAGAAGCGGCCGAAAGCAATTGATATATCCCAAGAGCTTGACGCGATTGGGGCGGAATATAACGCTTTTACCGGACAGGAATATACCGGATATTACGCCAAGGTGGAAAAAAAGCACGTGGAGAAAATCTTGGAAGTGGTGTCGGATATCTATTTAAATTCCACTTTTCCGGAAAAAGAAATAGAAAAGGAAAGAGGAGTGATAATTGAGGAAATAAACATGTATGAAGATTTACCAATGAGAAGAGTGGGGGAACTTTTTACAACTTTGCTTTATGGCGACCAGCCGGCCGGCTGGGACATTGCCGGAAGAAAAGAAGTGATAAAAGTTTTAAAGCGGGATGATTTTATCAATTATCGGGAAAAACATTACGTGGCAAAAGGGACAGCAGTCATAATTGCCGGCAACTTCAACGAGGAGGAAATCGTTTCAAGAGTAAAAGAAAAGTTTTCTTCCGTATCTTTAGATAAAAAAGGAGGAAAAGAAAAAACAACAGAGGAACAAAAGGAACCAAAGGCAATGGTTTATAATAAGAAATCAGACCAGACTCATTTGATAGTCGGGGTGAGAGCTTTTTCTATTTTTGACGAGAGACGAAAGGCGCTCTCGGTAATTTCAGAAGTTCTGGGAGGAGGGATGAGTTCGCGGCTTTTTCAAAAAGTGAGAGATGAGCTGGGAGCGGCTTATTATGTGAGAGCGGAAGCGGATTTGTTCACCGACCACGGATATTTTGGAGTGGCGGCGGGAATTGACAATAAAAGAATAAAGGAAGTAACGGAGGCGATTTTGGGAGAATTTAGAAAACTAAAAGAAGAGGAAGTGCCGGAAACGGAATTGAATAAAGTAAGAGACAGAATTTCCGGAAAGCAGGCGATTTCTCTTGAAACTTCAGATGATTTGGCGGAATTTTTCGGAATTCAGGAAGTTTTACAAAAGGAAATAGAAACACCGGAGGAGATGGTGGAGGAAATAAGAAAAGTGGGGCAAAAAGAAATAAAGGAATTAGCCAATGAAATTTTTAAAGAGGAAAATTTGAACATGGCGCTGATCGGGCCATTTGAAAAAGATTTTGAAGAAGAAATAAAAGGAGTGTTAAAATTATAAAAGAAGAGAAAAAGCAGACCGCTCGCTGGCGCTCTTAAAAGTTGTTGCTGACTGCCAGTAAAAATTTTTTAGAAAAAGAAAAATAGATTATAATTTAGAGAAGAACGAGAGAAGGCGGAAAGGAATAAAGTTAAAGGAAAAGTTGTATAAAATAAAAAGGAATAATGGAAAGAATATTACATGAAATAAGCTGGGGAAGCTTGTGGAAGGTTCTGGTGATTTTAGCCGTGGGAGCGGCCATTTTTGCGGTTAGAGACGTTTTGGTGAATATTTTTCTAGCGCTGGTTATTTCAACCGGTTTAAATCCTTTTGTGGATTTTTTTGAAGGCAAGGGAGTGCCGAGAATTTTAGGAGCGCTTTTCGTTTATATAATAATTTTTGTTTTTGTGGGACTGGTAATTTATGCGGTCTTGCCAATCGCTTATCTTGAGCTTGGCGGTTTAACGACGAATGTGATGGATTTAACCGGAAATGTTTTTAATAATGTGGCTACTTCGGGAGATATTGTTTCAAATCTAAGCGATAAATTTGCGGAGATAGGAAAAAATTTTTTGCCGAGCGAGTTTTCGCTTTTGGGAGTTTTGTCGAGTTTATTCGGAGGAATTTCTTTTGTGGTGACGGCAATTATTATTTCTTTTTATCTTTCAGTAAGCCGAGACGGAGCGGAGTGGTTTTTACGGGCAATTATGCCGGAAAAATATGAGGATAGAATGGTTAATATTTTTCGCCGAGCAAAAAAAAGAATCGGGTTTTGGCTCCAAACACAGGTGCTTTTAAGCATAGTGGTGGGAGTCCTGTGCTTTTTAGGATTATGGTTTATCGGAGTGAGACATGCTTTTATCTTGGGATTGACGGCGGGAGTTTTTGAAATCGTGCCGTTTGTCGGTCCGGTTTTTGCCGGCGGTATGGCAGTTTTGGTGGCGCTTTCCGATTCCTACATTTTAGCGGTTTATGCTTTGATTGTTTTTCTGGTTATTCAGCAAGTAGAAAGTAATGTCTTGATTCCTTTATTTATGAAGAGAAGCGTGGGAATACATCCGGTCGTGGTGCTCGCGGCATTTATGATCGGTTTAAAGCTTTTGGGATTTATAGGAATAATACTCGCGGTGCCGACGGCGGTTATTTTGCAGGAAGCGCTTGACGATTGGATTTCCGTTAAAGACCACAGGAAAGCAATGAGGAGTGATTTGTTTTCTTAAATTATTTTTTTACTTTTGATTTTTGAGAGTGTTTTTTAGTAAGAAAGCAAAACAAAAATAGCTTTGAAAAACAGGGCTAATCGCCATCATTTTTCAAAGCTATTTTTGTTTCAGTTTAAACTTTTTAATTTAATAATTTAAGAAAAGGTGAGGAGAGGTGATTGATGTAGCTCCGACTTTATGTCGGAGCTTTTAAAATTAGGGCTTTTCAATTTAAATTTGGCAAAAGGAAGTTTTTTGAGTATGATGGATTTATTATGGAAGAAAAGAAAAGGGTTTTTATATCAACAGCGATTCCTTATGTAAATGCCAAGCCGCATATCGGTTTTGCTTTGGAACTTGTTCAAGCCGATACTTATGCGAGATTTAAGAGGAGCGAAGGGGCGGATGTTTTCTTTTTAACGGGAACGGATGAAAACAGCTTAAAAAATGTGCAGGCGGCGGAGGAAGCGGGAAAAGAAACTTCTGTTTTTGTGGAAAAAAATGCCAAGTTTTTTGAAAAATTGGTGCAAGATTTGAGTATATCCAATGACGATTTTATAAGAACTTCGGTGGAGGAAAGGCATAAAAGGGGAGCGGAGAAATTATGGAAAGCGTGCCAGCATGATATTTATAAAAAAAAATATAAAGGTTTTTATTGCGTGGGATGCGAGGAATTTAAAACAGAAAAAGATTTGAACGAGAAGGGCAGGTGCCCGGAACATCCAAATAAAGACATAGAAATAGTGGAGGAAGAGAATTATTTTTTTAAACTTTCCAATTATCAGGAAAAATTAAAGGAAGCAATAGAGACAGGGAAAATTCAGATAATTCCGGAAAAAAGAAAAAACGAAATGCTTTCTTTTATTAAAACAGGATTGGAAGATTTCAGCATTTCAAGAAGCAAAGAAAGGGCTAAGGGATGGGGGATTTCTGTTCCGAAAGATGAAAACCAAGTGATGTATGTTTGGTTTGATGCTTTAACTAATTACATAACGGCTTTAGATTATGCCAATAAAGGGGAAAAATTCAAAGAGTATTGGGAAGGGGCGGAAGAAATAATTCATATAATCGGAAAAGGAATAAACAGATTCCATACGATTTATTGGCCGGCAGTGCTATTATCGGCAGGGGAAAGAATGCCAAATAAAGTTTTTGCGCATGGGTATGTGACGGCAGGAGGGCAAAAGATGTCAAAGTCGCTCGGAAATGTTATTGACCCGTTTTCTTTAATAGAAAAATATGGAGCGGAGGCGGTTCGTTATTATCTGCTTAGAGAAATACCGGCTTATGAAGACGGCGATTTTTCCATTGAAAAATTTGAAGCGAGATATAACGGAGATTTGGCAAACGGATTGGGAAATTTTGCTTCCCGAGTGTTGAAACTTTATTCCGAATACGGAGGAGAAGAAACAGAAGCGCTGGTTGATTTAGAAAAAGTTGAAGAGATAAAAGAAAAAATAGGAGAATTCAAGTTTAACGAGGCGATAGCTCTAATTTTTGAAATGATAACGGTGGGTGATAAATATTTTAATGAAAAGAAGCCGTGGGAAACTAAAGACGAGTCAATAATAGGAGATACCGTTGGTTTACTTAAAAAAGTGGCGGAACTTTTAATCCCATTTTTGCCGGGGACGGCAGAAAAGATTTTGGGGAAGATAAAGAATAAAGAAGCAATAAAAGAACCGTTGTTTCCGAGATTGGAAAAATTTAAATAGATTCCCGCCTTCGCGGGAATGACAAGAAATGAAGAACTTTAAATTGATTGATTGCCATGCGCATGTAAATTCGGAATTTTCTAAGGAAAATTATCCTGAAGTTTTGAGGCGGGCGCTTGAGACGGGAATAGCGGTAGTAAATGTGGGAACCAATAAAAAAGATTCGGAAGAAAATGTAAAAATAGCGGAAAGCTTTAAGGAGGGAGTTTTTGCGACTGTCGGAATGCATCCGACCGAAGAAGAAAAAATAAACTATGATTTTTTTAGAAAACTAGCGGAGAATAAAAAAGTGGTGGCGGTCGGAGAATGCGGACTTGATTATTTCAGAGTCAAGGACGATGAATTCAAAATTAGAGAAATTGAAAGACAAAAAGATTTATTTAAAGAACAAATAAAATTAGCAAAAGAAGTTGGAAAGCCGCTAATGCTTCATTTGCGGACGGCGGAAGCATATCGCGATGCTCTGGAAATCCTTCGACAAGCTCAGGATTTAAAGATGCCGAAGATAATCTTTCATTTTTATTCGGGCGGAGAGGAGTTTTTAGAAAGAGCTTTGAAGTTAGACGCTTATTTTACTTTCGGGGGAACTTTAACTTTTAAAATGAAAGGGGGAGAAAAAAATGAATATGAAGAAGTTATAAAAAAAGTTCCCAAAGACAGAATTCTACTCGAAACAGACGCGCCATTTGTGGCGCCGGAGCCGAATCGAGGAAAAAGAAACGAGCCGATAATGATTGTGGAGACGGCAAAGAAGGCGGCGGAAATTTTAGAAATGGAATTGGAAGAGTTTTTAGAGATAGAAAAGAAAAATGCGGAAAATGTTTTTGGGGTAAAATTATAATTAGTTAAGATTGCTTTAAAAGAATAGTAGCTAAAAAAACAGGGCTAATCGCCATTCCGCCAAAGGCGGACAGGCATTTTTTTAGCTACTATTCTTTTTTTCAGAATTGTCGGAAGTTCTTATAATTTTTCAGTGAGGAGATAGAGTGATAATAAGGTAATTGCCTAGTCGGCAATTTTTATTAGAAAATAGTTTTTGGATAAATTTATAAAAAGAAAAAAATAGTAAAACTGACAGAACATAGTTTTAGGAGAGGGGGTAAAGGCGAGAATGTCACAAAGAGCTACCGGCAAATCTTCGAAAAAAGGGCTAATCGCCAACCTACCTATCGGCAGGCAGGAATTTTCTCAGAATTGCCGGTAGCTCTTGTTTTTTGTTCTGAATCTTAACTTTTTAGAGGGGGTGAAGGTGATAATGAGGTAGTTTTCTGCGAAAACTTATGTTTTTGAAGAGAAAACATGGTTAAAATAGGAGGTGTTTTTTGAATGTTTTTTAATGGTTAAAAAATAAGTATTTTAAAAAAACCGCTTATTTAAGCGGTTTTTTGGCTGTTGACATTTTTGTAGAATGGGATTATAATTTACGGCGTAGAACATTGAAAGAAGTAAAAACGAATACCCTCTGGCTTTCAGCTAGAGGCAAAAAGTGAAAGGAGGATGGTTATGATTCGATGTGGTCCCCGGCGGAAGGAGACTTCCGCAAAGAAGAAAATTTGAATCTCGATCGTCGCCGCCTAAGTGAGGTGCGAAGCCTCACTGGCAAAGAAAGGAGGGATTGTCATGAACAGGAAAATGACAAAATTTATCCCGCTTGAGGGATTCGGCTAGTTGCTGAGTCCTTCAAAAAATCATTTCGCCAGACTATTCTGGCGGTTATCCTGCTTCATCCGAAGCGCGCGCCTAGTTCGCCGAGATCTTTGGGTCTTGGGCTAGGTAGAATATGCGGCGGGCGACATCGGGTTGCCTGCCGACCGATCTTTTTTGAAGTTTTTTATCTCTTACCCCTTCCTCAAAAATCGTGGGAGATATCTTCTTCTCCCAAACCGTCGGGGAGGAAAAGAGTTTACTCTTTTCCTCCCCAAATCGAAATCCCAACTAAAAAATGGGATTTTTTTATTTTGATAAAAATATGAGAAAGAAAATGTTTTTGTCGATTATTGTCTGATCGGACAATAATCGACAAAAAGGAAAATGGGAAAAAAGAAAAAAATTATAATAAAGTTAATTATTAGATTTAATAAATCCCGCCATAGGCGGGGTGAAACTTTAAAATTATATGGCTATAAGGCCGTGGAGTTTCATTTTAAACAGAATTTAGAGAAATATAAAAAAATGTGGCTCTTCGACAAGTTCAGAGACTAATTTTTTAAAATAAGACAAAGTGGAAAAATGGAGTTGACAGTTAAAAAGGAGAGGAGTATAAAGAAAAAACAGCACCTTGAATATCTTAATCTGACGCTGGTTTTTCTTTTTCTCTTCTAATCGCGATAGAAGCTGAAAAAGGAGAGCCGATTCTAAAAAAGGGAGGACACTGCGTATGATTGTTTGTATTCGTAGTATTCGTAGTTCGGTGTTTTCGTCGACGCGGTAAACCGACCATAATTGACCTTCTTTCTTTCGGTCTGCGAGATAGCTCGCAGAAGGAGAAAAATTATAATTATGCGGACAAGAAGCGGATGGCCTTAGCTTTTATAGTTGAAATAAAAAGAGGCCGTGGCTACAGGCCAGAGTAAAAAAACGAAGCCGAAGTGTCAGATGGAAAAGGAAAATTCCGTACGAGGAAGAAAAAGATAAAAAGAGGCAATGCAAAGCCTAAAAATTCAAATAACTTTTTCTTCCCGAAAATAAAAACCATCACCCCCGAGCGCTTTTAGCGTTTGGGGGTTTTTAATTTTGAAATTTAAGGATTTTATTCTATATTGAAAAGAAGAGGATATAAATAATTAGTGAGTAAGAGAATTTCCGGTAAATCTTCGAAAAAAGGGCTAATCGCCAAAATTTTCTCAGAATTACCGGAAATTCTTCTAACTTTTTAAAAGTGAGGGAGAGTGATAAGATTGTAAAAAAATGGAAAAATACGAGCATAAAAGAATAGAAGAAAAATGGCAGAAATATTGGGAGGAACATCCGGAGCTGTCGCGGGCGGAGGATTTTTCCGATAAGTCCGCCTCATCTAATGGGCGAGATAAACCGAAACAATATAACTTAGTGGAATTTCCATATCCAAGTGGAGCAGGGCTGCATGTGGGGCATGTCAGGAGTTATACGGCGCTTGATGTTATGAGCCGAAAAATGAGAATGGAAGGGAAAAATGTTTTATATCCGATCGGCTGGGACGCCTTCGGACTGCCGACAGAAAATTATGCCATAAAAAATAAAATACATCCGAGAAAAGCGACGGAGCAGAATATCGCTGTTTTTAGAAGACAACTGAAGGCGCTCGGTATTTCTTTTGATTGGGGGAGAGAAATAGACACAACAGACCCGAATTATTATAAATGGACGCAGTGGATATTTTTAAAGCTGTTTGAAAAAGGGCTGGCGTATAAAAAGAAGATGGCGATAAATTGGTGTCCGTCTTGCAAGATTGGGCTCGCAAACGAAGAAGTGATAGACGGGAAGTGCGAGCGGTGCGGAACCTCGACAGAGAAAAAAGAAAAAGAGCAGTGGATGCTCGCGATAACAAAATATGCGGACAGATTGATAAGCGATTTAGAGATAGTGGATTATTCGGAGAAAATTAAGACGCAACAAATAAATTGGATCGGGAGGAGCGAGGGAGCTTTAATAAAATTTAAGATTGTGGAAGGTGATTCAACGACCGACTCAGAAAATAAAATAAAGGTGTTTACGACGAGGCCGGATACTTTGTTCGGATGCACTTATCTTGTTTTGTCGCCGGAACACGAATCAGTATTTGAGTTGAAGGAAAAAATTGAAAATTGGGAAGAGGTGGAAAAATATATTGAGGCGGCAAAAAATAAATCCGATTTAGAAAGGGGGGATTTGAATAAAGAAAAAACAGGAGTGGAATTAAAGGGAATAAAAGCGATAAATCCGGCAAATGAGAAAGAAGTGCCGATATTTGTGGCGGATTATGTTTTATCCGGATATGGAACGGGAGCGATTATGGCGGTGCCGGCGCATGACGAGAGAGATTATGAATTTGCGAAGAAATACAAGTTGCCGATTTGCCAGGTTATAAAGAAACTAAACACTGATATTAGAAGCTTTTTAATGGGAGCAGATGATATTAAAAATGAGGAATTAGAATCGCTAGGCATTACTTTTGAAGTTGATAAGGACAGTGATCGCAAGCTTATTATTCCGGAGCCAAGCATAAAAGAATACGAAAAGTTGATAGGAGAAAAGATGGAAAATAATTTTTGGAATGAATATGTTGGCAGTGAAGCGGTATTTATTTTTAAACATGAAGATGGAAAAATTGAGCGAATTGTTCTTAATAATGAAACAGAAAATCGTATACATGAATTAACAGAGCGATTTGCCAAGACTAAGTTTGTTGATCCTTGGACTATGCTTATTGATAATGCTTGGTATAGAGAAGTTATGGTTCATTCGGATTACGGAATTTTAATGAATTCGGGAGAGTTTGATGGAATGAATAGCGAGGAGGCGAAGTGGAAAATAACAGAAAAAGCGGGAGGAGAAAGAACGACGCAATATAAATTAAGAGATTGGGTTTTTTCAAGACAGCATTATTGGGGAGAGCCGATTCCGCTTGTGTTCTGCGAACACTGCGCGGAACAAGTTAAAAGTGAAAAGTTAAAAGTTGAAAGTAAGGGAGAGATAATGAATCCGGGGTGGATGGCGGTCGAGGAAAAAGAGTTGCCGGTGGAACTGCCGGAAGTGGAAAGCTATGAGCCGACAGACACAGGGGAATCTCCGCTTGCTTTAATGGAAGATTGGGTGAAAACAACCTGTCCGAAATGCGGGGGAGAGGCAAAAAGAGAAACAGACACGATGCCGAATTGGGCGGGGTCAAGCTGGTATTATCTTGCGTATGCGACGCGAGGAATTTCTAATGACGAATTTTTGATTCCTAAAAATAAGGAAGTTTTAAAATATTGGATGCCGGTTGATTTGTATAACGGAGGAATGGAACATACGACGCTTCATCTTTTGTATTCCAGATTTTGGAATAAGTTTTTGTTTGATATCGGAGTCGTTCCTTTTTCCGAACCGTATAAAAAAAGGCGTTCGCACGGAATAGTTTTAGCGGAAGACGGAAGGAAAATGAGCAAGTCGTTTGGCAATGTGATAAATCCGGACGAAATTGCGGAAAGGTTCGGGGCGGATTCTTTGCGTCTTTATGAAATGTTTATGGGCCCGTTTTCGGAAATGATTCCATGGAATACGGACGGACTGGTGGGGGTGAAAAAGTTTTTAGAAAGAGTTTTTGCGCTTTTAGAAAAGGTGGAGGAGGGAGTATTTAAGAATTTAGAAAAAATAACTCACCAAACAGTTAAAAAAGTAAGCGAAGATATAGAAATGATGAAATTCAATACGGCGGTGGCGCAGATGATGATTTGGGCGAATGAGGCGACAAAAGCAAAGGAGATAGGAAAGGATAATTTGGAAATGTTTTTGAAGGTTTTGGCGCCGTTTGCGCCGCATATAGCGGAAGAAATTTGGGAGCGATTGGGAAATAAAGAAAGCATATTTAAAGAAAAATGGCCGGCGTATGACGAAGAAAAGACGAAGGATGAAAAAATAACTTTAGTGATTCAAGTGAACGGAAAAGTGAGAGATAAAATGGAAGCGGTGGCGGAGATAAATAAGGAAGAAGCAAAAGAAGCGGCTTTAGCTTCGGAAAAGATAAAAAAGATATTAGAAGGAAAGGAAATAAAGAAAATTATCTTTATAGAAGGAAAACTGATTAATATCGTTGTATAATTAAAATAATATTATGGAAAGTTTAAGAGCGGTGAAGATAGCTCTTGCGATACTTGCGATTGTAACGATCGGGGCTTTTATTTATGGCTTCAGAAGCCAGATTGCCGGATATTTAAAGATGGAAACATTCGGCAATTTATTTTTCTTTTCTTTGGAAGATTTGAAGGTGAATAATTCAGTTCAGCCGAGCGAAGAACCGGTTTCTGCCAGTCCGACGGAAACAACAGAAGAAAATAAGACGGAGAAAAAAGTTTATACAAATTTGCCGGAAGGATTTACCAGCGAGGATGTTTCAGAATATTATGAGAGAGCAAGCATTTCAGCTTCGCCTATTTCAGAAACCAGCGACCCGCTTAAAAATCCGAGCACGATAAGGGTGAGTGTGAATCCGCAAAACGGGGAAAAGATAAATGTGACAGGATGGAAAATACAAGGAAATAAAGGCGCTCTTTTCATACCGAGGGGAACGGATTATTTTGTGCCGACTTCCGGGGGAACGGAAAGCGATATTATTATTTCCAAAGCTACCACTATAAGCATTTATTCTTCGCTTAGCCCGATTAAAGTAAATTTCAGAACGAACAGATGTATTGGATATGTAAGCGATATGTATAGTTTTAAGCCAAGTTTAGGGGGAAGCTGTTATTCAATTCCAAGCAAAGATTTCAATTATCTTTCAGGCGTGTGTCAGGATTTTGTTAATTTGGCTAATGGAAGATGCAGAAATCCATATAGCGACAAACCGGAGGCAAATTATTTAAGCGATGATTGCAAGGCAGTTTTAAACAGAATGAATTATACTTCTTGCTATAACGAACATCGGGAAGACAGTGATTTTCTTTTGAGCGAATTTAAAATATGGACAGGAATGAATATTTTGGATTCAAGACACGACCGATTGCTTCTTTACGATAAAAACAATAAATTAGTGGACGAATATTTGTATTAAAAAACCTCCGCCAGAAAGCGGAGGTTTTTTAAGCGATCACATTTTCCTTTCTTGGAGGATAAGAGGAACTTCAAATTCTTTTCTTTCTCTTAAAACTTTAAGAAAGATTTTTTCGCCGACAGCGGAACTTTCCAGAAAATCCTGGATATTTTTATTTTTGGTGATTTTTTCTCCATTGTATTCGAGAATAATATCTTTTTCGCGGAGGCGGGCTTTTTCGGCGGGGCTGCCAGGAATTATGCCCGGGGTGCGCGCATCTTCTTCAATAATTAAAGAACCGTAATCGACGGGAAGGCATAGCTTGTCTTTTACTTTTTCATCGATAGACATATAGCGGATACCAAGGAGCGGGCGCCTGATTTCGCCGAATTTTTTGAGGTCGGCGAGGTCTCTTTTGATAGTGTTAATAGGAATGGCAAAGCCGATATTTTCAGCGCCGGAAACGACAGCAGTATTAATGCCGACAGCGTTGCCTTCCAAATCAATAAGCGGTCCGCCGGAGTTTCCCGGATTAATGGCGGCGTCGGTTTGAATAAGTCCGCGCATTTCCTGAAGAGGGGATTCGGGATTGATTTGAGCTTTTATAGAACGAGAAAGTCCGGAGATAATGCCGGAAGAAACAGTATTGCGAAAAAGTCCAAGAGAATTGCCGATAGCGAGAATCGGTTCACCAAGTTCGATTTTGGAGGAGTCGCCGAGTTTAAGCGAGGGAAGACGACGAATAATACCTTTAGTTTCCGGAGTGATTTTGAGACGGAGAACAGCGACATCGCTTGAAGGGTCGCAGGCGATGACTTCGGAACCGAATTTTTGGTCTCCGCTTGTGATAATCGTGTATTCGGATTTCGGGTCAGAAATGACATGGCGATTAGTAATAACGATTCCGCCTTCATTAACGACAAAGCCGGAACCGCCGCCCACTTCTACCATACCGTGGGAATCAGCTAAGCTTCTTAAAATTTCTCTTTGTTTTTTTATTTTAGAAGAGAGAAAGGGAAAATATTCTTGCGGGATTTCTTTTTCTATTTCCGAAAGGTGCTTGGAGGCAATAATGGAAACAACCGCCGGCATAGTTTTTTTAATTATTTCCGGAATTGATTTTGAGGGCATAATTTATTTAATTGTGTCTATTTTGGTAATGGTTTTTGTTTTTAAATTTTCTTCCAGCCTTTTCACGCTTTCGGCAAAAATTTTCTTTTCTTTAAAGAGAAAAAGAAGAACACAGGAGCCGATGATGCCTAAAATGGAAATAAGAAGAAAGAGAACATTAAAACCGTAGACCTTAGCAATAAAAGCGCCAAAGGCGGCGCTGCCAGCTGTGGCGATACCGACTGAAACATCTTCAACAGACCATTCGTAGCCGATAAGGCGGCGGTCAATGTGGTTGGTAAAAAGAATTCGCCAAGCGGGAATAGCCATAGAATGAGCAAAACCGCTTAGAATTTGAAGAGCATAGACATGCCAAGGGAGAGTGGCAAAAATAAAAAGGGCGGGAATGACAGACATAAAAACAGAACCAACAAACATAAAGTAAAATTCATCTTCTTCGCCGCGCATTTTATCCATCATGCGGCTTAAAGGGACAACCGAGAGAATTCTTGAAAGCCAATAAAAGGTGGTGGCGAGTCCGATGACTTCCAAATCGCTACCTGAAATATTATCGAGAATAAAAACGGCAAAAATCGGAGCAGAAAGACCAAGGGCAAAAAAAATGAAGAAGTCGGAAGTAATCAGAATCTTGATGATGAAATTTATTTTATCCTTAAACATTTCAAAAATTACCTTAAAGTAATAATAACATTTTATTTTCTCTCGGGCTAATTTTTTAAGATCAATTTTCTTATGTATAAAGATATTATAGCAATTTAGGATGGGTTTGAGAAAAAAAGTTAAATAATAAAGCTCTGATGTAGAGTCGGAGCAATGATTTTTCGACATGCTTCGCATGGGAAAAATCTATTGCGGAGGCGGGAGGATTCGGTCACGGATATTTTTCTGCTGAAAAATTCCGCGACCCCGTCTCGGCGCCGTCGCGCCTGCGACTTTCTCATCTTCCTGCCTCAAAATTAATGAAAAAATCTATTGCGGAGGCGGGAGGATTCGAACCTCCGAAACCCTTGCGGATTTACTGCATTTCGAGTGCAGCCCATTCGACCACTCTGGCACGCCTCCTTTAATTAATAATCTATAATAGAAAAAAATAATAAACAAGCAAAAAGGCCGATAAATCGGCCTAAGGCAAGAGAACGTTTTTTATAATTTCTACCGCTTCTTTGATGTCCTCAGCTATAAAACCTGAAAGTTCATTAATGAAAGGGTGCTCATAAATTCCATCTTTTTTCATTAAAGTAATAATAGGTTTTCTAAAAGCATCGGCCCAGCCATATTCTACCATTGTTCCGATTGATACTTCTTTTGATAGAAGAAGATTGGCTAAAAAAAGATCGCATCTTGAAACGTCAAAACGATCTCTTGTAACGATGCCTTTTTTAGAACATAAAGGGTTTTCTTCTTTCTATACGAAAATTCTTTCTTCATTTTTCAGATGGTCTTTTCCTCTCATCGGAGAAAGTATTTCTATGTTAGGAGGAAGCATTTCCTTTAAATTATTTCTCCAATCAACAGTCTCGTTGTATGACAACCCTGTGATTGGTCCGGCGCAATAGACAAAAAACGATTGGTTCATATCAATTCCCTTTCTTTTCTTTTTCTTTATATGTAAAGCTTGCTGGCTTTTTTATAGCTTATATTTAAAATAAATGCAAAGTAATAGTACCCCTGGAAGGAATTGAACCCTCATCTACCCCTTAGGACGGGGCTGTTCTATCCATTGAACTACAGGGGCAAGTAAAATTGCAGCTCCGACGTATAGTCGGAGCAATGATTTTTCGATATGCTTTGCATGGGAAAAATCTATTGCTGTTTTAAGCAGTTTATTATATTATGGATTAAGTTTCAATAATAAATTGGGCCTGTAGCTCAGCTGGCTAGAGCGCTTGTATGGCATACAAGAGGTCAGGGGTTCAACTCCCCTCAGGTCCACTTATGAAAATCAATAAAATTTATTTATGAAAAAACCAGAATATATTTTAAAAAGTTTTTTGAACGCTTTTGGAGTGCTTGTTTATGTTTCTCTTGTGTCTTGGACGCTTTTTAACGGAGAAAGCTTTTTTGGAAATGAAAAAAGTTTTCTCATCCCTATTTTTATGCTGCTTCTTTTTGTGGTATCGGCATCTATCACGGGATTACTGGTTTTAGGCAAACCGATTCATCTTTATTTGAGCGGACTTAAAAAAGAAGCATTTTGTTTTCTTTTTGCCACTTTGGCGTGGCTTGTTCTTTTCGTTATTATTCTTGTAACTCTATTAGTAATATTATGATTTCTTTTGAAGAATTTAAAAAAGTAGAATTAAAAATCGGGAAGATTTTGACGGCGGAAAAAGTGGAGGGTTCGGAAAAACTTTTGAAACTTTCCGTTGATTTTGGTCTCGCCTTCACTGAGACTTCGGCGAGGCAAGGAGGAGATATCCGGCAAGTAGTTTCGGGCATTGCCAAAAGTTATGAACCGGAAAAACTTGTCGGCAAGGAGTTTCTTTTTACGACTAATTTGGAGCCGAGAAACATTATGGGACTTGAAAGCCAGGCAATGATTCTTGCGACAATAAAGAAAGGAAGAAATAAAGAAGAAGTTGTTTTGATGAAGCCGGTCAAGAAAGTGAAACCGGGAAGTTCTCTTTCTTAAACCTATTCTCAAATTCCTGCCTACCGGCAGGCAGGCTTGAGAATTTGAGAATAGATTGGTTGAAGAAGGGGTTTTTTTGTGGTTTAATACCCTTGTTTTCGGAGGCGTGCGCGAGCGGTTGAAACGGACGGTCTTGAAAACCGTTATGTCGGAAACGGCATCGGAGGTTCGAATCCTCCCGCCTCCGCAGTTAGTCTTGGTATCGGTATATGTCGAGACTCATTTAGACTTGTAACACCATGAAAAGAGGTCAGTGCAAACTTTGTCTTCAAATAAAAGATTTGTGTAAGGAATCTCATATTATTCCCAGTTTTTTATACAAATTGCTAGCCGGAAAAAATAGCCTCTTGGTGTTTCTTGATAAAATCGCTGCGCGTTTTCGCTACAACGGCGAATATGAGAGAAATATTTTGTGTGAAAACTGTGACAATCAGATAATTGGCAAGCTAGATGACTATGCAGCAAAGTTTATTCACAACGAGTTTCCTCAGAAATTAAATTCTCGGATAGAAGTCATTAACGGACATGAGTATCTAGTGATTGAAAATGATCCGAATTACGATTACAAAAAATACAAACTTTTCTTGCTCTCCCTGCTTTGGCGGTCGAGCATTGCTTCTAGACCGTTTTTCCAGCAGCTAAAGCTTTCTTCAAGCGTAGAGGATGATTTGAGACAAATGATTTTATCGAGCAATCCAGGGGAACCCGAAAGATATGCATCATTCGTTTTCTTGCCTCCTCTTGTTTCGGCTCCTGGAGGAGGCAGAGGATTCAACACTTTCTACATGCCAACCATGTCTCCAATAATGGCAAAAAACAACGACTGGGAGATATGCAAATTCATCGTTGAGGGGATGATGTTCTTCTTTCTGATTTCTGCGCCGCCAGGAACCAAAGTTGAGCCGTCTACACGAAAAGATAAACTCCTTCTTAAAATCTCGACACCTGAAGAACAGAGCGAGGTTCATAAGCTAATCTTTGAGATGGTGCGAAATCACAAAAGATAGATTGTCGTGCCGAGGCCTCAATTGGCTCGAAGGAAATCGTCCAAAATATCCTTATGGGACTTGGACTATAAAGTTCAAAACTCAAGTAGCCCGCAGGATTGAGTATGGTGTTTTGTGATCGATGCTCTTAAATAATCGTATATGTCGGAAATTACTTATAAAGAAAAATTTGAGCAGCTGCAGGATTTGCTACTTGGGGCATTCAACACTTTTTATGTGTGGAAAGCGCTTCAAACTGAGGAGAATAATGACGTTTATAAAGAAGACGGGAATTTTTGGTCGGTGGTGATTCCTGCTTTGCAGCATGAGTGGTTTATTAGCTTGGCTCGACTTTTTGAAGACTCGCGCTTTAGCGATAAAGGTAAGGTTATTTCGGTACATGCACTAATCAAAGAGCATCCAAACTCAACAAAAGTAAAGGATGCGAAAGAATTTATTCAGAAAAACGATCGGGTATTTAAAAACATAACGAGAATTCGAGACCTTCGGCATGCACATAACAATGCGCGATTTTTGGTCAGTCCGAAAGGATTTGAGAAAAAGTTTGAACTCAAATATGGCGAGTTAGAAGAAATTTTTGAATTTGCTGATAAGTTACTTGAAATTCTGCATCCCGAAGATAATTATGGCTATATTCTCGACCACATGAAAGATGAGGCTCGAATTCATACTGAAGATATTATTCGAGGCTTACGTTATTTCTTTAACGAAAGGAATAAGTATAGAAAGAGGTGGGTTAATGGTGAAGTTGATGGCCCTGACTTTCCACTAAAGACTTAACTGACCGGTCTGTTTTATTTTGCCCAGTCGCCAAGTTGCTATAGAAAAACCTTTTACTGCTTGGAAAGTGTTAATTTCTAAACCGATTTATACTGCCAAGTTTTATATTCAGTGAAATTGAAAATTATCCTATAAAAATTGATTAGCGGAGGGATTTGGAAATTAGTTTTTCAACTTTCTTTTGTTCTTTTTTTAGGCGGTTTTCAAATTCTTTAAAAACATAGACGTTTTTGGGATTCAAGGCGTAGGGCAGGAAGTGGAGAAGAAGATGAGCTAAGAAAGCGATAAAAGCAATGACTGCCGCAACGGGCAGTTCTTTATAAATGCCGGTTGAAAAAACAGTAAAGAGAAAGAAAATATGAATGGCGGAAAGGATGGAAAAAGACAGAAGGTCAAACCGCCAGAGATATTTTTTCTTGTATTTAACAATCGCAAAAAGAACGATGTTAATAAGTTCCACTATGATTACAACAAGAGCAATAAGTTTCCATTGCTGGACTTCGGGATTATAAATCACATTGAGATTGGGATAGTAGTTAAATCCGATAAATTGATACCAGTTATTTATGCCGTAAGGAATAACGGAAAAAAGTCCGAACAGAGCGAGTCCGATTATTAAGCTTATGTAAGACAAAATGGGGCTTATAAGCATCAATAATTCCGTCAGAAGCCGTTTAGGGTTAAGCGTGCGGATAAAGCGAATCAGAAAAGAGAAGGACAGGACAACAAAAATCCAGCCGGCCAGATTTTCATAAGGAACTCCAAACCATTCTTCGTTAAGCGGGATAACCCAATGCCAAAAACCCAGACGAATAGCAACAATGTCCATAGAGAGGTCAAGAACCAAAGCGGTTAAGGCATCCAAAAACGGGCGAAAAAACCAAGGAATATTGTATTGGTCGGACAGGAGCATAGCGCAATAAATAATAACCGCCCAGCCGCAACCGATAGCGAGAGGAACGCCGAACATTTGAACAAGAAAGTCGGAGCTGTAGCCGTAGTTGTGCGCCAAAATGGTGTTGCCGACTTCCAAAATCATGCCGAAAGCGGCGCAACTTAAGATTTCATAAATCCGCAAAATATTTTTTTGATAATATTCACGAATAAGAATGATTACAAAAGGCACAAAAACCAAAAATTCAAAAAAAAGATAAAGATTTATATTTAAATAAGGAAGAGATGACATAAAGATTATTTCTTAATATTTTATTTACGTATTTTTTAATTTTATAACAGATTCTTAATTTGGTATAATTTAATCATTAAAATTAATTTTTTGTTTTAGACCATGAAGCTTAATCAAAAGGGGTTGGCGATGACTTTGGGAGTAATGTGGGGAGTTTGTTTTTTCGCCATGACTTTAATTTCGGCGAATAACGGATATGCGGGAGAATTTTTAAAAATTTTTGTCGGGGTTTATCCGGGTTATGAAATAAGCGTGGCGGGAAGCGTTACCGGACTGGTTTATGGGTTTATTGACGGATTTGTCAGCGGATACATTCTTGTTTGGCTTTATAATAAATTTTCCAAATAAAAATGGCGGAAATAAGAAAAAAAATCTGGCCAGAATATTTTGAAGCAGTGGAGTCCGGGAAAAAGAAGTTTGAATTGCGTTTAAATGATTTTGAAATAAAGGAAGGAGACACGCTTATACTAGAAGAGTGGAATCCCGAAACGAAAGAATACACAGGCAGAAAAACGGAAAAGAAAGTAGTAAGGGTTGATAAGTTTATGATAGACAAATTATTTTGGCCGGAAGAGGAAATAAAAGAAAAAGGAATTCAGATAATGTCTTTAGAATGAAAAATATAACAAAAACGACTTTATTTACGGCAGGACTGTCTTTTGTGACGGTAGCTTTGGCGATTTTTATGCAACTTAGAGCGGAGGAAAGTTTGTCTTTAAAATGCAGTTATCTTGACCCGATTGGCATAGATATTTTGGCGTTTTTGGCCGCTCTATTTTTAGCAACAGAGGGAATAATCAGAATTTACGAACATAAAAATTATTCTTTACTAAAACAGGCGACGAGAGCTATTCGAGTGGCGTTCGGATGCGCGATTATGATGCTCCATATCTTGCAGTTTTGGTATAAGTAATAAATAAAAGATAAAGGTGGATTCCCGCCTTCGCGAGAATGACAGGTTGAAGCTTCTTAATATTAATTGGCTCATAAATTAAAAAAAGATAGATTTCTATTTTTGTGAGAATGACGGAAAGTTTTTCACATGGGACAATGTGGTATAATTAAATTAAAGTCGCAGCGTTTCTTTATAAATTAATTTTTAATTATTTATGTGCCAAGAATGCGGATGCGAGCCGTGCGGAAAATGTGGAGCGAAAATTGAAGACGGAAAATGTTCGGGATGCGGAAAACCGGCTGAGGAGTGCGAGTGTGAAGGCTAGTTTTTAAATTAAAAACAGAAAGGTCGCAAATATTATATTTTTATGGGAAAATTAAATGTTTTAGATTGGGTGGCTTTAATTCTGACAATTATAGGCGGATTAAACTGGGGTTTAGCTCCGATGGGAATAAATTTAGTGACGATGATTCTTAGCGAAGGAATGTGGGCTAATATTGTTTATTACTTAGTCGGACTTTCCGCTATTTATCTTTTGATTATTTCGCCGAAACTAAGAAAGTAATTTTAAAAGATAATTCTAAAAAAGCGGCTTCAATATTTTATCGGAGCCGTTTTTTTGTGTTAAAATTATCGAAAGATGTGGAGCAAACTTAGTCGAGACACAAGAAGGGTGATTTTGGCGATTTTAGCCGCGGGAGCGATTATTTTTGCTGTCCAGATTTTTGAAATTATTTGGTATTACGGAGTGCAGGGAGTAAAACTGAAAGCGGAGACGCAAGCGTTTTCCTTGGAGAGAGAAGTATCACTTGGAAAAATTTTAATAATAGGAGACAGTACGGGGGCGGGAACAGGAGCAAACAGTTCAAAAGAAACAATTGCCGGATTTTTGGCGGAAGAAGGATTTTTTGTAAAAAATAAAGCGGAATGGGGGGCGATGACGGAAGAAATTGTCGGACAGCTTAAAGGAGAAGAAAAAAAAAATTATGATTTAGTCCTTATTTTTACCGGAGGTAATGACATTCTATGGTTCTATGATTTAGATAAGACGGTTTTAAATTTGGAAAAAACTTTGGAAAAAGCGAAGGAAGTTGGGAGGAGAGTGGCAATAGTGCCGCCCGGGAATGTGGGACTGGCGCCTATGTTTAAAGAACCGGTTGGGCTTCTTTACACGAGAAGAACAAAGTTTGTTAGATCGGAATTTATGAAAGTAGCGAAAGAAAAAGGAGCTATTTATGTGGATTTATTTACGGATAATTTAGAAGAACTTTTTTCCGGAGAGCCGCTTAAATATTTTGCTTCGGATTTGCTTCATCCAAGTTCGGAAGGATATAAAGTGTGGTATGAAAAATTAAAGGAAGCGCTGAATGGAGAAAAATGAAACTTCACGGCCGTAAGGCCGTGGAATCTTAAAGTTTCACCTCGTAGAAAGTCGGGTTTTATTAAATCTTTACCGCTTCAACTCCCTAGCTAACGCGCGGGGTTTTCGCGAAGATTTAATAAATCAGATTTTATAAAAGAATGATTTTTCTTCAAGAAACTTGACGAGTGGGGTTTTTGGATTAGAATGTAAGGTGCTATGGAAGAAGAAAAAAAGGAAAAAAACGAGGATGTCCTTCGACAAGCTCAGGAAATAAAATCAGACGGTTCTTTGAACGGCCAATTGGCGGATTCAGATTCGGATGATTTGAAAGCGTGTTTGAAAGATAAAGAGGAATATCTGAATGGTTGGAAAAGGGCAAAGGCGGATTTAGAGAATTATAAAAAGGAAGAGGCGGCGAGAGCGGAAATGTTGGCAAAGTTTGCAAATGTGGCTTTATTGAGAGATTTACTTTCTGTGATGGATAGTTTTGATTTGGCAATAAGCGCGGAGAAAGAAAACAAAGGGCTTATTTTAATAAGAACGCAATTAGAGAGTTTTCTTTTAAAAAACGGAATGGAGCCGATAAAAGCAATGGGAGAAAAGTTTGATCCGGAAATTCACGAGGCGGTTCAAGAAGAAGAAGGAAAGGGAGAAAGCGGAATAGTGACGGCCGAAATAGAAAGGGGATGGAAGTTGTATGAAAAAGTGATAAGGCCGGCAAAAGTGAAAGTTTCAAAATAATTAGAAAATTAGTAAACAGTAATAAAAAACAAGTTGGAGTAAAATATAAAAACTATGGGAAAAATTTTAGGAATAGATTTAGGAACAAGCAATTCGGCGGCGGCGGTTGTCTCCGGCGGGAATCCGGAAATAATTGAGAATGCCGAAGGAAACAGAACGACGCCGTCAGTAGTGGCGATAAATAAAACAGGAGAAAGGTTAGTGGGGCTTCTTGCCAAAAGACAAGCTATAACCAACCCGCAAAACACGATTTTTTCCGTGAAGCGTTTGATTGGCAGAACTTTTTCCGACCTGGAAGTGCAAAAGGACAGAAAACTTTTGCCTTTTGAAATGAGAGAAGCGGAAAACGGAGGATTGGAAGTGAAAATGGGCGGAGCGGGAAAAGAAGGATGGTATAAGCCGGAAGAAATTTCTTCGATGATTTTGGCTAAAATAAAAGCGGATGCGGAAGCGCGACTGGGAGAAAAAGTGGAAGAAGCGGTGATAACCGTGCCGGCTTATTTTGACGATAGCCAAAGGCAAGCGACAAAAAATGCGGGAGAGATAGCGGGACTGAAAGTAAAAAGAATAATCAACGAACCGACAGCGGCGGCTCTTGCTTACGGTTTAAATAAAAATAAAAACGAACAGATTGTGGTTTATGATTTTGGAGGAGGAACTTTTGACGTGTCGGTTCTTGAAGTGGGAGAAGGGACGGTGGAAGTGCGAGCGACAGGAGGAGACACGCATCTTGGAGGAGACGATGTGGACCAGAGAATCATTGAATTTTTGGTCGGCGAATATAAAAAACAAGAAGGGATAGATATAACGAAAGACCCGCTGGCTTTGCAGAGATTGAAAGAAGCGGCGGAGAGAGCAAAGCATGAACTTTCTTCGGCTCTTGAGACGGAAATAAATCTTCCTTACATAAGTTCGGACGTTTCCGGTCCAAAGCATTTTTTAATGAAGCTTTCGAGAGCGAAATTGGAAGGGTTGGTGGAAGATTTAGTGGAAAAATCAATAACAATAATGAAAGAGGTGATTACCGCTCCGTCGCCGAAAGGAGCGGGAATGAAAATTGCCGACATTGATGAGATTGTTTTAGTCGGCGGACAAACAAGAATGCCGGCGATTGTGGAAGCGGTGAAGAAAATTTTTGGAAAAGAACCGCATAAAAATATAAACCCGGACGAAGTGGTGGCTTTAGGCGCGGCAGTAGAAGCGGGAATTTTGCAGGGAGATGTGAAAGACATATTACTACTTGACGTGACGCCGCTTTCTTTATCTATAGAAACTTTAGGAGGAGTGGCAACGCCGATGATTCCGAAAAACACAACGGTGCCGACCGAGAAAAAACAGATTTTTTCAACAGCGGCAGACAATCAGACTTCAGTGGAAGTGCATGTTTTGCAAGGAGAGAGGCCGATGGCGCAGGACAACAAGACTTTAGCCAGATTTATTTTAGACGGAATTCCGCCATCACCGAGAGGCGTGCCGCAAGTCGAAGTTTCTTTTGACGTTGACGCTAACGGAATTTTAAACGTGACGGCTCTTGATAAAGCATCAGGAAAAAAACAGACGGTCAAAATAGAAGCATCAACAACTTTATCAAGTGAAGAAGTGGAAAAATTAAAACAAGAAGCGACGGCGCATGCCGAAGAAGATATAAAAAAGAAAAAATTGATTGAAGTCAGAAATCAAGCGGAAAGTTTGATTTATGTGGCGGAAAAATCTTTAAAGGAATCGGGAAAAGACGCGCCGGCAGAAATAAAAAGCGCAATAGAAAAAAAGATAGAAGAATTGAAGACGATAAAAGACGGAGAAGACGCGGAAGCGATAAGCAAAAAAGTTTCAGAGTTGTCCACAGAACTACAAAAAATAGGCGAGTCGCTGTATAATAAAAAAGATGATAACAGGAGCGACGGAGAAGCAGTTTCAAAGTAATATAGAGAGAATAGTAAAAGAAAAAGAAAGAGAAAGCCGAGAGTGGAAAAAAATAACTCTCGGAATTTTGGCTTCTTTTTTAGCTTTGGGTTTTTCCTATTTTTTTTACGGATTTTTATCAAAAGCGGAAGGGGACTTTTTATTAGCTCTGCTGTTTTTTTCTTTGTTTTCCGTCACCTTTCTTCTTTCCGCAGTTTTAATAGAAGACCAGAAAACGCTTTACGCTTTTGTCTTTATAGAATCAGTGATGGCTTCAGTTTTTTTTATTGCGGAGGCTGATTTTATGTGGAGTTCGGCGGCTTTTTGCATTTTGTTTATTTTCCTCTCTTGGGCGATTTTTTCCGGGAAAAGAGAAGAAGAAGCATATTTGCGAATAAAATTTTTTAGAACAGGAAGAGCGGTGATGTTGAAGTTCGTGACAGGGATGTCTTTTTTTGCGGCGATTGCCTATGTGGCTGTGGTTCTTTCCGGAAGCGTAAATTTGATTTCTAAAGAAACGCTTTATTCTTTAATGACTCCAAGCGTTTCTTTTATAAATAAATTTTATCCGGGATTTTCGTTGGACCAAACTTTAAGGGAAAATATAGAAATTATGGTGAGTAAAGAGGTGGAAAAAAGTTCAAGCGCGGCTATTGTTTCGGAGGAAGAAAAAAGAGCAATAATAACCAGCGGAGTGATAAAAACAGAAAATACTTTTTCTGACTTTTTAGGGATGTCGCTAAATTCAAGAGATAAAACTTCCGATGTTTTACATTTAATAGTTTCTTTAAAGTTTTCCGAACTTTTCAATCAATATGGATACGGAGTCTATGTAGTTTTGGCTTTAATTGTTTTTCTTGTTATTCGAGGAATTGGTCCCTTGTTCTATTGGCCGGTTCTTGTATCTTCTTTTGTTATCTACGAATTTCTTAGAGCTTTGGGATTTTTTGCGATTTTACTTGAAGAAAGAAGCAAAGAAGTAATTTATATGAAGTAGCTGTGGTATAATTTCAGAAAGGCAAGTGTCTTGGTTTTTAAAATTTCAATGAGTTTTTTTAAAATATTTTTTTCTAAAAGAGGGGCGGCGATGTTACCGGTTGTGATGGCGCTTGGAGGTGTAGTGATTGAATCAGTGGCAGTGATGTCTTTTATGTCTTATACCTTAGGACAGGCGGGATTGGGGGAAAGATTATCTTCGGAAGCGTTTGCGGCGGCAAGAAGCGGAGCAATAGACGCGGTTCGAAGAGTTATAAGAGATAAAGATTTCTACAGCAGCGGAGGATATAATTTAACAGTGGGAGAAAAGACAGCTACAGTCACTGTAGTAAAAGATTATCCGGAAGTGGGTAAAACAAGGATAATTTCTACCGGCACAGCGCTTTTCCGACAAAGAAAAGTAATTGTTGATCTAAAAATAGATTCAACTACCGGACAAGTGGATGTAGTTTCTTTTGATGAGGGTAATTTATGAACTATCAAAACGGAAGTTATTTAACCAGATTTCTTTCAATGTTAAGCCAGACGCCGCCAGTCGGCGGTCTTGAGATTTCCGAAAGTTTTTTAAGATTCTCTCTTTTTAGCGGAAAGAATTTATCGACAGCTTCTTTAAAATTGCCGCCCGGTATAGTAGGAAGAGGACGAGTGGAAAATGTCCAACAATTTAAGGAAGCGCTGAAGGTTTTAAAGAATAAATTAAGCGGGATTTATAGCGAAAAAGAGAAAGTGAACGTGATTGTTTCTTTGCCGTTTTCCAAAACTTATCTTCAAGTTTTTAAAATACCGGTAGTATCTGAAAAAGGACTTTCCGAGGCAATAAGACTGAATATGCAGATGATTTCGCCGATTCCGATAGAAACGGCTTACTGCGATTCGGAGAAAATAGGACAAGAAGAAGCGACGGGACAAACGGAATTTTTAGGCGCTTTTGCGCCAATTCAAGAAAGCGACGCTTTTTCTTCTGTTTTAAAAGAAGCGGGATTTAATCCGATAGCGATTGAGTTCCCTATTTTATCTTTGGCGAGATTTTTCAGCGAAGAAGGCCATGGTTTTGATATTTTTAAGCCTTATCTTTTTCTTCAAGTTTCTTCGGAAGGAGTAGATTTTATTATTTTAAGAAACGGCAAGCTTTATTTTGATTATTTTGTTTCTTGGAAATCGATACAAGGAACGGCAAAGGAAATAACGCAGGAAGCGTTTAATTCTTCGATAGCAAAAGCTTTTCAGCAGGTTTTGAATTTTTATTCAGGCAGATGGGGAAATGATTTAAAAATGGCGGTAGTTTTAGCGCAAGGAGGGACGTTTGAAGCGATAAAAAATTTAGGAGAGAGGTTTGGGCTAGAAGTTACCCCTTTTTCTTTAATTGATTTTCCAAATATAGATCAAAACTGGCTAGTGACTTTATCACTTGCTATGAGGGGAAGAATGCCGAGAGGAAAAGATAAATTTATCACGCTTTCCAGAGTGGATACGGAGGATGAATATAGAAATGAGCAAATAGCGACTTTTTCCAAATTTTGGAGAAATATATCGCTTTTAGTGCTGGGTTTCTTTTTGGCTATTTTATTTTTTTCCAGCTATTTTTTAAAAAATGCCTTGGAAAAAGTGGAAAACGATAATTTCGGGTCGGGAATTTCCAGTCAATCGCAGGTAATGGCGGATTTAGCTTCTTTGAAAGAAGGAGCGCAAGCGTTCAATAGATTGGTGAGCGCGGTCAAAGAGTCGGAAAAGGAAAGAATTATTTGGTCGGACTTTTTTGAAAAAATTTATGTTTTAGCGGGAAACGACATAAGCCTATCAAGAATTTTTTACCAATCAAGCAATGTGCCGATTGTTTTAAGCGGAAAAGCCGGTAGTGTGGAAAAAATTCTGTCTTTCAGAGACAGAATAATGGAAGAAAAAGAATTCAGCGAAGTTAATTTGCCTCTTTCCAATGTTTCTCAAGCCGGTCCGGAAGTGCTGTTTAATTTGAGTTTTTCTTTTAAAAGGGCGGAAACCAAGTAAAGTTTTTCAAAATCGCTTTCTGAAATCTTTTTTAAAACGAAGTCTTCGGCTTTTTTTCTGATGGCGGAATTTTTTCTGATGCCTATACGAGCGCGCCAAAAATTCTTGGTTTTGAGAGATTTTATAACCGATTCCACGCCTTTGTGGCCAGCAGAATTTTTTCCAAAACTAATTTTTATTTTTCCAAGTTCCAAATCGGAATCGTCGTGAAGAAGAAGGAGATTTTCCGGTTTGAGCTTAAAAAATTTAACAGCTTTCAGGACAGCTTGGCCGGACTCGTTCATATAAACAGAAGATTTGGCAAAAACAAAACCGCTTTCTTTTAAAAAAGAAAAGTCGCCGGAGGATTTGAATTTATCGTTTTCTTTTTCTTTAAGAAGAGAATCAAGAATAATAAATCCGGAATTATGAAAAGTTTTTAAGAATTCTTCTTTGGGATTGCCGAGGGCAAAAATCAATTTTATTTTGTTTAATTCGTCCATAAAAAGATTATAGTTTCAAAGAGTTTTTTTGGCAATTTTTGACGAGATTTTATTTTTGGCGTATTGTAAAAAGCAGAAAATTTGAAAAGGAAAAGGAGAAGGAAAATGCAGAGAATTAAAAGAGTAAAGAATGAAGACGCGCCCAGATGGCACAGTTTGGGTATTTCGGAAGACAAAAAATCTTTTGTCATAAAAATAGAAAGGAATCTATTTTATGAGTGGATAGTAAAGCGGATGAATAATGATTCGCCTTTGTTAAAGTCTTTAGAAGGAACTTTTTCAGAGTTTCCTTTATTTTTTGAGAATCTTTTTGTTCTGCCGACAGAAGAAGAATGGGGAATTTGGGGAGTTTTTAAAAAAATAGAGGAGGATGATGTTTGGGTTACTTTCAATTGCGAGCTGCCGAGAGTTTTGTCTTTTTTAGACAAGGAGGAACAAAAAAAGGCGCTTAAAATAATTTCCCTAATGGCTGAGGAAGTAGATTTTTTGAGTTATGAGACCGGGCTTGAAAGGAGAAACCATAAATTAGCTTTGGCTATCCGAGCGTCTCTTTTTGTCTTGTTCTTTTTTTTGGAATCGGCAGAGGAGGATTGTTTTCCAAGTTTTGAAAGAGTCGGCGGAAAAAAACAAATTCTTTTAATAAAGGATTTTCATTTTGAACAAGAGATGCATGGCGGGTCTTTTTCGGCCGAACTTTCTCCTTCAGCCGTTTCTTTTATAAGAAGGAAAGTTAAAGAAAGCGGTTATGAACGAATATATCTTCCTTTTTTGAAAAAAGCTATGCTTTTTTGCCATAGGCATATATGGGAGGAAGAAGAGGGATGTTTAAAACTTAGAATAGAAGCTGAAGGAAGAGAAGATGGAAGACTTTTTCTGTCTGTTCCGGGGGATGCTTGTGAACTTAATGCGGAAAATTATGAAACAATTGAAGGATATGGTTATGAAATGTTTCCTCACAATGTTGATGACTCCGTGCAACAGCTCACTCTTCTTTGTGGACTGGCAGCATTATCTGATTGGATAGAAAACGAAACTTAGCGCCCTTAAAAGGCGCTTTTCTTTTAAAACCGATTAAAATTTTCTAAAAGTTTTGACAGGATTTTGGTTTTTTGCTATAATTTGACAAATGCGTTATTTTTTATCATCGCTAATAGAAACTTTGGAAGTCGCTTTAATTGCGGTGGTTTCAGTTTTAGTCATCAGGACTTATTTAGTTCAGCCGTTTCTTGTGAGCGGAGATTCGATGGAACCGAATTTTTCAAGCGGCAATTATTTATTAGTGGATGAACTTTCCTATCAATTCAGAAAACCGGAAAGAGGAGAAGTGATTGTTTTTAAATTTCCGGGCAATCCTTCCGTTTATTACATAAAAAGGATAATCGGTTTGCCGGGAGAAAAAATAACGGTGAAAAACGGAGAAGTGGAAGTTTTTAGCGCCGGAAGTTCCGAAGGGAAAAAATTAGAAGAAAAATATATTCCGGTTAATTTCAGGACATCGGGAGAAGCGGATGTTGTTTTAAAAGACGGAGAATATTTTGTGATGGGCGACAACAGAATGTTCAGTTTTGATTCAAGAAGCTGGGGGCCGTTACCGAAAGAAAATATTATGGGAATCGCAAGATTTAATCTTTGGCCGCTTAGCGAAGCGAGAGCGGTTTCTATTCCTTTGTATTAATAAAAGGAGTAAAATTTCTTTAATAAAGAAATATGAATAAAAAAACAGCGCCCCAAAAGAAAGAAAAAGATAAAATGATTTTAAAAAAAGAAATTCGGGACGATAAAGAAGGAGAGACGGAAAAGAAAGGAAAGAAAGCTAGGCAAACTTTTCAATCGGTGAAAGGCATTTACGAGATTTTGCCGGAAGAGTGGGTTTGGCGAGAAAAATTCGAAGCGATGGTTAAAGGAGTGGCTCATTTTTATGACTTTAAGAGAATTGAAACCGGAATCATTGAAAATGCGGACCTTTTTACGAGGTCGGTGGGAGAAGGAACCGATATTGTAAAAAAAGAAATGTTTTTTCTAAAGTCTGGAGGAAGTCATGGCGACAAATGGGTGCTTCGGCCGGAAGGAACAGCGTCGGTGGCGAGAGCTTATCTGCAGTATGGATTTTCTTCCTTGCCGCAGCCGGTAAAACTTTTTTATTTAGGGCCGATGTTCAGACATGAGAATCCGCAGGCAGGGAGATATCGGCAGCTGACGACCGCCGGGTTTGAAATAATAGGCGGAGAAAATGACGCCGTTTATGACGCGGAAGTGCTGCAAATAGCTTTCAGAATAATGAGAGAAGCAGGATTAAAAGACGCGGTGGCGGAAATAAATTCAATCGGTTGCCGAGTGTGCCGGCCTAACTTAAAGAAAAAACTTGTTAATTATTACAGTTCGAAAACGAGAAAAATCTGCAGAGATTGCCAAGAAAGATTAAAACAAAATCCATTCCGGCTTTTAGACTGCAAAAATGAAATGTGCCAGGAAATAAAAAAAGACGCGCCGGTCTTTTTGGACGGGCTTTGTTCAGTTTGCAAACATCATTTTAAAAATTTTTTGGAATATTTGGATGAGTTAAAAATTCCTTATGAAGTAAATAATAATTTAGTAAGAGGACTTGATTATTACAGCCGGACGGTTTTTGAAATTTTTGTGCCTTCTTCGGAACAGGCAAAGCTAGCCGTGGCGGGAGGAGGAAGATATGATTATTTAATTGAAACTATCGGCGGAAGACCGACAGCCGGAGTCGGTTTTGGAATTGGAATTGAGAGACTGGTAAGCATAATCAGAGAAAAAGCGTTAAAGCCGCCAGCTAAGCCTAAAAACAGGATTTTCTTTATTCATGTCGGAGACGTGGCGAAAAAAAGAAGTTTGACGGTTATTGAAGAGCTTCGCGAAAATGGCATAGCGGTGAGAGAGTCTTTGGGAAAAGATTCATTGCAAAAACAGATGAAATTGGCGGATGTTGAAGGAGTGGAGTGGGTTTTGATGTTCGGCCAGAAAGAGGTTTATGAAGAGAGCGTGATAATAAAAAATATGAAAACGGGAATTCAAGAAACAATTCTTTTAAGAAAAGTAACTGATGAATTAAAAAGAAGGATGAAGTGATATGGAAAAAATACCGGTTAACAGAGAACAAAACAGAGAAGAGGTCGGCAGCGAATTCAATAAAATGGATTATTCAGATTTTGTTCGTTTTTTGCGCGATAAAATTAAAGAAAATGAAAATGCGCGATTTTCTATAGAAGTCGATTGGGCGGGAGTAGAAAAAGCTCGAGCGCTAAAAGCGCTTTTAGACCAGTATTCTTCCAGATTGCATATTGATTCGGCGACAATAAGAGCCACTCCCGAACAATATAAAGAGGATGTGAATGTTTTCGAATCTGGCGTAAAGTGGGAAAAAATTTAATAAATTTTACATTATTTGATTATGGAAAATTGCTTGTTTTGCAAAATAGTTCAGGGAGAAATAAAGGGAGATATTATTTATGAAGATGAAAAAGCTATGGCGCTTCTCGATATAAATCCGCGAGCGCCAGGGCACGCTTTTGTTATTCCGAAAAAACATTTTGAAAATTTACTGGAAGTTCCAGACGGGGAGCTTGGCGGGATTTTTTTAGCGGTTAAAAATACGGCGGAAAAATTGAAAGAAAAAATGAAGGCGGACGCGCTTTCTATCGGCATAAATAACGGACGGGTTTCCGGACAGGAAATTGACCATCTGCATATCCATATAATGCCGAGATTTAAAGGAGACGGGGGAAATTCCTGCCAGTCGATAGTGGCTAATATTCCGAGCGCGGAAGAAAGAGAAAAAATAAGAGGGATATTAAAAATGATTAATTAAGGAATTTCTAATAAATGAGGAAATTCAGAGAAAAATTGTTTTAAAAAAAACGGGGTTGACGGGAGCTGTTTTTTTGTCTAAACTTAGAAACACTATGGAAATCAGAAAAAAAGAAGGAGAGGCGGCAACCTCTTTAATGTTCAGATTCAATAAAAGAATCCGCCAGAGCGGAGTTTTAAGGGAAGTGAGAAAAAGAAGATTTAAGGACAGGGACCAGAATAAAACAAAAAGAAGAGCTTCGGCTATTTATAGAAGCGTAAAAAAAGACGAAGTTTTGAGGCTTAAGAAACTTGGTAAAATATAAGGCGCAAAGCGTTTTTTTGAAAATTTCAGTTTAGCTTTAGCAAATTAAAGAAAGTTTGCATTTTAAATGACAATAAAAGAAAAAATCCAAGAGGACTTTAAAAAGTTTTTTAAGGAAAGAAAAGAAGAAATTTTCGGCACTTTAAGAATGGTTTCGGCGGCAATTGCAAATGCGGAAATAGAAAAAAGAGGGAAGGGAGAAAAGGGGGAGATGACAGACGAGGAAGTTTTGGCGGTTTTGAGAAAAGAATTAAAAAAGAGAAAAGAAGCGGCCGAGCTTTATAAAAACGGTGGGAGAGAAGAATTGGCGCAGAAAGAAGAAGGGGAAGCAAAAGTGATAGAAGAATACTTGCCAAAAAATTTATCCAAAGAAGAAATCGAAAAAATAGCGGAAGAGGAAATTGCGAAAGGCGGAAAAAATATGGGAGAGATAATGAAAAGGATAATCGAAAAGGCAGAAGGAAGAGCGGAGGGAAAAATGGTGGCGGAAATTGTTAAAAGAAAAATGGGATTATAAAAAAGTGATAAAGTTTTTTTATTCTTTAAAAAGATTTGAGCTTTTAAAAAAAGAAGCGGAGAAAGCGGCAAAAGCCGTTTTGAAAGGAATAAGAAAGAAAGGAACAGTGGAAATATATTTTGTGAAAGACGAGGAGATGGCGGAAATCAATAAAGCTTCAAGAGGGAAAAGGGGACCGACCAATATTTTATCGTTTGAAGCAAAGGGGAAGTTTCCCAGACCGGATTTAAAAGAGCCCTTTTTGGGGGAAATTTATGTTGCGCCGGACTATTCAAAAAGGAAAGAAGATGAGTTAAAATTACTTATTATACACGGGGTTTTGCACCTATTGGGTTTTGACCATAAAACAGAAAAAGAGGCTTCTTTAATGGAAAAAAAGGAAGACCTTTTTTTAAGTAAAATTTAAGCGTCTTTTTCTTTTTTAAGGCAAGAACAAAAGGACTTTTAAAGTCTTTGTTTTTTTTGTATAGTAGAAGGGAATTAAAATATTGGAAATATGGCAAGATTAATAACAGGATTAGATATTGGAACGGCTTCCATAAAAGTGGCAGTAGCGGAAGTCGGAAAAGAAGAAAAGCCGAAGCTTATTTTTTTGTCCAAGCAAATTTCCGCCGGAATGAGAAAAGGAACGGTGGTTCAATTTGATGAGGTGGAAAAATGCGTTTCAGCGGCTCTTTTGAAAGTGAAAGGAGCGGCAAAGGGAGCTTTAAAAAATATATTTTTGAATGTCGGCGGAACGAAATCAAGAACTCAAGTTTCGAGAGGAGCGGTGGTGGTTTCAAGAGCGGATAGCGAAATTTATCAGGACGATATCGAGAGAGCGATAAAAACATCAAAAGATTCGATTGTTTCTCATAACCGAACAATAATTCATACGATAACCAGGAATTTTATTGTGGACGGAATGCCGAATATTGAAGACCCGATTGGTCTTTCCGGTAATCGTTTGGAAGTGGAGAGCTATATTATAGATTCTTTAGCTCAAGATTTGAGAAGTTTGGGAAAGGTGACGGATAAAGCGGGAGGCGTGGTGGGGGGGCTTGTTTATAATCCAGTGGCAACCAGCCGCTCGGTTTTGAATAAAAATCAAAAAGATTTGGGAGTAGTGATGATTGATATAGGATTCGGAACAACGGGAGTGGCGGTTTTTGAGGAAGGGAAAATGCTGCATTCGGCGGTTTTGCCGGTCGGTTCGGCCAATATTACAAATGACTTAGCTATCGGATTGAAAGTTCCGATAGAAGCGGCGGAAGCGATGAAGATTTCTTCCGGCTACGCGATTTCCAAAGATATTTCGATAAAAGAAAAATTGGATTTAAAAAAGTTTGACGCGGGAAGTTCGGGAACGGTAACAAAAAAGTTTTTTTCGGAAATCATAGAAGTGAGATTGGCGGAAATTTTTGAACTGGTCAATAACGAACTTAAGGCGATAGGCAAAGAAAAAAATTTGCCGGCGGGAGTGATATTATCCGGCGGCGGTTCGAAAATGCCGGGGATTGTGGAATTGGCTAAACGCGAATTGCGTTTGCCGGTTCAACTTGGAACACTGACGCCGGAAGCGGTTTCTTTTGCTAATAAAGAAATAGAAGAGAAAGTGGAAGACCCGGAATACATAACGAGTTTAGGGCTTGTGCTTCAAGGTTATGATGATATGATGGAGCAAAAGCCGAGAGTGGGAAACGCTTTTTCAAGAATTTTAAATTATTTCCTTCCGTAAAAAAACCGCAAAAATGAACAAAGAAAATAAATTTAACCAAACAAGCGGCAAGAAGCAGGCGTGGCAGTATGGGGTAAAAGTGAAAGTGGTGGGAGTGGGCGGAGGAGGCGGAAACGCGATTTCCCGAATGAGTAAAGATTTTATAAGAGGAGTGGAGTTTATCGCTATAAACACTGATATGCAGGATCTGGAATTCTGCGAAGCGAGAAAAAAAATCCACATCGGAAGAAATTTAACAGCGGGACTTGGAGCGGGAATGAATCCGGAGATTGGAGCAAAATCAGCCGAGGAAAACAAAAACGATGTGATTGAAGCTTTGGAAGGAGCCGATTTGGTTTTTTTGACGGCTGGGTTTGGAGGAGGAACGGGAACGGGGGCACTACCGGTAGTAGCGGAAATCGCCAAAGAATTGGGAATCTTAACGATTGCGGTTGTAACTAAACCGTTTTCTTTTGAAGGAGCGCAAAGAAGTAAAATTGCTCAGGAAGGCATAGCTAGATTGAAAGATAAAGTTGATGCTTTAATTGTGGTGCCGAACGACAGAATTTTTTCAATAATAAACAAAGACACGCCGATAATTAAGGCGTTTATAGAAATAGACGAAGTTTTAAAAAATGCGGTGCAAGGTATTGTGGAATTGATTGTGTCACCGGGAATAATAAACGTGGATTTTGCCGATGTGCGAACGATTATGTCAGGAGCCGGTTCGGCAATTGTCGGAGTGGGGGTGGCTTCCGGACAGGAGCGGGCGACAGACGCGGCAAGACAGGCTATTAATTCGCCGCTTCTCGAAGTGGCGGTGGATGGAGCAAGAGGAGTTTTATTCGGAGTATCCGGAGGACGAGACATAAAAATGACGGAGATAAATGAGGCGGCAAAAGTGATAACGGAATCGGTTGATCCAACAGCTAAAATAATTTTCGGGGCTTATAATGATAAAAAATTGAAACAGGGGCAGATGAAAATAACTTTAATTGCGACTGGATTTTCCGGAACGCGGCCGCCGGTTTCTTCACTATTTAATCGGGGAGAAAGCGTCGGAGCGCAAAATACGGCGGAAACAATCGGAGCTTCCAGTATTTTCAGAAAAGTGACAGATAATAGCATGCCAATCTCTTCTTCGCAGAAAGAAAATCTTTTTATAGGAGGGATTTCCAGAATAAACGGACGGGAAGAAAAAGAAAAGAAAGAAGAAACGGGAAGCATGTGGGATATCCCGACGTTTTTAAGAAGAAAGAAAAAATAAATATAAATAAATTTTACGAATGAAAGGTCTTGAAATTTCGTTATATGAATAGTGAGTTTGTCGATTATTGTCCGATCGGACAATAATCGACAGGTTTTGTATATTTTCTAAAAAACTTTTAAGATTGTTCTAAAATTAACTTATTGAATTTTTACCTTTTTAACCTTTAAACTAATGCGCGAGGTTTTCGCGGAGATTTTAAAAAAAGATGCCCTTCAACGAAAACATTGAAGGGCATTTGATTATCGGCAGATTATTCTTCGTAAAAAGGATAACCGGACGAGTTAATAATATTCATTTCCGTTCCTTCTATTTTAGAAAGTTTTTCCAAACTTTCGAAGGAAGGAAGGAAGTAATTAACTTCCGGAATAATTTCTTCTTCGGTTGGAGAAACTTCTTTTATTAAAGAATTTCTCGAAGAAGATTTCGCCGCCGGAAGCTTGGCGAACATGTCAAGGAGCGCGGCGCGATGCCCGCTCCAAACATCCATATTGATTTCATCGAATGATAATAATCCGACGTAATCAATAAGAAGCATGGGAGAAGCGCCGTTTTTACCTTGGACGAAAAAATGAATTCCGTCGGTCACGAATTGTTCTTTTCCGATATCTTCGGGAGGGATAATCTTGTAAATCTCCCTAAGGTCGAAAGTCACAAAGTGACCGATAAGTCCGCCAACTGAATCTATGGCAGGCATTGGCAAAGAAGCTGGCGCCAGCCACTGCATTACGCCTCTTTTATCGCGATACCCCGCGATAGGAAGAACTGCAGTGTTTACCCCTTCCGAATTTTCCGTATACATACCGATAACTATAAAAGGTTTAACTTCGGTATGTACAAAGAAATAGTACTGGAAGAGGGCCGGGTAATTTTCCGGAGACCCGTCGGCAGACAGAACTACATATCCGTCCGGGTCAGCTGCCTCGCTTTTGTACCACCAGTTGACTTGCGAGTTTTCCGCAAGCCAAACTGGGTAATTACTCCAGCCGCCAGCTCGGAACCATTTCGTCATTGCTTCCGTGGGGAAGTAGTTCCACCACGGCGCTCGGTCATTCCATGGAATCATGGTCGGACTGGGCGTTGGCGGAATTGGCGTTGCGGTTCTGGTCGGAGTTGGCGTTGCTGTCGGAACCATTGGTGTTGATGTTGCTATGAGTGGTACAGGCGTTTTCGTCGGCTTCGGCGTTGCGGTCGATGGCAATGATGTTGCTGTTCTTGTTGCGGTTGGCGTCGCTGTCGGCGGCACTTTTGTCGCCGTTGGCGGCATCGGAGTTTTTGTCGGCGGTGCGAGTGTATTCGTTGCTGTTGGCAGCGCTGGTGTCGAACCCGTAGAAACTCTGTCTAAAATTCTCCACGTAGCTCTACTACCGGTTTTTATTTCCGCCAAGCGGAAATAATAATACTTTCCTGCCTGCGGACCGGAAATATAATTAGGATTAGTCAGAAGTCCATTTGGTCTCCAGACAAACCCGTTTACATCTCCGCTGCCGGTTCTTCCTAGATAGAAATAATTCTTCCCATCTTCGGAAATGTAGATGTGATGGTCAGTCTTTCCCGGAGTTAATGTCCAGGCAAGACCAATTTCACTCCCGCCTTTCATGAGAACTGTTTCACCTTCTTTTAGAAGGTAAACAGACGAGCTATTCTTCGAAGGATAATCTCCTTTTTTCAAAATCGCGAATACCCTAAAGCTGTATTCGTGGCCGTATTCCAGATTTTGCTGGAATAAGCCGGTTGCGCTTGTTTTTCCCATGTATCCTTTCGAGATTTTATCTTGAAAAAGATACACATGAAATTCAGAGACCATCGGATTTAAATAATCCGAAACAGAAAGTCCCAGAATTCCGGATTCTCCGCTATCGACATCGATGGCGGAAGAAAGAGAATTTCCTCCAATCTCGTCTAAAACACTCACTATTCCGCTCCAAGGTTTTGGAGTGGGAATAGCTGTTGGAATTCTTGTCGCAGTTGGCGGCACTTTCGTTGCTGTCTTCGTCGCTGTTGGCGGCACCGGCGTTTTAGTTGCAGTCGGTGTCGCTGTTGGCGGAACACTTGTCTCTGTTGGCGGCACCGGCGTGTTAGTCGGTACTACCGTCGGCGGAACATTTGTTTCCGTCGGCGTCAGAGTTGAAGCTGGTAAGGGCGTTAGATAAACGTAAACCACAACCGGTGTTTGTGTTGGCGGCACCGGCGTTTTAGTTTCAGTCGGTGTCGCTGTTGGCGGCAAAATTGGAGTTTTTGTCGGCGGCACCGCATCGAGAACCGTAATAACAATATTACGATCTTCTGATTTAGCCCCATGTTCATCCGTCGCAATAATTTTCAGAACATATTTCCCACTTTGTTCAAAAGTAGGCGTCCAAGAAAATCTTCCGGCAGGAGTCTCAAAAGATGATCCTGTCGGATATTGGACAGCAGATAAAAAAAACCAATCGCTGTCTTCGTCTGTGACTTGCACGACAAACGACAGTAATTCTCCCTCGTTTATCGTCATGTCGTTTATGTGAACGACAGGCGAGTGGTTTCCAGGAACTGGCTGCGCCGGTACCGAAGTCGCGGTCGGCGTAAAAGTATTCGTCGGCTGCGGTTGTACAGGCGCTGGCGTATTTGTCGGAGCTAACGGTACTGATGTATTAGTCGGCACCGGTACTGAAGTTGCAGTCGGCAGAATCTTCGGAAATACATACAAATTTACGTCTTTGTATGTAGTTAAATTTCCGTCGGTTGCCGACAGTTGTAAAATAAAGTTTCCGCTTCCAATTTTGGAAGTATCCACCGTAATTACAACTTTCCAGGCACCGAACACCATAACGTCTACCGGAACGCCAGCAAAGTTTAAGTTCACCGAATCTCCTGGATTTTTATCTTCTAAAAGAATGGTAAGAACAAGTACTTCTCCTTCCTCTAAATCGTAATTCACTATTCCTCCTTCAATAGTTATTGAAGGAGCAATATTTGCTGGAAGGGGAGTGTTTGTTGATGTCGGCATAACCGGCACTGGTGTATTAGTTGGGACTAATGGCACTGGTGTGTTCGTCGGAATGCCAACTGGCGTGTTTGTCGGAACGCCAACTGGCGTGTTTGTTGCAGTTGGTGTTGGCGGCAAAATTGGTGTCGCTGTTGGTGGGATTGGTGTTGCAGTTGGAGTTGAAGGAGAATTAAATTCTCCGGCATCTCTTGACACTCCATCAACTTTTAGGTTGCGGATATACAGGTTTCCAGTTCCAGATTTTAAGAAACTGAATTCCTGAATGTACCAAAATGGGCTTTGATAATTGATGGAAGTTGTATATCCTCCATATATTCCAATAGATCCCCAATTAAAACTTGTGCTACTTTGAATGCTTAAAAAGGAAGCTCCGCTTCCTAAAAAAGGCATATTACTGTAAACACAGTGGAAAAATCCAAGAGACGGGCTTTCCCAAAAATTACTAGCTTGGTTATAGCTAACAATCACATGGTTCAACCCTGGCTGGTCGGATTTTCTTAGTACAAGAGTCGTGACTAAAGTAGCATCTCCGATTATCTCAAGCGAAATGCTTGAGTCCTTTAGCGTAGTGCCTGAACTTACGGTTAAAGCACTTGTTTCTGACGACATAAACGACATAAAAACGAAAACGACGGCGAGAAATACGTGGAACTTTTTCATGACATTTCTCCTTATAGGAATATTTTTTGTTTTAAATGTTGCTAGGCATATTATATACAATAATATAAGCATTGTCAATAAAACAGACAAAAATGTAAGTTTTGTCAATAAAATTAGGGAAGGAAGAACTTGCTATTGACATTTTTTTATTATTTGATTATAATATGGTAAATTATTAAAAGGAGTCAAAAAAAGCTCCAAGCGAAAAAAATAAAATTATGATTAATAAAGCGTCAAAATTAGTTTTAACAACCCTAGCTTTAGGAGTTTTTTTGGGTGTTTTACCGGTTCAAGCGGCAGTGGTTATTATTCCTGCTACCGGAGGGCAAAATTTGTCGGAAGGTTCCGGGTTTGTTAACTTAACCAATATTATAATTAGACAATCAGCAGGAGGGGAGATAGGAATAGGAAATCATATTTTTTCTTTACCGACTGGATGGGAATTTGATACTAGTAACACAATCTTTATTAATACTACTAGTGGAGAAGCGGTAGTTTCTCCAATTTCCTTAAAACCTGGGGTTTCTTCTTTTTCCTTTTCATTGGAATCACCAATAGTAAATGCTGGAGAAGAATTATCTGTTTTATCCATGAGAGTGCGTCCGACAGGAACAGCGGGAGGAAACATAACACATTCCGGAGCGGCGATTGCCGGCGTTACAAATGGAGTCACTTCTTTTGGAACATTGTCAGTTGCAGGCGGAAGCACGCCGACAACTCCTTCTACCGGCGGTTATGATTCTTTTTATTCAGGTGGAGCTTTGCGACCGACCGCTCCTTCCGATATTTCTATAAAAATAAATTCGGGAGCAACTTCAACGGATAAAAGGAGCGTAGTTTTGAATTTAGGAGCTTCAAATGCCGGAGACATGATCATTGCAAACGATATTTCAAATTTTGATTATTATGCTCTTGAGCCGTTTTGCGAAACAAAGAATTGGACTTTGTCCAGCGGAAATGGAACTAAAACCGTTTATATTAAATTCAGAAGCGCAACCGGAGTTTATTCCGACACTATTTCAGCGAGCATAAACTTGCAAGAAACAGAACAGGTAAAGGAAGAAGTGAAAACAGCCACGGTTTCTACTCCGGCGGTTACCTATAAAGCTACCGATTTGAATAAAGACGGAGTGGTTGACCAAAAAGATTTAAATTTACTTTTTGCCAACTGGTTTAACGCTAATAAAATCTCTGATGTAAACGGAGACGGCAAAGTTGATATCTCTGATTTTAATGCCGTTTTAGCCGATTGGACCAATACTTCAGTTCCAGCTAAAGCGACAGAAACAAAAGATGCAATGTTTTCTTTCTCTCCTTCTTTAGTGCAAGTTAAAGACGGGGAAAGAGTTTCCGTTTTAGTAAAAGTGAGACCGATTTCCAACGCTATTTATACGGCTCGCTTGGTTCTTAACTATCCTTCCGATTTATTGAATTATGAATCAACTGTTTACTCAAATGGATGGATTCCTCTTATTCTTGGAGAAAAGAGCAGTCTCGTGGACAGCGCGAGCGGTTTAGTGGTTAAAACAGCCGGATATCCGGGAGGAGTGCCGATGGAAGGAACTGATTTTGCCATTATAAATTTTGTGGCTAAGAAATCAGGTTCCGGAACGATATCTTCGAATTCCGGTTCAGTGGCAATGGATAAAAAAGGATTTGATAAATACAGCGGAAACTTGAGCCAGACAAATCTTTTGGTCCATGGAAATCCGGTAAGCGCGCAAGTTATCGCTTCCACCAAAGATGTTACACAGACGGAAACAACGCAAGTTGTTGAAAATCAAAATAATGAAACAAAAAAGGATACCAGAAAATCACTTTTGGCCGGAATCTTAGGATTTCTGACGTCAGTGCCGGGATATCACTTGCTTTTCTTTGTTTTGATTCTAATCTGCTATTTCCTTTATAAAAAGTATTTTTCTTCTCTGAATGAAGAGGAAGCAGAAAGCCAATTTGCAGCCATAATAGAAAGAGAAAGAGAAGACGATAAATAAGGAAGAGAAGAGTGCTCTCCTTATGGTGAAACAAAACTCCCCCGATTATCTGCCTCCGCTATCCGCCAACTGGCGGAGGCGGATGGCGGACGGGGGTGTTTTGTTTTTATCCGTTATTGATTATTGAAAAAATTCGGTTTATGAATATAACTTTCGATTTTATTGATGATTTTATCCATAAAATAAACCGCTTTTTCCGGATAATCTCCCATGGCACTTTCGTCGGAAAGCATTACAGCATCGGCTCGATCAAATACGGCTGAAGCGACATCGTTGACTTCTGCTCTGGTCGGATTCGGATGATTAATCATGGAAGTCATCATTTGCGTGGCAACAATAACCGGCTTCTTGTGCCAATGAGCTTGGCGAATAAGATATTTTTGGATTATCGGAACATCTTCCATTGGTATTTCTATTCCCAAATCTCCACGAGCCACCATTATTCCGTCGCTTTCTTTAATGATATTATCGATATTGTCCAAAGCTATCGCTCTTTCTATTTTGGCAATTATTTTTGTCTTTTTTTCGCTGATTATCTTTCTTAATTTTTTAATGTCTTCCGCTCCTTGCACAAAAGAAAGAGCAATGTAGTTGATGTTGTGTTTTAAAGCAAATTTAGCGTCTCTAATATCTTTAGTCGTTAGTCCTCCCTTCGAAAGACTGGTCTTTGGAATATTTATTCCTTTATGGGAAAAAACAATGCCGCCAATAATGGCTTTGGCGAAAATCGATTGTCCTTTTATTTTTATAACCTCAAGTTTTATTTCTCCGCCGGTAATAAAAAGGGGATCGCCTTCTTTTATGTCTATATGAAGATAGGGATTATCTATGTCAATAATTGATTTTTTGGGATCGGTTTTTTTTCTAAAAGCAAACTCGTAAACCTTTCCTTCTTTTATTTCCATCCCGTCTTTTGGAACAATTCCGAGACGTATTCTTGGCCCCTGTAAATCCTGCATTACTTTTACTTTTTTATTTAAATCTTTTGCTGCTTGGCGGACAATTTTCAATCCTTCTAAAAATTCTTTTTCGGTTGCGTGGGAAAAATTGAATCGAAAAATTTCCGCGCCGTTTTTTATGAAAGAATGAATGGTTTTATAATTACGGGATTTTGGCCCGATTGAAGCGATAATTTTTGTTTTCATGGATTTATATCCTAACTAAAAAACATTATTAAGTCAAACATCCCGTTCTTTAAAGATAAAATGTTTGATTTTTATTTACTTTTTTTATATGATTTCAAAGTTGTTTGAAAATTTAATATTCCCCGGTAGCTCAATGGTAGAGCGCTCGGCTGTTAACCGAAGGGTTGTAGGTTCGAGTCCTACCCGGGGAGCCACGTAGTGAGAGGTTCAAGTGACCGAAAGGAGTTTTAGTATTCAAAGAGGTTTTGAAGGGATATAAGATAGGGGAGTATGTGGGGGTTTAAAATAAAAAAGCCCGAGAGGATTAGTCTCGGGCAGAGTTTTTGATTTACCAAATCAATTTACCAGCTAATGCCTGCTTTTTGCAGAGCTTCAGCCATTTCATTATTACTGTTTGAATCAGAAGATAATTCATATGATCGATTTCCTTCTTTATCTTCTGACTCGTTTACTTTTGGGGGCGGCGCCATTTCAGGACGGTAGGCGATTGTTTGCCCGCCGTAATCCCGTTCATTTACGAATTGCTGGGCGATGTTTTCAGCCCAGCTGTTCGGAACGATAACGAGCTTATAGCTGTCGCTCCCGCTTCCGCCGCCACGGCAGGTGGAACCAAGTTTTTCAACTTGGCCGGCATTGTCCCAGTCAATATAGAAGCTGGGCCAACGCTTGGCACCGCAACCGGGTGAATATTCATGAACGAGAACGACGCATCGTTCTCTGTTCACTTCTTCACCTTCTTTGATCGGTGCAATAACGAGTTCGTTGTGCATGTCTCGGCCAAAGCGGGCTGTTTCCAACGTGGTGTTGGACTCTGTGGCAAAACCATGTGCCATCTGCCCGCAACCATTTTGAGAACAATTTCCGTCAGCGTCCAAGGTTATACCACTACTGGTATCATTCCCTGAAAGCTGAAAGAGGCGAAAGTTTCCGGGAAGCCAGGTGATGTTTTCCTCGGAGTGTGTGGGATCATTACGACGATCCCAGTCTTGCTTTTCCCAAGTTTGGGATTCTACTTCCACACCGTTCCAGGTATGGACTTCAACCTGATTGGTACGACGTCCGTAGGAATGGAAAGCCATGGATTGGCCTATGTCTAGCAGAGCAGCAACCGCAATGCCAGAGTTACAGGCGTTGCTGGCGCTGCATTCGGCTAATAATTTTCCGGTGGTAGCTTCTTTGAGAATATCTACGCCTCCACGGAAACCACCGCTGGAGCTGACGAATAGAAGGCAACGATTGGTAGTATCTTCACCACCAACCACCATGATTGTGCCCTTTTCCGCTTCTTTAAGAAGGCGGAAACTGTTTTCCGGTAAAAACCCGTTCTCTTGCGGAGTAACACCTTTCACTGGCAGGCACGCTTCGTCTGTTTGGTTCCGGCCATATTGCATACTACATCGGTAGGCTGGAAAACCGTCGGTTGAAAATTGCCATTGAGAAGTTAAAGAAATATGTTTCATGGCATCCCTCCTATAGGTATTCGCCAACGACTTCTTCCGAAGTTGCGGCGAAAATTTCATTACCACCGAACACGACTGTAACATTTTCACCGTCGTAGGTAAGAATGCCACGAGTTCCTTGTACTCGCCGACCGGAACGGCTGGCTATTAATTGCTGGCCTGGTTCCAAAATGGCAAGCATTTCAGCAGTTGAGCCAAGGTTGCCGCGTCCGGAGTGCCATGATTCATCGGTAGCGATGACTTTGACGCCTTCGTTTGCCGAAATACTGGCACTGCCTCGATAACCGGAAGACACACTCCATAAAATCAATGCGCGATTATCGTCCTCTTTTGGTGCGACAATCAAGTGCATGCCTTTTTCGGTTTTGATGATTCCGACATTCTTAATAACGGCGCTACTTAAGATTTCGCCACTTTCCGGATGATAACGATAATAAAGGCCATCATCTAATTTCCATTCTCCATATTCTTTTCCGCAAGATTCACAAACATGATTTGCAGAACAAGTATCGGGAAGGGCAGAATGATCGCTTTTTCCTTGATGAGGGCAAGGTAAAAATTTTTTCTCAATTACCTTGTTCGCATCATGTTTTCCGATTGGGATCCACGTGGCTCTTTTGTGACCGCCTTGCCCCATAATAATTCGGGGGTAGGGGGAGTCCATACTCACAGAGATTCCTTGATTACTTCCGTTGAATACTTTCATTGTTTCCTCCACTTTTTCGTGCCCGTGAGGTTTGGATTTGGCATATAGCCACCTCGGGGGCGGGAAATTTCAGTAAATATATTTTAGGGTACTGTCTTAATTATAGCATAATTAATATAAATAGTCAAGTTTTTCTGATGTGCTAGGGAGTGTAGTATTTGTGGCATTTTGACTCTAAAATAGGGTTATTAAAAGTGACCGAGGGGCGTCGAGAAAGGTTTCTAAAATCTCTTAAAAAACCTTTAATGGTCTAGACTAGAAAGGTTCTTGAGCGTGGTGGGGAGCCAAGTTTACAAAAGCTGACAGATAGTAATTTAAAGCAAGACAATTTTAAGAGGAGAAAAAAGCCAAGTTATAAAACATTAGGATTAAAATGGTTGATAAGAGTTTACGGAATCAAAGACAAAAATCGCCAATCTGGCGATTTCTTGGTATAATAAAAGAGTATAAATAATTTAAATATAATGATTATTATTTATGAAAACTAACAATACTTTAAAACTCATCATTGCTATCATTGTTTCCGAGCTTGCCGGCATTATTGGTTCGGTCTTCACCACTCCTTCCATTGCCGGCTGGTATGCCGGTATCGTCAAACCGGCTCTTAATCCGCCGTCATGGGTCTTCGGTCCGGTTTGGACGACGCTGTTTGCCTTTATGGGCATCGCGGCGTTTTTAGTTTGGAAGAAGGGATTGAATCGTAAAGACGTGAAAATCGCACTCGGCATATTTCTTGGCCAGCTGGTCTTGAATACTTTTTGGTCAATAATCTTTTTCGGTTTGCATTCTCCGGGCGGCGCATTTATTGAAATCATATTCCTCTGGCTGGCTATTTTTGCCACGATCATCGCCTTTGTAAAAATTTCCAAACCAGCCGCTTGGTTGTTGATACCATATATTCTTTGGGTTAGCTTCGCCAGTTATCTGAATTTTATGATCTGGATATCAAATTTATGAGTAAGAGGGTTATCAAGGTCAATGACCGGATGCAAAAAAAATACCGATACGAACTCACCGAGCCGGTCGGTAAAAATTTCCATCCTGATTTTAAACCCGAACTAACACCAAAACAAATGCTTGCGCTCGGTGTTTTCGGTGGCGTATATATGCGTGATTGCATGAAGGAATTTCCAAAGGACTGGTTCGTCAAAGCCAAATTTCAAAAGAAGGGGGTCTATGCGCATGATCCCGGCATTAACTTTTTTAAGGTAAACGCCAGTCAGCCGCTTTCCGTCTGGCGCAAGAAAGGCTGGATTTACAGGGATGACCCGCGCGGATGGTTTCAATGGTATTGCCGCTACTATATGGGGAGGCGGTTATCCGGCGAAGACGAACGGCAAATCAAACGTTGGAAAGCCATACGGCGACACATATCGCAGATAAAAAAGAATTGCCAACTGAGAAACTTAACCTGTCGTCCGACGCAAAGGCAGGCTGTTCTGCACTGGGCATACGACAGTCGGAAAATGTGAAGAATGTAAGTTATTAGACTGAGCGAGATTTTTACTCAGTCCAATCGAACGGCTATTCGTGACGGAGCATTTTGACGGCCGCGTCCATTTCGTAGGAGTGCCAGCCGTTTATGATTACGGTTCGAAGTTTACGCACGGCTCTGAGCGAGACAAAACAAAAACCACTCAAATCAAATGAGCGGTTTTTGTTTTGTCTGGTAAAAATTATTCGGGGATTTATCTTTCAGACCAGAGTTTCTTTTGAATAAGGTCGGCAATAGTTCCTAATGAAAGCAGGAATATCAGGAAGCCGATTATCCAGCCGATAAAGGGAATAATGACTATTACGGCAAGGAGAATGGAGCCGATAATGATGTTTTTCCAAGTGACAACAGCTGTGCTTGATTTATAAACTAACTGACTAATCCAAGCTCCAAAGATGATATTAGTGTAAATGCAGGAAATAAAGAGAAGGAGAACGTAAGAGAGAAGAGCTAAAAGTCCGAGCGGGATGCCGAGAACGGTTATAAATAACAGAATAAAGGCGGCAGGGATGACTATGAGAGCAACAAATCCTTTACCGATTAAACGGAGCGGGTTTTGAGTGGCGTTTTTGGATACAGAATTAGAAAATTCTTTAAATAATAAGAATAAAATAAGAGCAGATATTATGAAAGCGAGAAGCTTATAAATAGTGAAAATGCCAATAAAGGCAAAGAAAAAGCTTTTAGCTTTTTGAGCATCCACTTTAGGGAGAGCGATTTCGGTGAAAGTGGTTTTGCCGGAGATAACGGCGCCTTCTTCAATTTTTAAAGATTCAGCGGAAGAGGCGCTATATTCCAGATTGCCATCAATGACGGCGTTCTCGCCGATGGTTATTTTTTCGTCTGCTTTAACGACGACATTGCCTTTGATGTGTCCGTTGATATTGATGACTCCGCCGGCAATTTTAGCATTGCCGCCAATATTGCCATTAACAGCGACAAGTCCGCCGGCAGAAACGAGGTCTCCTGCAACCGAAGTTCCGGAAGAGACATTGACTGAACCGCCGATAACAATAAGTTCGCCACCGACATTGTTAGAGATTAAAACATTACCGCCAACGATGCGGGTGTCGTCGCCGGAGCTTCCGAGAACAGAGATTGAACCGCCAAGGGCGTTGATGTCGTCAGAGATATTTTCAGAGATAATGACATTGCCTCCGGCGGTGAAAAGGTCGCCAGAGATGACGCTATCGATTGAGACATTGCCTCCAGCGGCGTAAAGATTATCCGCGATGGGGTTTTTAACAGAAACTTCTTCGCCGGCTTTTAAAGTGGCGCCAAAGGCGAGAGTTGGCGCAAGTATAGCGACGGATGTTAATAACGCAAAGAACTTGTTTATCTTCATGATTTATGAATATTTAATTTTAAAATAAAGCTTTCTTATAATGTTTAATAATAATCTTTTTGTTGTTTCTTATCAATTATATTGTATTTTGCGGCAGAATTTTTAATTGCTTAATTTCGGTTTTTTTGATATAACGATGGTATATAAATGCGTCAAAAAATGGTTAGCGGGCTAGTGGCGGAATTTCTCTCTTTCAACTCCTTCCTTCTGTCACGCTCTCACTTGAGCTTCAATTTTTTGGAATTATTCCGTAATAGGATATATGATACAAACAAGTATGAGTAAGTTAGTTTACTCAAAAGACTACAAAGCCATCATAGAATGCCTAAAAACGGCATGTATTGAGGCCGATTTATCCCAACAGGTAAGAGTGGCCGATAAATTTGGTAAGCCACAGTTCTATATCTCAAAAATAGAATTCGGAGAAAGACGGCTTGATGTGGCTGAAATGAAAAAGTTTCCGGCTATTTATAAAAAGCCAGTTGATTTTTTTCTAAAATAATATGCCAAGGCATTCTTCTACAGAAATTAATTATCAGAATTTAATTACCCAATATCCTTGGGTAGTTGAACGAGAGCAAAACTGCATTATAAGTCCAGACAGCGACGGACTTCTCTGTGGCCTACTAATGTCTCATTATCTTGGATGGCAAATAAGAGGATTTTATGATGGAAAGGTTTTTGCGGTTGAAGACGGAATAAATCCGAAAGATTGCATTTTTTTAGATATGGAAATTTTCCGCTCCGATATACGAAGTGTCGGCCAACATATGGTTATGTATGATAAGGATGATCTGCCTCCAAATTGGAGCAATTTTCAGAAATGTATTGCGGCAAACAATTTAAGAAATTATGATTTCAAAAATGATTTTAAGTTAAAGTACCCACTAGGAACAGTTCATATGTTGTTGTCAATTTTGGGGCAAAACCAAACCATGGCGATTCCCAAAAGCGCAGTAGCGCCACTTCTTTACACTGACGGAACATTTAAAAATCAGTTTAATTATCCTGAAAATTGCTTGAGTTGGTTAGATTTTTTGGGCGCAAATGATGTAAATAATCCTCTACAAAAAATATTTTTAGATAGACATTATTCGACGTATGAGTTGATGAATGAACTAAAAGATTTGTTTGCAGAAATCAATACAATAGGTGGCGGAAAGCGTGGCGGTGACAAAATTAAAATATCTGACTCAAGGGGTAATATTGTAAACATTGACTCGCGAACGCGCTTGTTAAAACCAGCAACCAAAGCACAGGCAGAGGAATTTTTAAGAATGCTTGCAAATAAAACGGGATGGGATTTTATGCCCACCCATTGGTCATGGGGTCCTTATCAAACGATTCGGTTTAGAAAGGGTAGTGTAAAACCGGGTAAGGCGCGGTATAACGCACTTCTTGCTCAAAATCCGATATCGCTCGCGATTATCAGCCGTAACAGTATTGAATATACTATAGACGGCAACAGAGTTTTCTAAAGTAACTTGTTTTGTGCTACTTGCACGCACTCTTCTTTCATGCGTTTTTCTGCGATTGCGCAGTATTCGGGGGCAAGATCAATGCCGATGTATTTATAACCCAGGTTTTTTGCAGCAACGGTTGTAGTTCCACTTCCGACAAAGGGGTCAAGAACAACTCCATCTTTTGGCGCAAAGCAGCTTATAAAATCATACGGAAGCTGATTCGGAAAAGTGGCGGGGTGTTGATGCTTAAGACGGCTTCCGTCGCCGGCCGTAAGATATTCCCAAATTGTACCGCGACACTTCATCGGATTGATTTTGATTGAACGAGTTGCAATTCGAATACCATTCGTAAGACGAGTGCCGCCACCAGTCATCGTTTTTCCGCCATGTTTAGATGGAATTTTTAAATGTTCTTTATTGAAATGCTGAGGTCTCTCGCCCTTTAAAAAAATAGGAATATATTCGTGATCTACACGAAAACGTTTATTCCACCAAGCTCCCTCTGCTCCATATTTTCGGTAAATTACTGTCTCAAAGAGTTTGAAGCCGAAGCTATCGCACCAGTCAATAATAGTTTTGAAAGAAGTTAAGGATTTGCCGAAGTTTTTTGTCTGATCTTGAATAACCATAACGGCCACTCCGCCATCCTTGAGGATGCGATGTATCTCTTTTCCTGCAGAATGTAAATCAAGAGAAAATCCTTTGTAGTCGCGGACAGCGTCGTATGGCGGAGAAGTAACTACAATATCAATCGAATTCGATGGAAATTTTTTCATTACTTCTATTGCATCTCCACGAATAATTTTATTAACTGGCAATTCCTTATATTTTTCTTGCTTCTTAAATTTCGGAAGTTGGATTCCCGCAGCGCCTTCTTCGCGAATAACATCCAGTACAATCCCTTGTACTGATACATCTTGTCTATTTCTAAAGATAAGTGGCTCCATAGTTTTATTGGCGGGTTGTAACCGAATATGTCCCCTCTCTTTATAAAATTTCTTTAGTGTGGCTTCGTGATTATCTATGAGCGCAACTACTTTTTGTCCATTTTCCGCCGTTTCCTGTTGTTTGACTAGAACAATGTCTCCGTCGTTGATATTTTCATCAATCATACTTTCACCGACAACGCGGAGAGCGTAAACTTTCGCAGATGGGGGAATTTTGGATTTTGGAACAGCGATTGTTTCTTTGTTTTGAATCGCTTCTATCGGTTGCCCGGCGGCAATAGTACCAAGCAGAGGAATTTTTATCATTGTTTCTCTGCTGGTTGCTTCAATGGCGCGAGGGTGGTTTTCTTTTTTGGAAAGTAGCCCTAAATTTTGAAGTTTGGAGACATGGAAATGAGCAGTTGAAACAGATGCGAGTTTAAATTTCTTTCGAATCTCATCAAGAGAGGGAGCATATCCCTTTCGTTTCTGATAATTAGTTATAAAATCTAGGACTTGCTTTTGCTTTTTTGTCACCATATTGATATTATAGAAAATAAATAGAAAGTATAAAAGTACTAGTTATCCCCATGAAAGAAAAACTAGAAATATTTCAAATACTTCGAGAATTAAAAGGATTGGAATGGCCATCGAGGTGGGGCGGCATTCTCTATGCTTTAGTTATTTTTCTGCTTTCTTATGCGGTTATAATTGTTTTTGCTAATACTGGCGTTGTTTTCAGTCATTATTGGATAATTAGTATCTTTCTTGGCTTACAATTTATCCATGCGATTGCTTGGTTTATAAAGCGAAATTTTTTTTATGATTCAAGTACATTAACTGTCGCTTTTGCAGTTACTACAGAAGAAACTTCACAAAAGTACTATAAAGAAATCAAAAAAAAATTTAGAGAACAAGTTGTTAGTTATAAATTGCAGGATGATATAAAGATTAAAGAACTTCCAACCGACGTTTCTTTTTTAAATGCAAGGTTAGCTGAGGATTTTATCCTAAAAAAAGGAATTAGGTTGCTAATTTGGGGTGATACAACAGAAGGAAATATTAGAAATGCCTTGTTTTCTCAATTTAATATCAAGTTGTCCTATCAGTACGGAATAATTAGTAAAGAGAGGCAAAAAAAATTTGTAAATGATATTGAAAATGATATTGAAATGGCAGTTCAGCGAAAAGCATGGGGCATTAGACATCCTGATTCCTTTCTTCATCTCGTTGTAGTTTCGAAAAATATATTAGAGATTAGTTTATATACTTTTGGCGTATGCTTGGCGACAATACCAAATGTGGATTACTTACTAAAGTCAGTAGACATATTTGAAAAACTCCAGGCTATTCTCAAAGAACGGAAACAGGATATTGACTTTCCAAATCTTCAAATCGTTAAACAAAAAACTCGCTCTTTTCTTCGTGATGCATATACTTTTCTCTTAATATTCTACTGGAGTCGCGTAAAAAACTTAGATAAAGCTATTGAGTATGCTGAAAAAGCAATCAAAATTGACGAGAATAACTTTGAAGCTCATCAAAATATGGCTGTTTTCCAATGGCTTAAAGGTAATAAAGACCTAGCGCGTTATCATACAGAAAGGGCATGGCGTATCATACCAGGACATCCGCTTTCACGTTTTAATAAGGCTTTTTTCTTTATCTATGATAGAAAATACGAACAGGGATTAAAGCAATACAAAAAAATTCAATATGTCGGAGATACAAATATAGTTGATGTTATAGAATTTATAGAGAAAGAATATGAAAAATTTAGGGATAATTTAGGTTTGTTGTTTGTAGCTGGTTGGCTTAATATTCAATATGCAGATCAAGTTAGAGGGATTGTGCAAATTCAAGAATTTATAACAAAAACAGAAAGTGATTTGACATATATAGTGCTTGTAACGGAAGCTAAAAAAGTTTTATTCGATAGAATAATTTAATTTGTCAACTCAAACAAAAGTGAGACGGAAGTGGTTATGGAGGGGAAAATTCTGTCGTGTCGGAGTGTTTTGCTGAGCGGAGTGGAGTGGTTCAGAATTCAGCGTTCGGAGATATATAAAGAAAAATCGCCAAAAGGGCGGTTTTTTTGTAGAATATAAGGACATTGTTTAAAAGGATAAAAAATAAACAGAAAACTTAAAATGAAAATTGAAGATTTGGGGTACGGAGATTTTTTTGAGTCCAATCGCAAAAAACTTAAATTGGACGGATTTTCGGTGGCGCGAGTTACGGTGGAACATAAAGGAGCTTATAAAGTTAAAAATGCCGGCGGCGAATATTTGGCAAAAGTAACCGGAAAACAGATGTTTAACGCTTTGTCTCGGGAAGATTATCCCGCGGTGGGCGACTTTGTGGCAATTACCGAACTAAATCCGGAACAAGCCGTGATTCACGGAATACTGCCGAGAAAAACAATAATAAAAAGAAGATACGGAGACAAAGACAGAGCCGGCGAAAAAAATGAAACGCAGATTATGGCGACGAATATCGATGTGGCATTTGTGGTTGAGTCGGTTGACGAGGATTACAGCTTAAACCGTTTTGAAAGATATTTTGCCATAGCGAGCGACGGAGGAGTAAAGCCAGCTATCATACTGAATAAAATAGATTTAATTTCTAAAGAAGAACTTAATTCAAAAATAATTCAAATAAAAAACAGGTTTAGCGGTATCGATGTTATTTTGACTAGCACGAAAACTCTTCAAGGGCTAAACGAGCTTAAGGCATATATAGCAAGCGGAAAAACTTATTGCTTTCTTGGTTCGTCCGGAGTCGGAAAATCATCTTTAATCAATAAATTACTCGGGGAAAATATCATAAAGACCGAAGACATAAGCTTAAGCACTGGCAAAGGAAAGCATACCACCACAAACAGGGAAATGTATTTTTTGGAAAATGGAGGAATCGTGATAGATAATCCGGGAATGCGCGAAGTGGGAATGACGGACGTAGAGACAGGCATAGAAAATCTATTTGATGAAATAACTTTACTTGCCAAGAAGTGCAAATATGCCGACTGTTCGCATATTCACGAGCCCGGGTGCGAAGTTCTTTCCGCTTTGGAGAAAGGCGAGCTTGATGAAAAAAAATATTACAATTACATAAACTTAAAAAAAGAAGCGAAATATTACGAGATGAGTGATTTTGAAAAAAGAGAAAAAGACCGCCAGTTCGGAAAGTTTATCAAAAAGGTGAAGAAAGATTTGAAGAACTATAAACATAAGAATTTTTGATAAACGATTTTTAAAAATTATTTCAGCCGGAGGTTTGTTTTATTAAGTTTGACATTTGGAGATTAAAGAGGTTTTTGGTATAATAAAATAAATGAATACATACAGCTGGTATGCACAACTCATTAAGCCTTCATGGGCGCCGCCGGCATGGTTGTTTTCTCCAGTGTGGACTTTTCTTTATGTTCTAATAGCGATATCTTTCGGATATGTTGTTTATCTGTTTTTTACAAAAAAGATTTCTTTTAAGATTCTGCTTCCTTTTTTGCTGAATCTTATTTTTAATTTTGTTTTTACTCCGATTCAATTCGGGCTGCAAAACAATTATTTGGCGGCGGCAGATATAATTTTGGTTTTAATAACCCTCATTTGGGGAATGAAAGTTATTTTTCCGCGTAAAAAATGGATTGTTTACGCGAATGTTCCATATTTGCTTTGGGTTTTATTCGCAACAGCGCTGCAATTAACAGTCACATATTTGAACAAGTAAAAAATAAAAAATGTTGAAAGAATTCAAACAGTTTTTATTGCGGGGGAATGTCGTTGATTTGGCGGTTGGCGTTGTGGTTGGCGCGTCTTTCGGAACCATTGTTTCTTCTCTTGTAACCGACCTGCTTACTCCGTTTATCGCGGCAATTGTTAAAACGCCTGATTTTAGCGGACTTTCATTTTCTATCAACGGCAGTCAGTTTATGTATGGGCATTTTATCAACGCTTTTATTTCTTTCATTCTTGTTGCGGGGGCAGTTTTCTTTTTTGTCGTTAAGCCAATGAACGCGCTTATTGCCCGGTCCAAGAAAGAGCCGCCGACGGATTCCAAAACCAAAAAATGCAAAGAATGCTTGAGCGATATTCCCGCTGAAGCCAAACGCTGTTCGCACTGCACTCAAATTGCAGATTAATTGCGCAAAATAAAGCAAAAATAATTATACGGCAACAGAGTTGATTCAATAGTGGCAAAATAAATAAAGGAAAAAGGTCGTGAAATCAATAATTTATTTTTTAAAATGAAAAACAAAGTTTTAGCGATAAGCATTTTGGCGGTTGCTTTTGCTTTTACAGCCAATACTTACGCTACGGGCCAAAATGGAGCTAATGGAAGCGGCGGCGAAAAGCAGCAAGAACAAATTAACGCTGAAGAACATCATAGCGCAGTATCTAATTTCGTTGAATCTCTTTTGCAGGTTGCGGACAGAGAGGGAGGAATAGGAGAAGAAGTAAAAACAATCAGCCAAGAACAAAACCAATCAGCAAGTTCAACGGTTCAAATAATAAAAAAAGTTCAAACTAGAAATAAAGTAAAAACATTTTTATTAGGTTCCGATTATAAAAATTTGGGAGTTTTAAGAAGCGAGATGGTTCAAACCGAAAATAGATTGGAGCAGTTAAACAGATTAGTGGAAAAGGTTCAAAACGAAGGAGATAAAACAGAGCTTCAAAATCAAATCAAAACATTAGAACAGGAACAAGTGAAAATCGAAAATTTCGTGAAAACTCAGGAAGGAAAGTTCAGTTTGTTTGGTTGGTTCGTAAAAATGTTCAACAAATAGTAAAAAGAGAAATTGCAAACGATTTTATCTAAAAGGACGCGAGGAAAGCGTCTTTTTAGATAAAAAAATTTTAAACGCATATGTATTTGACAAGATAATGGTGTTGTAGTATACTTTCACAGTATAAGTTATCTCTCTTCTCCATGTATTTTCTTCTTGGAATTTAAGAGATCCTAGCCGGCTTATCTCTTAAATTTAAAGGCTAGAAGAAATATATGTTCAGAAAACAAATGGGCCGAAACAGAAGTTTCGGCAAGCGTTCTTTTGCGAAAAAACCTCAATTTAAAGAGAGGGAGTTTAGTGATGTTTCCAAATTTATTAAACGGGCGGATCCGGTTATAAAAGCAGAGCCCTATAAGGCGGTGAATTCTTTCACTGATTTTGACGTTGACGAACGTTTGAAAAAAAATATCTTGAAGGCCGGATATGAGAGCCCAACGCCTATTCAAGACCAAGCTATTCCTCATATTTTGGAAGGCCGCGATATTGTCGGAATCGCAAATACCGGAACCGGTAAAACAGCCGCTTTCGTTATTCCGCTTTTAAATAAAGCGATAAAAGACAAAGAGCAAAAAATTTTGATTGTTGCTCCGACAAGGGAATTAGCCATTCAAATCAACCAGGAATTGGTGAGATTCGCTTCCGGTTTGGGTGTTTTTTCCGTTTGTGTTGTGGGTGGAATGCCTATCTTCCGGCAAATCAGCGATTTGCGACGCAATCATAACTTTGTTATCGGAACTCCCGGAAGAATAAAAGATATAATCAAGCGCGGTTCTTTAAAACTGAATAATTTTCAGACCGCTGTTTTAGACGAATCCGACCGGATGCTTGATATGGGCTTTATTAATGATATGCGTTTTTTGATGGCGTCGATGAAAAAAGAACGACAAACGCTTTTCTTTTCAGCTACGCTGTCTGGCGACATAAAGAATTTAATCAGCGAGTTTTTAAACAATCCGGTGAATGTTTCGGTTAAAACCGGAGAAACCGCTTGCGGCGTGGACCAAGACGTTGTTTATGTAAAAAATGAAATCAAGTTTGACCTTCTGCATAATCTTTTAGTTAAGCCGGAGTTCAACAAGGTACTGATTTTCGGACGAACCAAGCACGGAGTGGAACGCTTATCCAAGCTTCTTTCCGGACGCGGTTTGAAAACGGAATCAATTCATGGAAACAAGAATCATAATCAGAGAGCGCGCGCTTTGAAATTATTTAAGGATAGCGCAATAAATGTTTTAGTTGCGACAGATGTGGCAGCGCGAGGACTTGATATTCCAAATGTCAGTCACGTTATCAATTATGAACTTCCCGCTACTTATGAGGATTATATTCATCGTATCGGTAGAACCGGACGGGGAGGTAAAACCGGCAAGGCGCTTACTTTTATCGGTTAAAAATTTCCTTTTGCCGAATTTTTTTGCTACACTTAAAAAATAATTAACGATTAATAAAATATACATATGGCAAAAAGAGCAACAGGATTAACTCATCGCAAAAAATCGCATTCTCATAAAACCAAGAAAAGATTGGCGGCAAAACGGCTGATGCTGGAGAACAAGAAAAAGAAGAATAAATAGTAATATTTAGGAGAAATAAAAAAAAGAGACTTTTAAAGTCTCTTTTTTTAAATTCCTTCGTGAAAAGTTTTCCAGTCTTTAATAAAAATAGTTTCCGCTATTTTAAAAATAGCAAAAGAGATAAAGAAAGCGGAAAGCACATCAATGGAATAATGAAGATGGGCTAAGAGAACAATGATTCCAAAAAAGATAGAGGCGACAATAAAGAACAAGCGGAGATAAAAGTTGTATCCGAAAATAAAAGACAAAAGAAAAGGAAGGCCGGTGTGGCCGGAAAAAAATAAATCACCTCCGGAAGTGAAGGCCCAGACAAGGAAAGAAGAATAATCAAGATCGATATGGTCCGGAAAAGGGCCGAGATGAGTGGTGGAAAAAAATACAGAACGAATAAAGACAAAAAGAGTAATAGTTTTTAAAGTGAAAGGAATTCTTTTAGGCTCTGATAAGAGAAGAAAGAAAACAAAAAACCAAAGAACTAAAGGCCCATAAGTAAAAGTTCCATCAACATCTATTGGATGAGTATTGCTTAAAATAATATCTTGAACCGAATTACTGGCTTTTTCCGTGGCATAAACTCCGGCGTAAAAATTAAAAATCAAGCTGATAATTAAGAAAAGAGCGCTAAAGATGGCGGAACGGATAAATCTTTTGTTTGATAGATAGGGGCGGTATTTATCTAAGATTTTTTTCATGAGAGTGCCGGTTTATTTGTTCAAAATAAATATTTTCAAATTGAGAGATTGTTTTTTCTATGGAATGGTTAGCGATGATGGCCAAACTTTTTTCCGCCATTTTTTTTCGGAGAGTGGAATCAGAAAAAATAGTTTTTATTTTTTTAATTAAGCTATCAAGGTCGCCGGGCTCAAAAAGAAATCCGTTTTCTTCATCCTTTACTAGTTCCGGAAGAGCGACGGCGTTAGCGGCAATAACCGGAAGACCGGAAGCTAAAGCTTCTAGAGTAACAATACTTTGGAGCTCGGCGGTGCCGGCAATAATAAAACATTCGGCAATTCTATAAATATTTTCTAAATCATGGTCGGAAACAAAACCGATAAGATGAACTCTTTCTTTAATAGAAAGTTTTTCGGATAGATTCATTAAATTTTCTTTTTCAGCTCCGGTCCCGGCAATTACAAAGTGCAAATCAATATTTGAAGGAACTTGAGCAACGGCTTTAATTATTAAATCAATATTTTTTTCTTTGTCTAAACGGCCGACGTATAAAAGAATGAGTTTATTATTCGAAAGATGATATTTTTCTTTAAGATAATCCCCATTATTTTTTGGGTTGAAACGATTTAAATCTATGCCACAAGAAACGCTTTTCACGATATTTTTTAAGCGACTTCTGATGAGCTTGGCGGCTGATTCGGTTGGAGTGGTGACTAAATCTACTTTATTGAAAATTCGGGAAAAATCCAACCAAGCGATTTTTTTTATCAGATTTTCAATAAATGCCGGAAGGTGAAGATAATGAGTGAGATTTTCCGGCATAAAGTGATTAGTGGCAATAATCGGAAGATGACTTTTTTTAGCGAGAGAAATAACAGCGCGGCAAATAGAAAAGTGGCTTTGGACATGAATGATATCGGGTTGGAATTCTTTGATGATTTTTTTAATTTCTTTTTTTATAAAAAAGGGAAGAGAAAATCTGAAACCGGAATAGAAAAGAATAGGCAAAGAACTGATGCCAAAAACAGAAATGCCATTAATTTTTTTTTCGGTATTTTGAAAAGATTCCGAAGGGGCTATAACGGCCACAATATGGCCGTTTTTCTGCAGATAATGAGCCAATCTTTGGGCGAAAAAAGAAGCTCCATTAATATGCGGGTAATAAGTGTCAGCGGCAATAATAATTCTCATTTTTATTTAGATTAGAACTTTAGTTTTTTTATAATGAGATAAAAAGCAAAGAACAGTCCGCCAATAATTATGGCGGAAGCATAATAGTCAAGATATTTTCCTATTTCAAGATAAGCATTGCCGAAAAGAAGCCCGATAGTAAAAAAAACAGAAGATTGAATGAGGGTTATGGAAAAACAAGTGATAAAAAATCGGCGATAAGGAACTTTTAGATTGCCGGCGGCGATGAGGCCAGTAAATCCTAATCCATGGAGAAGTTTAGAAAAAAAGAGGGCTTTTTTGTGATGGGTATTAAAATAGCTTTTAGCTTTAAGAAAATTTTCTTCGGTAATCTTGAAAATTTTCTTAAGTTTATCAAGATATTTTCCGCTCCATCTTCCCAAACTATAATAAAAAGAGTCCCCGATAATGTCGCCGACTATGACTATAAGAAAAGTCGGAAAAAAATTAAGAAAGCCGGAAGTGATAAAAAAACCGCAAATTACTGTCAATATTGGCCCTTCCGCGATAACTAGGGGAAAGAGAATGAGATATTTGTATTGAATAATTAGAGCGACAGTTTGATCCATTTGTTTTTTGAAACAAAGATGAATAAGTTTTTTAAATTATACCATCATTTATTTTATACGTTCAATTTGCGTTTTTTCTTTGCTTTTTAAGGGAAAGGAGCGCATACTTTAAACTATTAATATAAATAAGTAAAACAACATAAATATATGGGAGATTTTAAACGGGGCGGAGACAGGCGTTCTGGAGGAGACAGAGGCGGGTTTTCAAGACGGGATGGAGGCGGGGGAGGAGGGCGGCCAAGTTTTCAGAGAAGAAGCTGGGGAGGAGGCGGAGACAGAGACCGAGGCCCGGCTGTCAAACATCAGGCAGTTTGCGACCAGTGCGGACAAACTTGCGAGGTGCCTTTTCGGCCGACTGAGGGAAAACCGGTTTTCTGCGACTCTTGTTTTCAAGGAAAAAGAGAGAGTGAAGGCGGAAGAGAAAGAGGAGGCGAGAGATTTTCGAGAAAGAGTTTTGACGGCTATAAGGCTCCAGCCAGGAGTGATTTTCAAGGCGGCGCTGACAAGGAAGAAAGGGATGAAATAAAAAAACAGTTGGAAATGCTGAGCGTGAAAATGGATAAACTGATTAGGGCGATAGAAGAAATAGCGGGCGCAAAATTGTTAGCGGCGGAGAAAGAAAAACCTTCTAATGTTAAGATAAAAAAGACGGCGAAAAAAGTTTCCAAAAAAGGAAAAAAAATAAAATAAAGGCGGTTTGAGTTAGTTGTTTAATAGAAATTTAGTCGAGTTTATTAGAGAACTAAGCTTTAAAAAAAATATTAATTAAAATAACTTTAAAAAATGGAAGGAACAATAAAGACATTGACGGATAAAGGATTTGGATTCATCACCGTTGAAGGTCAGGAGAAAGATTTATTTTTTCACAGTAATGAGCTTGAAGGCGTAAGCTATGAAGAGCTGAAAGTCGGTGATAAAGTATCTTTTGAGAAAGCTGATTCGGAAAAAGGACCGCATGCGACAAAGGTGAAACGCGTTTAATAAAATAAATTCAGATTGTTTGAATTAAAAAACTCTTCCGATAAAATCGGGAGAGCTTTTTAAATCGTGATTTGGAAAAAATGCCTTTTTTAATATATAAATAATAGAAGCGCGCGCAATAAAAAATGAAAGAAGAAAAAAATAAAAATAATACGCAGGACGTTATTGTTATTGGCGGGGGACCGGCAGGAATGATGGCGGCGGGGCGGGCGGCAGAACTCGGCCGTTCTGTTTTATTGCTTGAAAAGAATTCGGCGCTTGGAAAGAAATTGCTTTTAACCGGAGGCGGGCGATGCAATCTGACAAACAATAAACAAAATATCCGCGATTTGGTTTCCAAATATAAAGGAAGCGGAAAATTTCTTTTGTCCGCATTCTCGCAATTTGATGTTTTAAAAACTCTTGAGTTTTTTAATGGCCGAGGATTGCAAACAAAAGAAGAGGCGGAGGGAAGAATTTTTCCAGTTTCAGATTTGTCGCAATCGGTGCTGGAAACGATGGTGAAGTATATGAAAAAAGGCGGGGTAAAAATAAGAACAAAGGCGAGAGTGGCCGGTTTTTCTTTTGATGAAAAAAAAGAACATATGGCGCTTCAACTTGAAGGAGGGGAGACGCTTACAGCAAAATCATACATTATCGCGACAGGAGGCGTTTCGCATCCGGAAACGGGGTCAACGGGAGAAGGATTTATTTGGCTTAAAAAAATGGGGCATACTATCGTGAAAAATAATTTTGCTCTTGTGCCGATTGCAATCAAAGATGAGTGGGTGAAAAAAATAGCAGGAGTAACGTTGAATGACATTAAACTGACAATTTTATTAAACGGGAAAAAAGAGGAAGTTAAAAAAGGAAAAATATTATTCACGCATTTTGGAATCAGCGGGCCGGCGGCGCTTGATATGAGTAAAAACATCGGCGAGTTGTTGCGTTACGGGGAAGTGATTATTATGATTGATTTATTTCCTAAACTTGACCATGGCGCGCTTAAACAAAAACTGCAGAATATTCTTATTACCGAGAGCAATAAAAAAATAAAAAATGCGCTTGGCGCGCTTATTCCGTCCGCGCTTGTTCCGATAATTCTTGATTTGGTTCAAATTAATAGGGAAACGGCAAATCACAGCGTTCGACATGAAGATAGAATAAAACTTGTCAAATATCTTAAGGCGATTCCGATATGCGTGAAAGGATTATTAGGAGCGGATAAAGCGATTATTTCTTCAGGCGGCGTTATGCCGGAAGAGGTGGATTTTAAAACAATGCGGTCGCGTCTTAGGCCGCATATTTATATTATTGGCGATGCGCTCAGCATCGACCGTCCTTCGGGAGGATATAGCCTTCAATTATGTTGGACAACCGGATTTGTGGCGGGAAGCAACGCATAAAAATAATTTAAACATTAGAGATAGAAAAGCCACAGCGGATGCTGTGGCTGTCCAGAAAATAAAGAGCTGGAAATTAGCAATTTTTTTATTTTTGAACATCTTTGACAGTAACTACGTTCATTGGAGGCATAGCTTTTAATTCTTCGATCAAAAAACCGTTTTTTTGATCCGCAAAATGTAAAGTTCCTCCTGGAATTAATATTGGTTGAATGTAATTAAAGACATAGAGGATACGAGTGAACTGATATTGTTCAATTTGAATGAAGAAGTATTCGAGAACAATGTTTGAGACCCAGGAATCCGAAAAGAATCCTCGTTCCCAATATCCAGCGTCTCTTTTTGCTTCTTGTTTCGGCAAAGTTAGGAGAATATTGAAGGGACTGTGAAGTTCGCCACGGTTATCAGTAAATCCGTTCGTATTAATCTTAACTTCCGATTTGCCGGTTTTTTTGCTTTTTCCATCAACTCGAACTCCAATAATTAAAAAAGGATCGATAAATATCACTTTTTCAATCTGAGCTTGCCAATGATCACCAAGAGAAATATTTGCTTTTACCGAAAAAGTGTTTTTTACAGCATGAAGGTAAAAGTCAGTATCTATTTTCTTTTGGTTGATGGTTTCAACAATTTTTGAAATTGTTTCCGCGTCGTCTTTGTTCTCTGTTACAATATTGGCAACTTGTTCGGAGATTGGTTTTAGAGCATTGCCGGTAAGAGGGTCATATCCTGGCAGAGAGAAAAGCTCGTACTTTCCATTCTCTCTTTCCGCATACCAAATAATAGGTTCTCCGGTTTCTTTGGAAAAATATTGACCGGGAACTATGTTTGGAATAAAAAGCGTTCCTTCTTTCTGCCACATCAGGTATTCCTTCATTGCTTCGGCGGTTACTGGTTTATATTTGGTTCCGTAAAGCGTGTCAAAATCTTCTTGGTTGGAAAATTTGAAACCGTCTGTTGTTTTGATATAAAACTTGATTGGTTTTCCGGTAAGACGGTCAAAATAGACATCGCGGGTTCCATAGAAGATGCCTACACAACTAATGGCATATACCAAACTCAATGCTATCATAAGAGCTCTTTTACCCCACTTTCCTTTTCTAAATAAAAAGTAGGAGATGGTGGCCGGTAGAGAAACAATTAAAGTGGCGGTGACTACCATAGCAAGAGCGCGAGCGAGCATAATGTCTAAACCGAAAGCAGACATTAAAGGCCCGACTAAACTGGAAAAAATAACATATCCGAAAAACACTTTCAGGGCGATCATCACAAAAATAAAACCGATGACTGATAATACAAACAACCCAATACCTCCAATAATCATATTTATGATATTGAGGTCAGCATTATTCTTTGGGATGTTTTGATTATGCGGAAATTCTTTAGCAGTCGCGGTTTTTCCTGCGCTTGTTTCAGCTCGCGTCTTGTTTTGATTTTGACTTTTTTGTTGTGCGTTCCCATTGGAAGGCATAGCTTGTTTTGGCAGAGGTTTTCCTTCCTTCTTTTGATTTTCAGCTTTCTCTTTTGCGGCAAATTCGTCAATTAGTTTTTCTATATCAATTCTTTCCTTCGGTTCGTTCTCTTTCATGATTTTCTCTCCTTCTTCATGTGATGAAAGTTGCCTTCCTCTCTCTTTGTAGCATTCGTCGGTTTGTCTCTCTAATTCAATCTTTCTATTGTCAGAATGTTCATATTCCATGATTTTCTCTCCTTTTTTAGCTTTTAAAAGCTTTTTTTTGACGGGCTTTTTTCAAACTACGTCTTTTTATTATTTAAGTCAAGTATTGGAAAACTTTTTAAAAATTAACAATTTTTTGTCAATTTGCCGTTTTCAAATAAAAACATTCGGTATATAATTATTAAGAACATTATGCAAAGAAAAATAAAAATTATTATTTTTTTAGCGGTTGCGGTTTTAGTGGTTTTGGGTTTGTTTTACGCTTTCAGCAATTATCAAGACAAAGAAATTGTCGGGGGCGATAAGGACGAACATGGCTGTATCGGTTCGGCGGGATATTCGTGGTGCGAAGCTAAAAATTCCTGCATTAGAACATGGGAGGAATATTGCACGGCAATAGCGCCAAAAACATTTTCTTTTTCTTGCGATGACTCAAAAATAATTACCGCTTCGTTTTATCCCAATGACGATAAATTTGTCGATTTAATTTTAAGCGATGAGAGAAAAATATCCTTGCCTCACGCGATATCGGCTTCCGGCGCCCGTTATGCGAATGCGGACGAAACTTTTGTTTTCTGGAATAAAGGAGATACGGCTTTTATAACCGAAGGGACTGAAAGCGTTTTAACTTTCACCAATTGTGTTTTAAAAACCGATTAGAAAAGATTTGATAAAACTCTGACTTTCTGCGGAAAAAAACTTAAAGATTTCACGGCCTTACGGCCGTGGAGTTTTATCTCAGATATTTTTCAATATTAGCTTTGTGTTCCTCGTAAGTTTTGGCGCAATGGATTTCTCCTTCTGTATCATGGAGATAAAACAAGCATTCGGTTTTTGCCGGATTGAGAGCGGCTGAAATAGCGTCAAGACCGGGATTGGAAATGGGGTGAGGAGGAAGGCCTTTATTTTTGTAAGTATTATAAGGAGAAGAAATATTTTTATCGGCTGAGCTTATCGGTTTCCACCAATCTCCTTCACTTAAATATTTTGTCAGGCCGGAATTGTAATGAAGAGAGGTGTCGCGCGCATATTGGATGGCGCAGTCGGTTTCAAGACGCATATCTTTCAGAAGGCGGTTCCAAAGGACACCAGCGACAAGAGGCATATCGCTTTTGCCAGCAGCTTCTCTTTGAACTATGGAGGCAAGTTTTATTGCTGTTGTCCATTTTATGTTGGCCTTCGCAAATTTTTCGGCATAAGGCTGAAATTTTTCGTTAAATTTATTGATGAATCTTTTGGCGATATCTTCGGGGGATTCGTCTTTTGAAATCAGATAAGTATCGGGAAAATAAACGCCTTCCGAATAATCAGGTTTTTCCGCGGTATATTTTATAACCCAGTCATTTTTTTCTTCGCTGCTCCAATCGAGTTTTTCCGCAAGAATTTCCGCGATCTGTTCTTTGCGGAGCCCTTCCTGAATGATTACCCATTCCATATACGGTTCTTTCAGGGCTTTAGCCAGTTGCCAAACATTTTGACTTTTAGAAATTTTATAGCCGCCCGGACGGATTTTTGACACGCCTAAGGCGATTTTGAAACCCCATTCGCTTTTTATAAAACCTCCAGCGCTTAATTTTTGAACAGCGTCTTCTTTTGTTTCATTTAAAGAAACAATAAATCTTTCCGGTTCGGCGTTTTTTTCCGGCGCGCCGAAGAGATGATTATAAAAAAGAACTCCGGATAGAATAAAAATAAAAATGAATATTCCCAGGCTCAAAATAATCTTATTTTTCATATTTTATTTATTATGGCAAAAAGAATTGCTTTTTGCCATAAAATTAGGGCGCCGAAATTTATAAAGCCGAAGAAAATAAGCGGGGAAGTGGAAAAGAAATGAATTTTTTGGAAAATAGTTTATAATTATCGTATGGATAAAAAAATATCATTTATCGCGGTAGCTGTGGTTTTAGTTATCGCGGCAGTGTTTTTTATTATATTTATTTATAAAGAAATAGGAATAACAAGTTTTGAGGAATGCGCGGAAGCGGGAAATCCGGTAACGGAAAGCTATCCGCGACAATGCACGGCTGACGGAAAAATATTTACTGAAGAGATTAAAATAAAAGCGACGATAACAAAGGCGGAAGCTAAAACAATCGCAGAAGATGTTTGCATTCAAAACAAAAATGAAGAGACAGTTAAAGCGGGAGAATATAATGAGAGTACCGGAGTTTGGAGGTTTGGATTAAATTTAAAAGAAAAAAAGGAGGGGTGCAGTCCAATTTGCATGGTTCATGACGCAACCAAGGCGGCGGGAATAGATTGGGATTGTGCCAATAAATAAAGAGTCGGAATAAAAAAATAAAATTATAAAAAATGGGAAAAGAAAAAATTGTCGGGCAGTGCGGTTCTTCAGGCTTAATTTGGTTTGGGGGATGGCTTTTTACTATCGGCTATTTGGGGCTTTCTTTTTGGAAAGGAGTTTTGGCGTTAATAATTTGGCCTTATTATCTGGGAGTGGCGATTAGCGCGTTTTTATAGAAACAAGGATATTTTTTTAAAACTGTCTCGAAATAAAAGCGAGGCGGTTTTTATTTGTAAAACTTTTTTCATTCCAACATTCTCAAGAACATTGGAATGAAAAATTGATTGACAAAGATTAAAGGCGGAAGTAGGGTGAAGATAGAGTTTTGAAAACAAAAAACATTACTTAATAATGAGGCAAAAAGAGCCCCGACGCTTCGGTCGGGGTAAAAAGGAGAAGGGCGATGAGAAAATGGTTTAACTTCGGAAGGAGAAGAATCATGTTTAAAAAGTTTGACTTAAGGCGAGAAGAGCGAGAAGGAGGAGTAGAAGTTGTTTATGTGATCGGGTATTTGGACTCCTCAACATTTGTTGAGCTTGATAATTGTTTTAAAGAGCTAATAGAAGAGGGGAAGGTGAAAATTATTGTCGATATGTCAGAGTTGGAATATATTTCGGCGGCGGGGCTTGGAGTTATCGCAGGAATGTTGGTGGAAGTAAGAAACAAAATGGGAGACTTAAAACTATGTGGTATGGATTCGAGGATTAGAAATCTTTTTGATATACTTGGATTTTCAAGAACATTGGAAATCTATAGCAGTCAAGAAGAAGCGATGAAAGAGTTTAAGGAAGAAAAAGGACGGATTTCTGTTCTAGCGCTCAGTTGACATTCTTACTAAAAAAGGAGAGAAAAATGCCAAAAAGTTATTAATGCCGTCTTGATGAAAATCGAGACGGCTTTTTATTAAAGATCTATTCTCAAATTCTTGAGAATTTGAGAATAGATTGGAGCGATTTTTAACAGAGAAACAGGAAATTGGAATTAAAGTTTCAGTTTTTTCATTAGGCGGCGCAGAAAGAAAAATCTTTTTTTATGATACTGCTTGCTTTCCGATATTTTCTTTATTTTTGGCATAAGAGAAATAGCGGCTTGATAACCGGCTGTAATTAACTCTTCTGTTTTATTGAAGTCGGAATAGCCGAAATTAAACAGATTCGGTTCGATGATGATGTCGGCTTCCCACATTCTTAAAAGACGGCGGTCCATAGAAAGAACAGCGAATGAGTTCAGAAGAACGTCAAAAACATTATGCACGTTTCTTAAGGAAGTTTTTCTCAAGTTGACTCCAATAGCAGAATCGGCGCCCATTTTTCTGACAACCGATAAGGGAAGATTTTCCGACCATCCGCCGTCAATAAGTTTTCGCTCATTGATGGTTATCGGAATATAGATGCCCGGAAGGCAGGAGCTTGCCATTAAAGCTTCCGCCAAATTGCCTTTTCGGAGAACAACTTTTTCACCTTTTTCAATATCGGTTGCGACAATGGCAAGCGGAATTTTGGCGTCTTCTATATTAACCTCGCCGAAAACTTCTTTGATGAGTTTGCCGAGAGGTTTGTTGGAAGCTAGACCTAACTTGGAATAAGCGAAATTGGAGATGTTCCGCCAGTTGATTTTTTTGGAAACATCGGCCATTTGCTCATAAGAAAGGCCGAAGGCGAAGGCGGCAGCGATAATAGAGCCGGAACTGGTGCCGGCGATATAATCTATTTTAATTTTGTTTTCTTCAAGAGCTTTAAGAACTCCGATATGGGAGATGCCGAGAGCGGAGCCGCCGCTTAAAGCCAAACCGATTTTATTTTTTCCGAACATATCAAGTTAATACAAAATAAAAAGAAGAAGTTTCCATCTCTTTTTATTTTATCTTAAGTAAGTCGATTTTTAAACAGATTATTAAATCTCCACGAAAACCACGCGCGTTAGCTAGGGAGTTGAAGTGGTAAAGATTTAATAAACCCCGCCTTTAGGGGGGTGAGAAACTCAGGATACCACGGCCGTAAGGCCGTGGAGTTTCATTTTTGGCGGGAGTGTTTGATGCGGGCGTTTTCGGTGAGAAACTGTTTTCTCAAGCGAATGCTTTTTGGAGTGATTTCCAAATATTCGTCTTCGTTCATAACTCCCATACCGCGTTCCAAAGAAAGCTCCATAGGCGGAGTCAAACGAATGGCTTCGTCGGAACCGGAGGCGCGCATATTGCTAAGTTCTTTTCCTTTAATCGGATTGACGGTCATATCGTTGCCTTTCGAGACATTGCCGATAACCATTCCTTCGTAAACTTCCGTTCCGGCTTTAACATAAAGAACGCCTCTTTCTTGAAGATTATATAAAGAGAAGCCAAGAGCTTTGCCGGTTGCCATAGAAACCATAGAGCCGAGTTCGCTTTTTTCGATATTGCCGGCATAAGGTTTGAAACCGATGACGCGGGTGTAAAGAATGCCTTCGCCGCGCGTATCGATAATAAATTCATTGCGATAGCCGAGAAGAGCGCGGGTGGGAATTTCAAAAATCATAAAGGCGCGATTATTTTCGTGCTTGATTTCGAGCATCTGCCCTTTTCTTTTGCCGAGGCGTTCAATAACAACTCCGGCCATTTCCTCCGGAACATTTATTGTGGCTTCTTCAAAAGGTTCGAGCTTTGCGCCGTTTTCTTCTTTGATAATAACGTGCGGTTCGGAGATTTGGAGTTCGTAGCCTTCGCGGCGCATATTTTCAAGCAGAATGGCGATATGCATTTCGCCGCGTCCGTAAACTTTGTAATGGTCGCCTTCGGAAAAATCCACTTTCAAACCGACATTGACTTCCAGTTCTTTTTCCAAGCGTTCTTTAATTTGGCGAGTAGTGACAAATTTTCCTTCTCGGCCGGCGAAAGGGGAATCATTAACGAGAAAATTAAGACAGATGGTCGGTTCATCGATGGAAATGGCGGGCAGAGCTTTTTGATTTTCATTTTCACAAATGGTTTCGCCGATAAAAATATCGGGAAGTCCGGCAATCATAACAATATCGCCGGCGACAGCTTCCTCTTCTTCTTTGCGAGCCAGACCTTCGAAAGTGAAGAGTTTGGTGACTTTTCCCTGGCGGATTTCGCCTTTGTCGTTTTTAATGAAAACTGTTTGGCCATTTTTTATTTTTCCTTCGTAAATGCGGCCAAGTCCGAGACGGCCGAGAAAATTGTCGTAAGCGAGATTGAAGGGCTGCATTAAAAGAGGCAAGTTGTTTTTTTCGGCGCCGGAAGCGACAGGCACTTCTTTAAGAATAACGTCGAGAAGCGGGGAGAGGTCGGCGGATTTGTCTTCCAGATTTACTTTAGCGATGCCGTCGCGGCCGATGGCGTAGATAGTGGAAAAATTAAGCTGGTCGTTATTTGCGCCCAGTTCCATAAAAAGTTCCAGAACCATTTCATGAACGGCTTCCGGACGGGCGGCGGCTTTGTCTATTTTATTAATAACGACGATTGGCTTTAGTCCGAGGTCGAGAGATTTTTTAAGAACAAATCGAGTTTGAGGCATTGGGCCTTCTTGAGCGTCAACGACAAGAATAACGGAATCGATGGAGCGGAGAACGCGTTCCACTTCGGAGCCGAAGTCGGCGTGGCCGGGGGTGTCGACGATATTGATTTTTGTTTCTTTATAATAAACGGAGGTGTTTTTAGAATAAATCGTAATACCGCGCTCTTTTTCGAGCGTGTTGGAATCCATGCTGACGCCGGCTTCTGCCATACCGGTTTGACGCATCAGAGCATCGGTAAGCGTGGTTTTGCCGTGGTCAACGTGGGCGATAATGGCGATGTTTCTTATATCCATATTAGGGTAAATAAAATCCGCTTTTTGGCGGATAAAAATTATCAGCGCTTTTATATATTATAGAAGAAAATAGAAAAAAAGCAAGTTTGAGGGATGTTGAGAAACATTCTTATTCCAATGTTGTTGAGAATATTGGGATAAGGAAGGAAAGAAAGTTTTTGACAAAAAAAGAGAAAGAGCTTATTTTTTAGGGAGAATTTTGAAACTAAATTAAAGAAATCTGCCTATACTAAGGTTGTGGCAAGACAAAGCTACGACGTGAAAAGTCGGGGCACAAAGGAGAAAGAAAATGGAAAAGAAAAGCGTAGTTGATGTTACTGAAATGGTTTATTGCAGGTTAGAAGGAAAAAACATTTCTGGCGAAAATTGCATAAAAATTTCGGGAATAAAAAAAAACAGGAACGGAGCTTGCATAAGATGCGGTTCGGAATTCAAAAGAGTAAGAAAACCGGTTTCAACTCCGCCTTTGGATTTTTCAAAGGCAAGAACCGGAAGTTCTGGGGGAAATGGGAAAGTTCATCGAGGGGAAGAGAATCAGGTAATTTTGATTCCAGTCGGAAATTTAGTTCCTGATCCAGAACAGCCAAGAATGTATTTTGACCTGGTTGCTTTAGAATGCCTAAAAGAAAGCATAAGAGAAAATGGGCAGAAGCAACCGATTGTTATTTTTCAGGACGGGGAGAAAAGCATTATTCTTGACGGAGAAAGGCGGTGGAGATGCATTAAAGAATTAGGGTGGAAAGAGATTTCTTGCTTTATTATTTCGAAACCGAAGGACAAAAGAGAAAAATTGCTGCTTTCTCTTCTTTATAACTTCTGCCGAGAATCACATACGGTTGAAGAAGAAGTCATAGCCGCAAAGAAATTGCTTGATTCCGGAATGGCGCAAGCCGGCATCGCAAGAGCAATCGGCAAATCACAGATGTGGGTTTCGCAAAGATTGGCTCTTCTCAACTTGCGTTCAGAAGTTTTTGGAATGTTGTCTCCGAAATTGCCGGAGGAGAAAAGAATAAATATTTCGGCAGCTTATGAGCTTTCTAAAATTGAAGATAAAGAAATTCAATTATCTTTAGCTTTAGAAATGGTGAAAAAAAAGATGACTCTTTGCGAATCCAGAACTTTGATTGAAGCGACTTGCAAGGAAAGAGGGTTAGATGTAAGGAGAAAAAGGAAGGTGAAGCCGAGCGATATATGGAAGAGAATTACTCCGAAGCTGAGAGCATTTTTATTCAACTTTCGAAGAAATTTGAATGAAGGGGAAAAGGAGCTAGAGATAATGCTTCGGAAAAGAGAATTGTCGGAGTTGAGGCAGTTAATGAAAGACCTTAGCGAATGCATGGCTCTTTCTTCGCAGTTTCATATTTTAGTGAAGGGGGTTTTTGAAAAAAAGGGGGGAGTTCATGAATAAGAATTATCGGGCCCGCTGAACTTTTTGTAAAAAAGGGAGGCGGGTTTTTTTATTAAATCTCCACGAAAACCCCGCGCGTTAGCTAGGAAGTTGAAGCGGTAAAGATTTAATAAACCCCGCCTTTAGGGGGGTGAGAAACTCAGGATACCACGGCCGTAAGGCCGTGGAGTTTCATTAGAGAGCGAAAAGAAGAAAGATAAAAACAAGGAGAAGGCGATAGACGCCAAAGGAAGCAAAAGAATGACGGCGGATATAATTCAGAAGGAATTTTATGCTTAAGGCGGCGGAGAAAAAAGAAACGATAAAACCGAGAGCGAGAAGATAAAATTCGGAAGAAGAAAAGGAAGCGGAAGTTTTTAAAAGGTCGAAAAAAGTGGCGGCGAACATGGTTGGGACGGCGAGAAGAAAAGAAAATTCAACGATAGTTTGACGGGGAATTTTTAAAGCGAGTCCGCCGATAATAGTGGCGGCGGAACGGGAAATGCCGGGAACAACGGCAAGCGCTTGGCAGGCGCCGATTATCAGGCATTCTTTAAAACTGATATCTTTGATATCTTTTTCTCCTTTACTTTCTTTAAAAAATTTTTCAAAGAGAATAAGGAAAAGTCCGCCTAAAGCGAGAGACAAAAGAACGATAGCGATATTGCCAAGAAGGAAGCTTTTAACGGTTTTATAAAGAAGAAAACCGATTAGGCCGGTAGGGAGAAAAGCGACGAAGATTTTTTTCAGAACTTCCAAGTCGAGAAATTTTTTAAAGAAAAGGACGATAACGGAAAGAATGGCGCCGCTTTGAATGGCGATTTCAAAAGTTTTGAGGAATTCCGTTTCGGAAATTTTTAAAAGATTAGAAGCAAGAATAAGATGGGCGGTTGAAGAGATGGGTAAAAATTCGGTGAAGCCCTCAATTAATCCGAGAAGGGAAGCGGTAAAAAAATTAAGCATTGTTTTATTTTAGCAGGTTGCGCGAAATTTTTAAAAGCACATAATGAAAACATATGAATAATATGGAAATTTTTCCAAAGTTCGAAAAAAAAGAAGAAAGAGAAATTAATGAAGAGGAGTTGATAGAAAAAATGAAAGGCAAGGAGCCGGGTGATGCGGAAGCGGTTGAAGTTTTAAGAAAGTGGGTAGACCAAGAGCAGGGGAAAACGGAAGATAATCTTGGTTTTAATATTAAAATGGCGGAGGTTTATGAAAAGGCGGGATGGAAGGAACAGGCGAGAGAATCTTTTGAAGCAGCAGCGGAATATGCCTACGAGATAGATGATGAAAGATACGAAGAATTATTAGGAAAGGCGGGTGAGATGGAAAAAGGAGAGTAATTTTTATTTAAAACTTTTGACAAAAGCAGTTTTGCTGTATAATTTTTTTATCTAAAAAAATAAAAAAATGCTTTGGATGACTTTTTTGGTTGTTTTAGTTTTTACAATTCTTTCATGGTTTATTTTTAGTGATTCGGAGAGCTTAGGCTGGCGAGTTCTTTTGACGATGTCGGCTTCCGGTTTGGCGTTTTGGATTATGATGGCGGCGATTGCGGCCTGCGGGACACTCGGGTGTGTGGGAAAATGAAATTCTACAGCCTTACGGCCGTGGAATCTTTTAGTTTCACCCTGCAAAAAGTCGGGGTTTTATTAAATCTTCTCCGCTAAAACTCCTTAGCTGACGCACGGAGTTTTCGCGGAGATTTAATAAAAAAATAGGCCTGTTCCGAAGAACAGGCCTTAGTGATATAAGGTACTATAATTTTATTCGACAATTTCCGAGGGGATGATGGCAGTAACGTAACGGTTATACCTATCCTGAAGGAAAACAAAAATGCTGAATTTTACAGGAGTATTAGGCCATTCTACCATCTCTACTACCCAAACATTCCTCGTGATCTCCGTTATTCGAAAACGGATTTTCGAGGCGAGATCTAAAGAAGTGTCCGCGATAACCAAAGCTCTTGCCAGATTATCACCTGTTAAAAAACAAGTGAAAACCGGTTCGGTTTTTCCGATTGTCGCTTTAACTACACCGGTAAGAATCATCAGATTCTTTGCCGGAGGAGTTGGAGTCGGTGGAATCGGAGTTGCGGTTGGCACAAGCGTCGGTGTCGGAGTCGGTGGAACAGGCGTGGATGTCGGAGGAACAGGTGTTGGCGGAACCGGTGTCGCCGTTGGTTCCGGCGTGTTTGTCGGAGTTGGCGGAACAGGCGTTGGCGGAACCGGTGTCGTTGTTGGTTCCACAAAAGCTTCGGTGGCATTCCATACAATCGTGGCTGTCACCGAATTCACTCCGTCACTCGCGACGATTTCGAAACTGCTCGTCGGGCCGATTTCCGTTGCCGAAAACACCAAGTCGGCAGACAAATTCGAACCGACCTGCATAACGCTTGTCACCTCTACGACAAATGTCGGAGAGATGACAAAAGCGCTCACGATGTCGCCGTCGTCCGGGTCCGTAATTGTTATATGCAATAATTGCGAATCCCCAACGGCTAACTCCGGCGTGGCATCGGTTGGCATCGCGAATACTTCCGGCGATACCGAAATAATCGGCGCTTGATTCGCTTTCGGCGTCGGCGTTACAGTCGGCGTCGAAGTCGCGGTTGGAGGCAAAGTTGGGGTCGCGGTTTCCGTCGGCGTTGCAGTCGGCGGAAGCAGAACGATGTTGATGCAGAAAGTTTCTTCCTTATCGAAAACCTTAAATCTAAAAATAAACGACCCTTGGTTTCTTTTGGAAGAAAAACTAATTATCAATTGCCGGTCACTTAATCGTTCCGTGTTGGTTTCCCCGAGCTGAGGAACGCCAACCATTTCTACTCTTCCTGCTTCTACTGAAGCTAAAAATTTTAAATTTCCAGTAGAAGACATGGCCCCGCTGCCGGAATAAGAAGCTCCAGTTTCCGGATTGGAAAAAGAAATTAAATCCGGAGGTACAGGAGTGTTTGTCATAGTCGGAGTAACAGTCGCTGTCGGCAGAACTGGTGTAGTTGTTGGCACCAAGGTTGGTGTCGGAGGCACAGGAGTTTCTGTCGGCGTTGCTGTCGGCGGAACCGGAGTGTCGGTTGAAGTACAAGTTGGCGTCGGAATTTCCGGCGTTACAGTCGGCAATTCCGGAGTTGCTGTTGGAAATTCCGGAGTTTCAGTTGCTGTGGGCAACAACTCTGTTGCTGTTGGCTGAACTGGAGTGTTCGTACTCGTGGGAGTAGGAAGCGCTTCAGTTGCTGTTGCTGTCGGCAATTCCGGGGTATTCGTTGCCGTCGGCGGGACTTCTGTCGCCGTCGGAGGCACTGAAGTATTGGTCGGTGTCGGCGGAACTTCTGTCGCCGTCGGGGGCACTGGAGTGTTGGTTGGAGTACTAGTTGGTGTTGGTGTCGGCGCTGGATTGATAGTAAATATAGCGTCAACAAAAGACAGATTGTAATTCGTATTCAAGGCCAAAGTGCCTTGGCAAATCGCATAGTCTCCGACAGGTTCACCTGGGTCGCGTATCAGCGCGCCCGAGAAGGCGTCGCTGAATGCTAACGAACCCGAAGTAATCTGATAAGTGAACACTGTAGGGTCCGAATCCCCAAAGGTTTTCGACTTGGGTTCAGCCGCTACCGTAATCTGTCTTGCCGTGACAAGTAAATTGTCACCAACAAATGCCAGATTATAGTTGTCGCTCAAAGCCAGACTTCCTTGGGTGATGGCGTAAGTGCTGACATTTTCGCCAGGTGCTCGCGTGAGCGAACCCGAGAAGGTGTCAGCTCCGACCAGCGAGCCTGCGGTGATTTGGTAAGTGAGAGGCGCTGGGTCGGCATCTCCGTAGACTTTCGTCTGCGGGTCGGTAGTGACTTCGATCGTTCTTTTGTTAACTACCAGGCTCGCCGTTCCACTGCTTGCGCCGTTTTCCGTGTCGCCCGCGAAATTCGCGGCGACTCCAACCGGATATGAACCTTGATTGGTATCAAGGACGATTCCGGTGAGAGTTGCGACACCGCTACCGTCAGTCAAAGCGTTGCCTTTAGCAACGCCATTAAGCGAAAAGTCAATTTGCTTTCCGCTCATGGCTGGCGAAAGCGTCGCCGACAAACCGACGATGTTTCCGTAGTTGTCGGTAATTGAAGCTACCGACAAAGACGTGGAAAACACCGAACATGGCTCGTTCAGAGAAAACGGCCAGTAATCAACATGATCACTGACGGCATTTCCAGTCCCTGTTGGGTTTGAAGAATGAAACGGACCGGTAGGAGAACCCCACCAGTTTCTTTTGGCGTTTGCGGTCAAATAAACGACATTTGATTCAAAGCCAAAATTATTACCGATTCGATTGAGATTAGCTATAATACTGGTAAATATACCAGTATCGCAACCGCTCTCGCACTGATATGTCCCGATGCCTGTTCCAAATCCGGTGATGGTGTTATTCATCATCAGTAGATTCAAATTATCGGGGCCATATCCGGCGTCGGCTTCCAAGCCGACTGTTCCGGTGTTGTCTGGACCGCTGAAGTTAATTACATTGTCCGTAATCACTACATCCAGCGTTCGTACCACCATCGGTTTATTCTGTCTGCCAAATCTGGAAGCAGTTTTTCCTTTGGCGGCCGGTTTTTCCGGAACGTCAAACGGCGAGGGAACGATTCCTGGCGGGTCGGAGGCGACTATGCCGTATCCCGATTCGCCGGCTTTGATGGTCTGTAATTCATTACCATCAATTATTCCCGTGCCGTCATAGCTGTAGATGGGAACCTGGCCGTTAGTGACCTGGCTTCCTACCACATTAACATCCGCGTAATAACTAAGAATGCTTGATGCCACCCATTTAGTGGCAGAAGCGCTGTTATCATACGCAATGCCGTCAATAGCCGTGTCTTCAATCACTGCGGTCAGTGTCCCGAGTGGCGACCCAATATCATAGACTTGGATGCCATTTTGGGCGGTAACGGCAGTCACGCCATAACCTTGCACGTTGTTATTTTTTATAACAACTTGCAAATTTTTTCCCGCTAGAGCAACGCCATTCTTTTGAAAGTCATGAATGTCATTGCCAAGCAAGTTGATAACGCGCGCGACTCCGTCATTGTTGTAAGAATAAATTCCTACGCCATGTTGGACGCCGCTGAACGGCGTATCGCGCACGTCTTTTATAACGCAGTTCTCAACCGTTCCGCCGGCATTCCAAAAAGCGATGCCATCAAAACGATTATTGCTGTTTCCCCGCCCTGCTCCGTCAACGATAATGTCTTTCATTATCAGATTGGCATTTTTGGCGAGAATGATTGGTTTGTGGGTTGCGGTGGTTGTGAAGCTCCCCGTCAGAATAACGGGCGACTTGATAAAAGTTCCGCCTGCCATTCCTAGAACAGATAGGTCTTTTCCGTCATCAATAACTTGTTCTTCAAAAGTTCCGGCAGAAACCAGAACTTTGTCGCCGGTAACAGCAGCGTGGTCAACTTCACCTTGAATCGTTCCGCCGATACGACGGACATTATTAAAGGTGCCGTAACTATTCGGATAAGAATATGTCCGAATATCGTTTGGAGGATTTACTCCTACCACAACGGCTCTGTCAAAAGTGTTGTTAGTAAAATACGATGCCCAATCAAATTGGGTGTTATCGTAATCACCCCTCGCACGGATATGCTGGCTGTTGCCGGAAAAAGTGTTGCCGGTAATAACGGCTCCACCGATTCCATAGACAAACCATGGCACTCCGGTGCCACTTCCTGTGAAGCTGATTGAAGCTCCGGAACCGCTAAAAGCAATTTTGTTATTAGCGATTACGCGTCCAGAAACCAAACCTGTGTAACCGGCGCCGCTGTTAATATCGATACTGCACTGATTGAGGTAATTTCCCTCAACTAAATAAGTTTGGACATGGGAAGTATTGGTTCCCGTGTCAAAGCGTTCATCGCAGAGATAAACTGACGCCCACGGATTGATAGCGGTGGTGTCGGTGATTTCGCAGTATTTTATTACCGCGTTATCACCAATAACCGTTACTGTTTTGTTAGTCCCAAGAGTCGGATTTTGCCAGATTTTAAGACCGGTCAAAGTGACATTATCACCTTGAACCCAGACTCCATCCGGCCCAAAATTATCTGTGGCGTTTGTTTCCACAAATGCCTGAATATTATGGTAATCCGTAATCGGGTTTCCGCTCGCATCCACTCCTTCGACTGTTAATCCGTCTTTAGCTAAATAAAGGCCAAAGGTGTAACCGGAATAAGAGCCGGAGGATGGTGTGGAGCGATTGGCCGCTGTTTCGGAATAACTGCCAGGGAAAACTTTTACAGTTCCACCCGCAGCAACTCCGTCAATACCTTCCTGAATTGTCGAAAAAGCATCGTAGCCGTAAATGTGTCCGTCGGAGCCACCATCTGTATAGGCAGCGTCAACGAAAACAGTAGACGGGTTCGGTTCACTTAAAATCGTCATTATGGCGTTGACCCAATAAGGGCCAAAGTCCACCGAGCCGACAATTTTGCTTGCGATTAAGGGGCGATAAGCTGTGCCCCACCAGTTTCTTTCAGCGTCCAGTGTTGTGCTGGACAAGTTAACAACATCGCCGTTTAAGTTGACATTGTTAACTTTCAAAATACCTGACGCAGTGTCGCGAACAACAACAGCGGCAAAGTATTTGCCGGCTTCCGGCGTATAGCCGTTTTTGTTGACGCTGATACTGCCGCCGGCAACAGCCATATCGACGATGGTTGAGCTGCCAAAGCGCACGCCGTAAGTGTTGTCCGTCGCGTTGTTGGCGACAACATCGATATTCGTATCTTGGACAACTAAATTACCGCCGCCGCCTTGGTGATTAATTCCGCTATGGACATTAGTCATAGTGGAATTCTTAACCGTGAGATTTAGCGCGTAACCTTGAACCGAACCATATAGACCATTTTGGAAAGTGCACTCCTCAATCGTGATGTCTGAGTTGCCATTGCTGGCGCCTCTTTCCAAAACGACACCAAGCCAAGCTCCGCTCGCTGTACCGTCATAGATAAACCGGCTGCCACCGTCAAAAATGCAATTTTTGACAACAGCGCCATTGACGCCAAAAAGCGAAAGAAGGGTGCTCGTGGTTATTTCAAAGTCGATATTTTCCACTCGGACGTTATCGTCCATGGAACTATCGAGATTGTAAACGACGGAACCTGCGATTGTCGTCAGGGGATTACCGGAACCATCGATGGTTCCTATAAGATTAATTCTTTTCCCCAAGACTTTCGTTGGCGTGATGGTGCCGTTTTTGACATCTTCCGGATAACTTCCGGCCGCAATTTGAATCGTGTCGCCGTCTGCCGCGGCATTGATTGCCGCTTGAATCGTTGTTTGATCAGTCGGCACATTGATGACAGCCGCACTCGCTTCGCCAGTGAATCCTAAAAAGAGAATTACCAGCCCTAAAACTGCGAAACCGCTTTTTCTAAACTTACTCTTGTTCATTAGTAGTCGCTCCTTGTTTGAGATTTTGGGATTTTTCCCGTTTCGATGTTCAACAACTAAACTAAAAAAAACAAAGACATTAATGCTCCGCTTTTTTAATTCATTTTTTCTTCATCTCCTTTCTTTTCTGTTTTATTTTTTATTGTCAAACAGCGCATTTTTCCGATTTTCTTAAAAAAGATAAAGCGGAAAAATTCATTAAGATAATAGCTTAAAATTGCCTGTTTTGTCAAATCATGTTTATTGAAATGATTTGACTTTTTTCAATCTTCCAGGTATTTTAAAAGAAGAAGATTTGAAAAAAAGGAGGCGAAAAAAATGTATATTTTTCCGGAAGATGCGTTTAGAATGCATCGGAGTTTTTTTAAGGAGATTGCTCTTTCTTATATATATAGGAAAGAGATTGCAAAACGGAGGCAGGAGGTGAATGAAATTACAGAAATGGCAAGTAATTCACCTGCCGGCGAGGAATTATTATTTTATAACTGCGCGCCCTTGCCCGTAAGCGCAAAAAAATGGCAAGGACCATCATTGGAAAACCGCGCTCTTTCAAAAAAGTTTGGTTTGGGAGAATATATCGATATTTTGGCCTGACGCGCTTTGTTTTAACAAAGTTAGCCGAGGGCCTTTTTTATTTTGTTTATTAAATCTTCGCGAAAACCCCGCGTGTTAGCTATAAGGGGTTTGACAATTTATAAACAGAGAATAGGATAGAAGCAGAATTTGCATCTTGACAATTGCATACAATAATGGAAAAGGAGAAAGGCAATGAAAGAGAAAGCAAAGAAGATTTGGAGTTCTTTAACCGGATTAATATCGTTTTTCGGAAAGGTTTTCGGTGGGTCGGAAAAACTTATCCCCGAGCAGCTTTTTTTGAAAGATATTTTGTCTACCGAATGGCCTAAAGGCAGCAAGCGAAACTTCGAAGAAAGAGTCCGAATATTACAGCGGAAAGCGAAAATAGTTTTGAACGAAATTGAAGTGGTCTTTATAAAGCTTCAAAAAATTATGCCTCTTTTGCCTTTTCGCCGCAGAGAATTGGAAATAATGTTAATGAAAGGCGATTCGGTTTGGGAAGTGGCGCAAGCTATTTGCGACCAATATCAGCTTATATCTAGCGTTGAGGCAAAAGAAAAGTTAATGGGAAAATTTTCCGTCTTAAAGGAAAAAGGGTTTTTAACCGCCAACCTTTTTGTGAAGGAAGAAGGAGGGGACAGAAGCTATCTATTTCCGTGGGAGGAGCAATATGTCGGGCTTCAAGAAAAATAAAATAAGGAGAAAGGTGATGAAACTTAAAAATTCATTCGGACTTTTGGCGATTTTTATGGCGATGTTTTTTGCGATTAAAGAAATGTCGCCGGTTCTCCCAGTTTTAGCGGCGGATAATTTCGAAAGGGAAGCTGCTGATTTTACCCGGCAACCGGGAAAAAAGCGGGTGGTTATTTATCCGGTTATTCCGATAGTGGAAGAAGGCAACTTTCGCGAGTTGGAGCTCACGCTTCAAGACCCGTTTATTTATCTGCGGGAGATGTTTTCTTTATACAGCAATACTCTTTCGGATTTAGTTTCAGCGCCGGAAGGACAAATGGGAGGCGGTGATATGCCATTCACGGCTGAAATCAATAATTTTTCGGAAAAAAATATTCCCGGAATTATTGATGCTTTAAGCCGAATCTTTCTGACTTTATGCGAATATTCGGAACAGCGCGTGGAGAAAGTTAAAGCGGGAGCAGCGGAGAGCTTTTCTTCTATGATAAAAAGCGGTTTTGATGATTGCTTTCGACGTTATGGCATTCAAAATGGCGCGAGAAGGGCGAGCTTTATGGACAAAAGCTCAATGTCGGAAGAGGCGCTCTTTTATGGGTTTACTGTTGCGTTAGAAGAAGAAAAAAAAGCGGCGCCGATAAAAATAAGCTGGGAGATTTGGAAGGAAATTTTGCAAACAGTGGATTACGTGATGTTTGGTTCTTACACCGTTTTACAATCTGCGCTGGAATCAGAAAGTGAAATTCGGCTGCGGCTTGATTTAACCGCGGTCAATATTCGCACTGGCGAGCGAAGGCAATTCAGTTCGGAAGGTTCCATAAACGAAGTGGCAATTTTGCTTGGCGAAGCGGTATTTGACGCTTTCCAACGCAATATTTATTCGGAATGGATAAGCCCGCTCTCGCAAATAGAGTGGATTCAAACTCAGCCGGTTAATCTAAGACTTACTTCTTCCGAAGCGCGCGAATATTGCGAAAGTCAGGGAGGACGGTTACCAACGGCGCGGCAAATGCTTCAAGCATTTCCGGGCGGGCGTTACCTTAACGGCGGCATTGAACTGAAACCGAACGAATATTATTTAGTCCGCGACACAACGCTTACCGGCGATTCGTTGTATTTTGTCTATGAAATAAGCAATCGTTCCGGTTCGGAAGGGCCGATTCGTACGGCGCCCGGCATAAATTTTCGTTCGCTATTTTGGTGCATGCGGGATTTTAACTATCGGGAGCCGATGGAAGATTTAGAGGAAGGTTTAAGAAACAAGGCACGGATGCTTTTGCGAGAGAAAAGCGAAGCAACCGAAAAGAAAACCAATCTTGTTTTGGAGATTATTTATTTTCTCCAAAATAAGATTGGAGATATGACCGCTTTTCCGGAGTATGAGGATAGGTTTGATTTTGATTCTGTGAAAGAGGCGATAGAAATATTGCGGGAAGAGGAGAAAAGTAAAAATGTTTTCAAAAACAACTGAAGCGAAAATTATCAGCATTTTATTTTTAGCGTTATAAATTCGCGTCCGATTAATCTCGGACGCTTTTTTTATTAAATCTCCGTAGAAACATTGCGCGTTAGCGCAAGGTTTCTACGGCTAAGATTTAATAAAACCCCGTCGTAGGCGGGGTGAAACTCAAGATATTATCGAGTTTCGTTAAGTCTCTGTAAAAACATTTAATTTTATTAAAAATTTATTTTATCGGAATTGACATTTTGCCAGGGATTATTTCAATGCTAAAATTATTGACACAGGGGGGAGGGGATTTATACTTTAAATTGGAAAAAGGCAACATAGCCGATGTTGCTTTGGAGTTTATTTATTAAAATTATTATGGAAAATATTTTTTATATTTTTAGGGCGATAAATTTGTTTTTTTCAAAGACGGCAAAGTCGGCCGCAAAAAACAAACCGCTTGCTATAGCTTTCGTGGCTTTACTCGCAAGCGGTTTTTTTATTATTAATTATGCTTTGGCTGTTAATGGAGTAATGATTACTCCCGCAAGCGGAGGGGTTAACATTTCCATTGATACTACTTCTGCTACAGGAGGAACAGGAACTTTTAAATCACTGAGTGGACCTGGGATTACTGAAACAACAGCGGGTAATATTTCTATAGGTCTTCACACAATTCAATTACCTTCTGGATATGAATTTGACACAAGTTCTCCCATCTCAGTTGTTGTTATAGGCGATATAGGTTTAACTTCTACTTCAATAATTCCGAATCAAACATCTTTTACTTTTGAAGTAACTAATATTTCTTCTTCTCCTAGTATTATTGGTTTTAGTAATTTAAAAGTTAGACCAACGGGAATTATTGCTCCTTCTTCCGGAAATATAACTTATTCCGGTTCGGGTATTGTCAGTGTTGATGGTAATACTAATTTTGGAACTCTTTCTTTGATTCCTGGAGCAGTTAAAAACCTTGCTTTTTCCACTCAACCGGCCGGTTCTGTTTATGGCGAAATTTTAAGTCAACAACCGGTTGTAAAAACTCAAGACCAATTCGGTAATAATTCCGTTAATGGTTTGGCGGAGAGTAAAATAGTATCTATTTCCTTAACTTCTGGTTCGGGTTCTTTAATTGGAACTACAGAAATTGATATCGGAACCGGCTCCGGAAACGGAACTGCTTCTTTTTCGGATTTATCCGTAAATAATGTCGGTCCGGGAAAGGTATTAAGCGTAACAGCTGATGGCCTTATTGGTGTTTCGAGTGATTCTTTCGAAATAACAGTAAGGAACATCGAAGTAACGGCTGATAATAAAACGAAAGTTTATGGTGAAACTGATCTGGGTTTAACCTATCAAATAACATATGGTTCTCTTGTCGGCTCGGATGCTTTTACCGGAAATATTACTCGTGATTCTGGGGAAGATGTCGGCGATTATTCTATAAAGAAAGGGGATTTAACTTTAAGCGAAAATTATAATCTTTCTTTTATTCCTGCTTCTTTTACTATCACCCCGAAAGCCTTATCTGTCTCGGGAATCTCTTCAATCCTTAAAACATACGATGGAAACACCACTGCTGGGGTTGATTTTAGCACTACCTCTCTTGTCGGGATTGTCGAGGGCGATGAAGGTTCAGTGACTCTTAACCCATCTTCATATTCCGCTTCTTTTGACAACAAAAATGTGGAAACAGGAAAAACAGTGACTGTTTCCGGATTAACATTAGATGGAGCCAAAGCAGGGAATTATTCTCTGACTCAGCCGACTCTTAATGACGGAGTAATTACGCCAAAAACTCTCACTGTCACCGCTACCGGAATTGATAAGGAATATGACGGCACAACAAACGCTACCGTCACTCTTTCTGATGATAGAGTTTTAGGAGATGATTTAACGTTGGGGTATACAAGCGCTTTATTCACGGATAAAGATGTCGCTAATGATAAAAGTATTGATGTTACCGGCATTATTATGAATGGCGTTGATGCCGAAAATTATTCTCTTTCAAGCGATCACGTTACCGCTTACGCAGATATAAATAAAAAACATATTACCGCATCGCTTATTTTACAGAACAAAACTTATGATGGAGATACGGGCGCAACTTATTCTGGTGACCATGTTCAATTAGTCGGAGTCATTTCAGGAGATGAGGTTCTTGCGAGTGATGGCGTTTCTAAATCTTTTGCAGATAAAAATGTTGGTGAAAATAAATTAGTAACCGCTCTTGGTATTGTCTTAAGCGGCGTGGATTCTGGTAATTATGATTTTGATGGAATCGGGACAGGAACGGCTACAATTTCGAAACGGCCTATTATTGTTACTGCTGTTTCTAACAAAAAAATTTATGATGGAACGGCGGTTTCATTGGGCATTCCTGATGTTACGCCAGATGGTTTTGCTACAGCTATTCAGACAGGCGACACGGCCGAATTTTCTCAAGTCTTCGATAATAAGAATGTCGGTGTGGGAAAAACGCTTACGCCAAGCGGATTAGTTGATGATGAAAATAACGGAAACAATTATTCTTATACTTTTGTTTCTGTTTCTACGGGTGAAATTACTATTAAGTCAATTGAAGTTACCGCTCAATCTGATACTAAAGTTTATGACGGCACAAATGCATCGAGTGTACCTCCTAAGGTAGACAATTTAGAAGGTGAGGATTTTGTCGGGACAATTCCTACTCAAACTTATGATAATGCGATTGTCGGAACTGGAAAAACTTTAACCGCCAGCGGTCTAGTGATTGATGACGGGAATGGCGGAGCTAATTATGAAATTCATTATATAATTGATTCAACTGGAGAGATTACAGAAAAAGAACTTACCGTCACCGGAGCATCTTCTGTTGAAAAAATCTATGACGGAAATACTAATGCCGAAGTTAATTTCGGTTCTGCCTCTCTTGTCGGGATTGTCGAGGGCGATGAAGGTTCAGTGACTCTTAACCCATCTTCATATTCCGCTTCTTTTGACAACAAAAATGTGGAAACAGGAAAAACAGTGACTGTTTCCGGATTAACATTAGATGGAGCCAAAGCAGGGAATTATTCTCTGACTCAGCCGACTCTTAATGACGGAGTAATTACGCCAAAAACTCTCACTGTCACCGCTACCGGAATTGATAAGGAATATGACGGCACAACAAACGCTACCGTCACTCTTTCTGATGATAGAGTAGAGGAAGATGTTCTGACTCCTGGGTACACAAGCGCCGCTTTTGAAGATAAAAATATTGGGACAGAAAAAACAGTGACTGTCTCCGGCATTACTAAATTAGGAACAGATGCGAATAATTATATTCTTGGCAATACAACAGCCAGCGCATTGGCTGATATAACGAAAAAAGATCTTTCCGTCACAATTACTGTTGCTGATAAAGTTTATGATGGAAATACAACTGCTACTATTGGTGAGCGCGTGCCGGTTGGTTTGATTTCTCCTGATGTCATTGATTTAAGTGGAGGAACAGCAGTTTTTTCTGACGCAATTGTCGGCAATAACAAGCCTGTTACTGCTACGGGTGTAATTATAGAAGGAACTGATGCCGGGAATTACGAATATAACGGAACGGCAACAGGAACGGGTAATATTCTTCCGGTACCGACAACGGTTTATGTTGATGATGATTTTTCAGAGGAAGGAGGGGCGGGAGATTATACTTTTGGCTATAACGCTTTTGACACAATTCAAGGAGGTATAAATGCGGTAGAAGTTGGTGGAACGGTAAACGTGGCGGCGGGAAATTATACGGAAGTCGAGCAGATCGTTATCGATAAAAATCTATCCATCGTTGGCGAAAACAAAGAAACAACGATTATTAAGCCAGCGCAAAATACAACTAACACGGGTCATGCTGATTCCGCTGCCTGGATTTTAGTTAATAGTGATAAAACATTTAATTTAAGCAAGGTTACTTTAGATGGTAACGGCCATTTGATAGCTATCGGCATACTTTCTCACGGTCATGGCACTATAAATGATAATATTTTCACAAATATCGCTTATAATCCCAGCGGACCTGACTATAAGGGAATGGCGATAGAACTTTACGGTTCGGATATGACAATCGAGAATAATGAATTTGCGAATATCGGAAGAATCGGTGTGTTTAATGGAAATGGAACGAATTCGCATATTATCGGAAATACTTATACCGGAAAAGGAGCGGGTGATTGGCTGGATTATGGATTTGAAGTGGGACGCGGCAGCCAATCGGAAATTAGCAATAACATAATAACAAACAACATTGGTGTTGCTTCTGACGGTTCAACTTCCGCCGGTATTCTTGTAACGAGTTTTTTTGGTCCGGGAATATCAAACGCGACTATAACCGGAAATTCGATCTCTAATTCCACAGACGGAATTGCTGTTGGTTATGATGGAAGCGACGCAAGCATAGTTGTTGCTCATACTAATAAATTCAGCGGCAACACAAAAGATATAAATTCTACCAAACCATCTGTTGATGGAACGAGAAACTGGTGGGGAACAATAAGCGGAACGGAAATTGCTAATAAAGTCGTTGGCGATGTGAGTTATCGCCCATGGTGCACGGAAGTTACTTGCACTGTTATCGATACCAACGGCGCGCCTACGGTAACTATTTCTTCCGTTGCCGGTTCTTTGACAAAAACTTCTCCAATCCCTATAACCGTAACTTTCAGCGAACCTGTTTATGATTTTAATGAATCTGATGTGACTGTTTCATTAAATGCGGGGGTGACAAATTTCTCTGAAGTAAGCGGTAGCACAAGTTATACTTTCGATTTAACTCCAAATGTCGGCGTGGATGAAGGAGAAATAACAGTTGATGTGGCAGCTGAAAAAGCTTGGGACGAAGCTGGAAATTATAACTTAGCGGCAACGCAATTTGTTATTACTTATGATTCGGTAATTCCTACTCTTTCTTCTGTTTCTATTTCTTCAAATAATATTAATCATTCTTTAGCTAAGGTGGGAGATATTATTACTTTAAGCTTTACCGCAGATGAAGAGATTCAAAATCCAACCGTGATCATTGCTTCTAATTCTATTACCGCCACAAATAGTATTGGTAATGATTGGACTGCGGTTTATACAATGCAAAGTGGCGATGCTGAGATAGTTTCGTTTGAAATTAATTTTAACGATTTAGCGGGAAATGCGGGAACGAAAGTAACAGCTACAACTGATTTGAGTTCTGTGACTTTTGATGAAACCGCGCCGGTAGTGGCGATTACTTCTCCTCTGAATGAAACAAGAGTAAATGGTGACACATTGATTTCCTTTACTGATACTTCAACTTCGCCTAAATGTTCGGTAAATAATAACAGTTGGACTGTTTGTGAAAGCGGAGTAACAAAGCTCTCTGATATTGCTCAATTTTCTGGATTAGGCCAGGGAATATTTACGCTTTATCTTAAAGATATTGATGAAGCGGGAAATGAAGGAACAACAAGTGTGAGTTTAATAAAAGATTCAATTGCTCCTGAAGTGGAATCTTATACCCCGACCAATTTGGCGGTGGGAGTGGACCCGACCGGAAATGTGACTGCTTTATTCAGTGAGAAAATGAGTTTGGCAACTATTAATTCCACTAATATAGAATTAAAAAAGAGCGGAGAAGTAACCGAAGTTGAAACGGACTTAACTTTAAGCGAAGACGGAAAAACTTTAACAATCAATCCGGTCGCGACTCTTCTTAATAACTCCACTTATGAAGTGAGAATAACAACCGGCGTAACTGATGAGGCGGGAAATAATTTGGCATCGGAGGAAACGTGGTCGTTTACCACTTCCGGCAGTTATTCGTTCACTTTATCTAAAGGAACTAAAGGCTGGAACTTGGTTTCTCTCGGAGTTGTACCGAATGACACGAATATTGACGCAGTGCTTGGAAGTGCGAAAAGCAACATTGAATCGGTTTGGACTTATGACCCGGTTAATTATTCTTTGAACGGAGGATGGAAAGTTTATAATCCGGCGGAATCAGGAACCAGCAGTTTGTTAAATATGACAGCCGGTTACGGATATTGGATAAGCTATAAAGGAACAGAAGCGGCGACAGTTTCCGGTCCGGGAAACTTGGTTCTGGAAGGAAATAATGTTCCGCCGTCAAGAACCTTGCAAGCCGGATGGAATTTAATCGGTTATTACCAAAAAGAGAATACGACAAGCGTTTTGGCATCGCTGGCTTTGAAACATAACCTGGATGATTATTGGACGATGCTTCTTGGATACAACAACACTACAAAACAAATGACTTCTCTTACAGGCGATAATTTATTGAATCCGGGAGAAGGATATTGGGTGCTACTTGACGGAAAGGCAACGGACTCCTATATCTATACTATCGGTGACAGCCAATAACTAAACTAAACAAAAGCTTTATGAAGACAATAAAATCTTTTATCCTGTTTTCTGCGTTAGTTTTCTTGCCGGGCCTTGCTTTGGCCGCCCCGGGAATTCCTAACCAGTTTTATGGAATGGTAAGCTTCACAAATGGCGCGGCTCCGGACAATTTACTGGTGGAAGCGAGAATAAATAATTCTTTGGTTGGAAGCTCCATAACTAAAGACGGGAAATACGGATATAATCCGGCTCTGCTTTTTGTTCTTGACCCCGATAACAGCTTTTCCGGACAGACGATAAAGTTTTTCGTTTCCGGAACGGATACGGGAGAAACGGCTATTTTTGAGAACGGAAAATCGGTCAGTCTCAATCTGACGGTTCCGGTAGCTTTGGAAACAACTACGCAAACGACAACCACTTCCGGCTCATCGGGAGGCGGGGGTGGCGGCGGAGGAGGCGGAGGCGGTTATTCGTCTTCGACGACCACAACAACGACGACTTTAAGCGCCGCGGCTAAGCAAGTTGATGCAAATAATGACAATAAAATAGATATTCTTGATTTCAACATTCTGATGGTCAATTGGGGGAAAACCGGAACCGGTTTGACCGGTGATTTCAACAAAGACGGAAAGGTCGATATCTTCGACTTCAACTCTTTGATGATCAACTGGGGAGCTTAGTAAAAATCATAAAGTAAAAAAGAAAAATGATAAAAAAAATTGGAATGGGGGCGGTAATTTTGGGAATAGTTTTAGCGGGAACGGCGCTCGCCGCGTCTTCGTTTTCTTTAAATCCATCTTCGGTTTCAGTGAATAAAGGAGAAACTTTTTCTTCGGCGGTTTCAATTGCTCCGGGGAGCGAAAAAATTTACACAGTGAAACTGGTTTTGTCTTATCCTTCCGATAAGCTTGAGGTAACCGGATTCGATTTCGGAAGCGGATGGATGCCGATTGCGGAAACCGGATATGATTCCGGCGATTCGTATCCGCAAACTTCCGGAACTTTAATAAAAACAGCCGGCTGGCCGAAAGGATTTAACACAGCCAAAACTTTAGGAACGGTTTCTTTCAGGAGCAAAGCTTCCGGAACGGGAACGGTGGCAGTTTCAGCGGATTCGTTGCTTTTGAGCGGACAAAATATAAACGATTTAACGGGAACGGCGACGGCAAAAATTTCCTTAACTATAAAAGAACCGGTAACAGCGCCGATATCGACTTCGACTATTTCTCCGAAATCAAAAGAAGAAGTTGTTTCTAAAGAAACGGAAGAATTGGAGAAAGAGGCGACGACAACCATAGAGAAAGAGGCAAGCCAATTAGAAAACGGAACAAACGAAATAGTAAATCAGGAAATCAATAGAACGCTTCTTGCGAGAATGGGCGGGTTGTTTTCTTTAAAGACAGCTCTATTTTTGATTTTTGTTTTAATGGTAGCGGCGGCAGTGGGAATTTTGGTTTGGAAAAAGAAAAAGTAAACAAAGGAAAGTTGAATATAAAAAACAAAGCGGCTTAAATAGCCGCTTTGTTTTTTAAAGGGAGGAGGCGTAGAATAATTTTATGAACGAAATCGCCAAATTTAAAAAAGACGGATTGTTTTTGATGGCGGCTTTAGACCACAGAACAAGTTTGAAAAAAATGATAAATAGAGAAAATCCGAACGAAGTTTCTGGCGAAGAAATGATTGAATGGAAAAAAGAAGCGCTCAAAGCTTTAACGCCTTTTTCTTCGGCGGTTTTGCTTGACCCGGAATTTGGACTTTCGGCTTATAAGGAATTGAATTTGGAAGTTCCTTTTCTTTTATCAATGGAAGAAAGCGGATATAAAGAAAGCGAGGAAGGCAGAGAAACAAGCTTAGAATATTCAGCTTCGGAACTTAAAAAAATGGGGGGAGAAGCGGTAAAATTGCTTGTTTATTACAACGCAAAAGCGGGAGCGGCGATAAAACAGAAAAAGATAATCAGTAAGGCGGCGGCAGATTGCGAGAAAAATGAAATTCCTTTCTTGCTAGAGATAGTCTCTTACGATTTGGGAGAAGAAAAAAAGCATAAAGGAATTTTAACGGAAGAAGCGGTGGAGGATATTTTAAGACTTGGAGCGAAAATCGATATTTTTAAAATAGAATTTCCGGGCAATATTGAAACGGATGGCGGAAAAGATTTGGCTTTTAATTTTTGCCGGAAAATTTCGGCGAAATTAGGAAAAACGCCATGGATACTTTTATCGGCGGGAGATGATTTCTCCGATTTTAAAGAAAAAGTGAAAATAGCGATAAAAGGGGGAGCAAAAGGATTTTTAGCCGGCCGGTCTTTATGGAAAGATTTTACGGAGTGCCCGAAAGAAAAACGAACGGAATTTTTTGAAAGAACGGTAAAAAGAAGATTTCAGGAAATTATTGAGATTGCGCGGGAATCTTTTAATAATTGACGGATAAAAAAAATAGTGTTATATTTCTAAGAGTTTTTTATCGCCTCAAATAAAAGAAAAAAGGAGAAACGAACATGTTTAAAGTCGGAGATTCAGTTCTATTAGTTTTAAATGATGGTTTGAGAGCTCATCATAAGAATCTTTATGATGAGATGGAGCGAAAGGGATTGGAAAAAATTCAAGGAGAGGTTCGGGAAGTTGCTGAAAAAAAAAATTCCAAGACTAATGAAATGACGATTTGGATCAATTTTTCGGATTCTCTTGGCGGAAAGAAGAATGAACAATATGGTCTTCCGCCAAAACTTTTAACGGAAGTTTCTTCTGAGAAAATCGTTGCTGCTGAAATTACTCCGGCGCTTCCTTCCGAATTTTAGTTTTTTCATGTGTGTCTGATATATGAGCTGATATATGAGATGGCAGAGCTAATCATAATAAAGAGGGTTTCAACCCCTCTTTTTCTTTAGCATTTTTTTAGCATCAATAGGTACATATGTACCTATTGATGCTAAACAGCAGAGCAAAGAAATAAGATTTCCCATCTATGTTTGGTATATATGTACCAAACATAGATGGAGGGAACAAAAAAATGCTTTAATTTCATAGATATAATTAATGACTTGCGATGCCATTAATTTTAAAAAGTGGAAAACTTTTCTTTTATTTTTTGCGGTTTTAGGATATGTGTTAATTAGGACTTAAACATTCAAATAGAGCTGTTGAGACGGCTGAACTTGGAAGGAGAAAAGTGATGAAAAGTTTTAAGAAGCAAAGAGCGTTTTTTGCGGCGGCGATTTTTATATTGGCGGCGGCGAGCGGATTTTCAGATTCAGTGAAAGATTGGAGAAAAGATATAGAGGTTGGGGATATTCTTTATGACCCGATTGGCGCTGTTATTGACTTGAAGATAATTGAATCAGTCAAAACGGGACATATAGGAATTTATGTGGGAGACGTTGAATATGGAGGAATAATTTGGCCGAATCAAGTGATTGAAGCAACACTTGTTGGTGGCGGAGTTTATATGATTGGAATAGAGGTTTGGGATTATCCGACGACGAAAGAAGCTTGGATTCTCAGACCTAAAGCTCCGTCTGAATTAAAGAGAAAGGCGGTAGAATTTACTGAAAGCCAAATCGGAAAAGGATATACAAAGCTTAACTTTTTTTCAAGAAATCCTAGTCCGAATAACGAGCGTTGGTATTGTAGTGAACTTATTTGGGCGGCTTATTTTCAAGAAGGGAAGGGAATTGATTTGGCTAGCGTAAATATCGAGGAGGTGGGCGGAATAATAAATTCTGCCGTGTCGCCGCTTGATATTTTTGTTGATGACGACGTTTATTCTGTAAGCTATCACGGAGATTACGATGTGATTCCGGAAGATGCTTTCAGAGTGTATAACGCAAATTTAGGGACGAGATATTTTTCCTTAAAAGAGGCGATAGAGGAAAAGTACTTGCGAGAGGGTGACATTATTTTAATTGAACCCGGAGGTTATCTGGGGGGAGGAAAAGTAGAAGAAAAGGGAGTAGTTTTGCGAGCGGTGGATTTTGACAAAGAAAGAAGAGTGGCAAAAACGGTAATTAGATCAGTAAAGAGCGTATTACAAACACTAGCTGATCTTGTTTCTTTTGAAGACCGGCCGACGGTGATCACAATTTTATCTTCGGATGTGGTTTTAGAGGGGCTAACTATCACCGGGGCTTGGGGGAGCGAGGAAGTCGGAGGAATAAAAATAACAGAAGGAGCGGATAATTGCCGAATCTCCAATTGTATTTTATTCAATAATCCGTATGGAGTCGGAGCGGTTGATTCCTCCCATCATGTAATCAGAGACAATTCTTTTCTTTTTAACGATTATGGCATTGGGTTTGTCCGATCTTACGGCGGCGAAGTTTTTAAGAATAGGATTGAGGGAAGTTTTAAGAAAGGATTTGTCGCAGGTGAGAATGAAGAAGCGTGCGCTTCAACGGCAGCGGTTGAAGAAATTCCGGGAAGCGATGTTCTTTTGTCTCCTTATAGAGATTTAAGGGATAAAATTCTTAAACCGCAGACAGTTTCCGATTACTATCGGTTTTCTTTGCCGGTTTTAGAAGTTTTTCGGAAAGATAAAAACTTAAAGAAGGAAGCTAGAGAGCTGATTTCTTTTTGGTCGCCGAAGATAAAACTTTTTTTTTCTGAAAATAAAGATTTTGAAATTAGAAGAGAAGAGGCGGAAAGAACGGCGGAGTTTTTGGAAAAACTTTCCGGTGGCTTGGAGAATTCTGAAACAAAAATTTTTGTGGAGAATCTTCTGAAAGAGGCGGAAATATCCGGCGGGAAAAAATTCAGCGAAGCGGTAAAAAATTCCTCGTTTTTTGAAGAAAAAAAATCTTCCACGAAGGCAAAGACGGAAAATTCCAAAAAGCCGACCTTTGTTTATTTAAATGATTTTTTAAATAACAAAGAATGGTCGGTTGGAAATTATCCGGAAGGATTGTTCTATTGGTTCTCGCCCGCCGAAATAAATTATTGTTTTAATAATAAAAATTTTTTCGGATTTCTTGGAAACTATTGGGGAGAGCCGGCAATGTCTTTTTTGGATAAAGACGGGAATGGAATTGGAGACAGCGCTTATGGCAATGATCTTTATCCTTTAATGGAGGGAGAGGATTGTTATGGAAAAAAGAAGGCGGAAAAAACGGAAGTTTCGGATTGGATTTTATATTGATTTTTGTGTTTTCTAAAGCTTCGGTTTAGTCCGGAGCTTTTTATTTTTTAGCAAGAACTGGGAGTGAAAGTTTTTTTGGAGCAATTCTTTGCATCCACGTTTGGTACATATGTACCAAATATGGATGCGGGAAAATAGAAAAAATTTTGTAGCATCAATGGGTACATATGTACCTATTGATGCTAAATGAAAAAAGTTTTAAATGCGGAGATTTAATAAAAAATAATTTAATAGTAGTGTCAGTTATAAATTTTAATGAAAAGATAAAAAAGTTTTCAACACGAGAAAGAAAAATTTTTCTGATATAATTTAAAAAAGTGTCTGAAATATTTTTACAACTGGGAATCGTAATGGGAGTGGCGATTATCGTGACAGCCGCGACGAGATTTTTGAAGCAACCTTTGATTGTCAGCTATATAATCACCGGACTTATTATCAGCGTCGGCATTGGCAATGTTTACGATTTTTCCATTTTGGAATCTTTTGCTCATCTTGGAGCAATTTTGCTTTTGTTTTTGGTGGGTTTGGGATTAAATCCGGAACTGGTTCGAGAAATGAGTCGAACGGCGTTTTTGACCGGACTCTGGCAGATAATTTTTACTTCGGTTTTAGGTTATCTGATTGGGGTGGCTTTAGGATTTAGCGAGATCACTTCTTTATATCTTGCGGTAGCTTTCACTTTTTCAAGCACAGTTATTGTAGTGAAGCTGCTGCACGAAAGAAAAGACGAAGAAACTCTTTACGGAAGAATCGTTATCGGGCTACTTCTGGTTCAAGATTTAGTGGCGATGATTTTTCTTATTTTTGTTTCCGCTTTCAGTAAAATCGGAGAAGGAGGCATAGGAAGTTTAATGAGTTTATCTTTGTTTAATTTATCGGCGATTACTCTTTGTTCTTTTATTTTAGGATATTACATCATTCCAAAGGTGGATAAGATTTTTGCCAAGAGTTCCGAAGCTCTTTTTATATTTTCTTTGACGGTGTGTTTTGCGGTAGTGGCGGCTTTTTATCTTCTTGATTTCCCGATAGAAATCGGAGCGCTTTTGGCGGGCGTGATTTTAGCTTCCTCTCCCTATCAAAGAGAGATAGCATCAAGAATCAAGCCGTTGCGGGATTTCTTTTTGGTTATCTTTTTTGTGATGCTTGGGTTTTCCATGAATTTGGAAAGCATAACGCAATTTTGGAAGGAAGCGGCGGTTTTTTCGGTTTTTATTTTAATCGGCAATCCGCTTGTGATGATGGTGGTAATGAGGCTTCTCGGATATTCCAAAAAAACGGGATTTTATTCAGGGCTGGCAGTTGCTCAAATCAGCGAATTTTCACTGGTGCTTCTTTCGCTTGGAGCGACGCTTAATCACATTGACCAAGCGATGGTGAGTTTTGGAACTTTGGTCGGGCTTATTACAATAACAGTTTCTTCATATATGATTTTTTATGCGGATAAGCTCTATAATATTTTAAAAGATTATCTTTTCATTTTTGACGTGAAAGAGGCGAAAGAAAAAGAAGAAAAAAAGAAACAAAAAAATTATGGCGTGGTAGTTTTCGGTTTTCATCGGCTGGGAGGAGGAATTTTGAAATATCTGAAAAAAACGAGGACATCTATTTTGGTGGTGGATTATGACCCGGAAGTGGTGGAAGATTTGAAGAGAAAGAAAATAGACACGCAGTTTGGAGACGCAAGCGATTTGTCCTTCTTGGAAACTTTGCCGCTTCGAAAGGCAAAATTGGTGGTTTCCACCATTCCGGAAATGGAGGATAATTTGACGATTTTAAAATATCTAAAAAAGATAAAGGCGGGAGCGGCGACAATTGTGGTGGCGGAATATTATGAAGACGCAAAAAAGCTTTATCGCGAAGGGGCGGAATATGTGGTGATGCCGCCGCATCTTGGAAGAAGGTATATCGGGGAATTAGTCGGTCAGCTTCGTTTTGATAAAAAGAAATACAGTCACGAAAGAAAGAGGCATTTAAAAGAAATAGAAATGGCGGAAAAATAAATACCCTCTGATGTAATTGTATAGTCAGAGGGTATTAGATAATGATTGTGTTTAAAATTTAAAATAACAAAAGTAAAGAAGAAAAAAGAGAAAGAGAAAGGAAGGCGCAAAGAAATAGCCACTTAGCCGCTCTTTTTTCTTCCACTAACGCCGCTATAATTGTAGCGACAATGAAACTGATTGAAAGGATGCAGAAAAATAAACAAAGAATGCCAATAAGACTTGAAGGGAAAGAAAACATTTTTAACTCCTTTTTTTACTTTGATTTTACTTCTTATATTATACTCTCTTTTTTTTAAGTTGTCAATCTCCTAGACAAGAAAATGAAATACCCTCCTAAAATAGGAGGGTATAAGAAAGATTGGAAATAAAAAACATCAGATGGAAAGTAGCAAGGAACAGAACAGCAAAAAAAGAAAAACAACCGCAGAAATGGATGACCATTTAAAAATCCTGTCATCAGCCGATAAAAAACCGGCTGCGACCGCAAGAGCAACGGAAAACGAAAAAAGCAAAAGAAATAGAAACGAAAGTATAGCCATTTCCCTCTCCTTTTTTATTGTATTTTACTTTTTATATTATACTCCTATTTACTAATTTTGTCAATCTAAAAAAATCCCTCGCTTTTGAAAGCGAGGGGGGAGAAAAATACTATTCGGAGACAGAGGGGGAGGCAGAAGGGATTTGAGTCGAAGAGAAAAAATCGGTTTCGAATTCTTTATTCTTGTATTGGAAATATTCAGGCGGTTTTTCTGAAAGAAAGTAGAAATAAGACTTTCCACTCGGTTCTTCTAATCTTACTAACCATTTTCCTTTTTCAACTTCTGCTGAAAAAATGGTTTTCTGAGGGGTAGAAGAAGAAATAAACCATTCCCTTAAAATAATATCTTCGGGGATAAGAAAAAAAACAAGAAAGAAAACAAAAATTAAAAAGAAAAGGGAACTAAGAATAGCAAAGAAAACAGATTCTCTTTCTTTTTTCTTCTCTTTTTTTCTTTCCTCTTCTAACTTTGAAAAAAAAGCGAAAAGAGAAAGAAAACTCCCAGCCAAACAAAAAGAAAAAACCAAAATAAAGGCAACTTTTATTTCAAAAATCGGTTCCATTTCTATCTCCTTCTAGAAGGAAAATTGGGTGTAAATAATTCTGGGCATATTTTATGCGAGTTTGTTATTTTTGTCAATATGGCGAGAGAGAGCAGAATATGCGATAATAGACAAGCAAATGAGCAATTATTACAAACCAAACAGAAATCCGAATTGGAATTATGGCGGAGCGAATTTTCGCTTAAGCCGTTCGAAAATTGATTTATTCACGGAATGTCCGCGATGTTTTTATATAGACAACAAATTGGGAGTGGCACGGCCGCCCGGATATCCGTTTTCGCTAAACTCGGCGGTGGACACGCTTTTAAAAAAAGAATTTGATATTCATCGGGCAAAAGGAGAGCCGCATCCTTTAATGAAAGAATATGGAATTGAAGCGGTGCCATATGTAAGCGAGAGAATGGACGAATGGCGGGATTCTTTAAGAAGAGGAATCCAGTTTTTTCATGAGCCAACCGGGCTTCTTATTTCCGGCGGAGTGGACGATGTTTGGGAAAACACGAAAGGAGAATTAATAATCGCGGATTACAAAGCGACAAGCAAAGAAGGAGAAGTGAACTTGGACGCAGAGTGGCAGAACGGATATAAAAGACAGATGGAAGTTTATCAATGGCTTTTCAGGCGAAACGGGTTTAAAGTTTCGGATATCGGTTATTTTGTTTATGTTAATGGAAAAACAGACCGGAAAGCTTTTGACGGCAAACTGGAGTTTGACGTAAAGATAATTCCATACAAAGGAGACGATTCCTGGGTGGAAGGGACGATAAAAGAAATAAAAAAGTGTTTGGACGGAAAGAAGGTTCCGGAGGCGGCGGGGGAATGCGATTATTGCCGGTATCGCGGAGCGGTGGAAGAGGCAGTTGCCAAAAAACCGCAAAGATTGTTATAATTCTCAAGAATTAATTGTATAATTAAGAACTTATGTCATATTTTAAAAAATCTTTTTCTTATGTCAGAAAGCATAAGATAATAACCGGAGTCGCTTTAGCAGTTTTTTTAATCGTTATTTATTATTTTTTCGGCGGGAGCGAAGAAAAATCTCCTTACGAATTTTATGCGGTGGACAGAGGCGAAGTGGTTCAAGAAGTTTCAACGACAGGAAAAGTAAAAGCGGCAAGCGAAGCGGATTTGTCTTTTGATAAATCGGGGATTGTGGCGGGAGTTTTTGTAAGCGAAGGAACTTATGTTTATTCCGGGCAGGAACTGGCAAAAATAAGCGATACGGAATTAAAAACCCAGCTTTTGGAAGCGGAGGCAAACTTAAGAGCGCAGGAAATAAAATCCGGGCAGTTAAAGGGAGGAACAAGAACGGAAGAAATAAAGATAGCGGAAAATGATTTAAACAATGCTTATCTACCGGTAGCGGATATTTTAAATGACGCTAAAAACGGCGTGGAGGATGCTTTGTATAAACAGATAGACCAAATTTTTGACAACGACAACACGGCGCCGCAATTAACTTTCACAATCTCCGACACGCAACTTAAAACGGATTCGGAAGCGGGAAGATTGACGGCGGAGGGAAGCTTATTGGAAATCAAAGAAGAAATTTCCGCTTTGAAAATAGGCGATCACAGTTCTTTAGATAAATCTTTAAATGCGGTGAAAACTCAACTTTTGAAAGTGGCGGATTTTCTTTCTACAGTTTTAAAAACAGTGAATGTGGAAGCCAATTTAAGCGATACGACTGTTGCCACATATAAAACTAATATCGGGACGGCAAGAACAAACACGCAGGCGGCGATTGAAGCGATAACAACCCAACAGAAGACAATTTCCAGCGCGCAAAAAGACTTGGATTTGAAAGTGGCTGGTTCAACAGCGGAAGATATAAGCTATCAAGAGGCGCAAGTAGAAAAAGCGCAGGCGCAGGTTGATAATATCAAAAGCCAGATAATGAGGACTATGATTATTTCTCCGATAAATGCGGTGGTGACAAAAAGAAATATAGAAGCGGGAGAATTTGTGGGAGCGGGAACAGTGGCCTTTTCGGTTATTTCGAGCAACAGATTTGAAGTTGAAAGCAATGTGCCGGAGGTTGATATAGCAAAAATAAAAGCGGGGAATGTTGCTAAAGTGACTTTAGATGCTTACGGACCGGATGAAGTTTTCGGAGCGAGAGTGGTAAAAATAAATCCGGGAGAAACGGTGATTGAGGGAGTTTCTACCTATAAGATAACCCTTTCTTTTGATGAATATAATGAAAAGATAAAACCGGGAATGACGGCGAATATCGATATAGAAACGGATAAAAAAGAAGGAGTAATAAGATTACCACAAAGAGCGATAACGAGAGATGAGGGAAAAAGCATGATAAGAATTTATCCGGAAGAAGATGGAAAAACTCCGGAAGAAAAAGAAATAAAAACCGGACTTCGCGGTTCAGACGGAATGGTGGAGATAATTTCTGGGGTGACGGAAGGCGAGAAAGTTATTACTTTTGAAAAGAAATAAAAAATTGTTTTTAATTGAGGCAAAAAATTTAGAAATGGTTTATGAAGACGGCGACACAAAAACCGTTGCTTTGAAGAATGTTGATTTTTCAGCGAAAAAAGGAGAGTTTGTGGCTATTATGGGACCTTCCGGAAGCGGAAAATCAACCCTGCTTCATGTGTTAGGGTTTTTAGACCGGAACACTTCCGGGGAATATCGGTTTGATGGAAAATTAATAGATGAACTAAACGACGAAGAATTGGCGCAAACGAGAAATAAGAAAATGGGTTTTGTATTTCAGGCGTTTAATTTACTCTCTAGAACTTCGGTTTTGGAAAATGTGAAGCTGCCTCTTTTATATGCCAAGAAGAGCGATGCGGAAGCGGAGAAAATAGCTACAAAAGCAATAGAAGGAGTAGGGCTTTTGCATAGAATAAACCATGAGCCGTCTGAACTTTCCGGCGGAGAAAAACAAAGAGTGGCGATAGCGAGAGCTTTAGTGAATGATCCGCTTGTAATTTTTGCGGATGAGCCGACCGGAAATTTGGATTCGAAATCCGGAGAAAATATAATGGATATTCTTTATGATTTGAGTGAAAAAGGGAAAACAGTGGTTTTGATAACGCACGAGAGACAAACGGCGGAATATGCCGATAGAATTATTCATTTAAAGGACGGAGAAATGGAAAAAGAGGAAAAACTGCCAAGAGGAAAAGGGGCGAGAGGAGGAGGCATAAAATAAAATGACTTTAGGAAATACAATAAAAACATCTTTGAGGGGGCTCGCGGCGCACAAAGGGCGTTCGATTTTGACGATTTTGGGAGTGGTTATAGGCGTGACGGCAATAATTTTAGTGATGTCAATCGGGCAGAGCGCGCAGAATCTAATTCTAAATCAAATTCAGGGTCTTGGTTCAAAAATGATAATAGTTCTGCCGGGCCGAGAACCGGAAGGAATTTCGGATATGACAACTCTTTTTGCAGATTCTTTAAAGGAAAAAGACTTGGAAACGTTGAAGAAAAAAGGAAATGTTCCTTTTGCGGAAGATGTGATGCCGCTTGCTTTCGGAGGCGGAAATTTGTCTTATCTAAACGAGACTTACAGTGCGACTGTGATGGGGGTCGGAGATAAAGAAAAAGATGGAGTGGTGGAAAAGATTTTGAATTTTACCGTGGACCGCGGATTTTTCTTTACGGCGGAAGACGTGCGAGCGAAAGCGAGTGTGGCGGTTATCGGGGATAAAGTCGTGGAAGAGCTTTTTGGAAAAGGAGCGGAGCCGATAGGGGAAAAGATAAAAATAAACGGCAGGAACTTTAAAATAATAGGACTTCTGCCTTCAAAAGGGCAAGTAGGAGCGTTTGATTTAGACGGAGCGGTTCTTATTCCTTATACAACGGCGCAAGATTATGTTTTAGGAAAAAAGAATTTTGACAGAATTATAATAAATGCGACAGAAGAAGGATTAGTTGATAGAACTGTTGATGATATAAAAATAACCATCAGAAACAGCCATGGAGTTTTGGATATTGATAAAGATGATTTTTATATTGAGACGCAGATAGATATTATGGATAAAGTGAGCACAATAACTACGATATTGTCGGTACTTCTCACTTCAATTGCGGCGATTTCGCTTATTGTCGGCGGAGTGGGCATTATGAACATAATGCTTGTGTCCGTGACGGAGCGGACAAGAGAAATAGGGCTTCGGAAAGCGATCGGAGCAACCAATAAAGATATATTGACTCAGTTTTTATTGGATGCGGTTTTTCTGACAATGGTTGGCGGAATAGTCGGAATAATTTTGGGAGCATCTTTTTCATTTTTAGCTTCGATTATAGTAACAAGTCTCTACGCGCTGGATTTCACTTTTGTTTTCCCGGTTTTGGCGGCAGTTCTTGGAATCGGAGTGTCGGCAGGAGTGGGACTCTTATTTGGCATTTATCCGGCCAGGCAAGCTTCCAAAAAATCTCCGATTGAGGCTTTGAGATACGAATAGAATCACTTAAAATTTTTTATTAAATCTCCGCTTCAAACCCTGCATGCTATCTTAAGGGGTTTGAAGCGGTAAAGATTTAAAAAACCCCGCCATAGGCGGGGTGAAACTTTAAGATTCCACGGCCGTGAGGCCGTGAAGTTTTTTTTCAAAACCGCTTGGTTTTTTCCAGGCGGTTTTTTGTTATAATTAAAAAGTGATAACAAATTTTTTTGATTTAGCGACAACGCCGGCGCGGGAAAAAATTTTAGAAATTGCTAATGCCGGATATGAAGCGATAAACGTAAAGAAATTCACGGCGAAAGAAGTGAAGATGGAAAAAAACGAGCTTTTTATTTCTGGACAGAAATACGATTTAAAAAAATACCGAAGGATTTTTTTAGCGGCTTTTGGAAAGGGTTCAGGCGATTTTGCTTTGTCTTTTTCTAAAATCTTAGGAAGCAGATTAACCGGCGGAATCGCGCTAGACGTAAAAGAACCGGAAATTTCCGTTTGGGATACGCTTCCGGAGGAAATAACTTTTTTAACCGGCACTCATCCATTGCCTTCTTTAAAGAATGTGGAAGCGACAAGAAAAATAATAAGAATGGCGGATAGATTAGGAAGAGACGATTTAATTTTCTTTTTAATTACAGGCGGCGGTTCTTCCTTATTTTGCGGTTCGGAAGAAGAAATGGAAGAAGCGGTGCAAATCACAAAACTCTTAACAAGAGGCGGAGCGCCGATTGGCGAACTTAACATGGTAAGAAAACATTTGAGCGAAGTGAAGGGAGGAAATTTGGCAAAAATCGCTTATCCGGCGAAAGCAATCAGTCTGATAGTTTCCGATGTTTGTTTTGAAAAAGAAGAAGAAGGAATAAAAATGGTGGCAAGCGGGCCGACGGTTTTTGATGAGACAACAGTTTTTGACGCAAAAAATGTTTTAATAAGATACGGCATAAATCCGGACGGATTCAAACTGAAGGAAACGCCGAAAGACAAAATGGTTTTTGAAAAAACGGAAAATATAATTTTTGCTTCCAATCGCGACGCTTTGGTTGAAATGGCAAGAAAAGCGGAAGAGTTGGAACTCAAACCAAAAATTTTTTCCGCAAGCGTGAAGGGAGAAGCCAAAGATGTTTTTAAAAAAATGGCGGAAGGAATTAAAAAAGGAGAGATAATAATTGCCGGCGGAGAAACAACAGTGATAATAAAAGGAAAAGGCGGCAAGGGAGGAAGGAATCAAGAAGCGGTTCTCGGCGGCCTTAATTTTCTTGATTTTAAAGATTATTTCGACGAATCGTTTATTCTGGCGGCTTTAGCAAGCGACGGGAGGGATAATAGCGAAGCGGCGGGAGCAATCGGAGATTCAAAAAGTTTAGAAGAAGCGAAAAGAAAGAGAATAAGTTATAGAAAATATCTGGAAGAACATGACGAATTTCCATTTTTTGAACAAATCGGCGGTTTAGTTTTTGCCGACCAAAAAAGTTTCAATGTGGCAGATTTTTTGATGATAGGGAGAATATAGAGAATAAAATTTTTTAGTTGAATGTCGTTGTGAAAAGTTTAGAAGAAACAAAAAAATTGTGATATAATTTTTTTATGGCGATAAAATTTGAGAGGTCGAGTTTCAGAAACAGAAAAGACGTAAAAGAAAAAGGAAAGGGTTTTGAAAAAGAAAAAAATTGGCGGGAAGAAAAAAGTGAAACAGCGGCGAAGAGTTTTAATCTCTCTGATGAGCTGGAAAGAAAGAAAAAAGAACTCTCTGAAAAAGTGGAAGAATTGGAGAAAAAAAGAAAAATAAAAAGTAGCGCGGAAGAATTAGTGAAATTAGCTAAAGAAAGAGCGGAGAGGGCAAAAGAAGATGCAGAAAAAAAAGGAAAAAAATCACTTAAGGATTATTGGGGCGGAAAATAAAAAGTTTTTAAAATGAAGGAACTTACAAAAAAATTTAAGGAAGTGGGAATAAATGATGTTCCAGAAGTGGGCGGAAAAAACGCTTCGCTGGGAGAAATGATTAAACATTTGAAACCGAAAGGAGTAAAGCTGCCGGACGGATTTATTGTGACAGCTACCGCCTTTCGTTATTTTTTAAAAGAAACGGGACTCGACAAAAGGATTCGGGAAGTTTTGCGTTATTTAAATACAAGAAATCTGAAGAAATTGGAAGAAAAGACGGCAGAAGTGAGGAAGCTCATTATTCAGGCAAAATTGCCGGACGATTTAAGAGAAGAAATTGTTTTAGGATACAGAATAATGGAAAAAGAATACGGGAAGAATGTGGATGTGGCAATCAGGTCAAGCGCAACGGCGGAAGATTTGCCGGATGCGAGTTTTGCCGGAGCGCACGAAACATATTTAAATGTGAGGGGAATAGAAGACGTTTTAAAACACACGCAAATGGCAATGGCGTCTTTGTTTACTCCTCGCGCCACTTCTTATCGGGTAGATAAGGGGTTCGATCATTTTAAAATAGCTTTGTCGGTTGGAATTCAAAAAATGGTGCGCGCGGATAAGGCAAGTTCAGGCGTTATTTTTACTTTAGACACGGAATCAGGATTTAATAATATAATTCTCATAAACGGAGTTTGCGGATTGGGAGAACTTATTGTGCAAGGGGAAGTGACGCCGGATGAATGGCTGGTTTTTAAGCCGCTAATGGGGGAAAGAAAAATAATTCCGATAATAGACAGAAAATTGGGAGAAAAAAATCGGAAAATGATTTATCAGGAAAACGGAAACGGGACAAAAATAATCAAGACAAGCGACAAAGAAAAAGAAACATTTGTCTTAAGCGATAAAGAGGTTTTAAAACTGGCGGAATGGTCTTCTTTAATCGAGGAACATTATTCAATCATAAAAGACAGGTGGCAGCCGATGGATATTGAATGGGCAAAAGACGGGAAAACCGGAGAGCTTTTTATAGTCCAAGCGAGGCCGGAAACAGTTCATTCATTGAGAGATATGACAAAATTGCGTTCTTATGAAAGACTGCAAAATGGGAAGGAAATTGTGAGGGGAGCATCGGTGGGAAATAAAATTGCGGCTGGCAAGGCGAGAATAATAATAGACGTAAAAGATATTCGAAATTTTAAAGCGGGAGAAATTTTAGTGACGGATATGACCGACCCGGATTGGGAGCCGATAATGAAAATTGCGGCGGGAATTATAACGGATAAGGGAGGAAGAACAAGCCACGCGGCAATTGTTTCAAGAGAGCTTGGAATTCCTTGCATAGTCGGAAGCGGAACGGCGACCAAAAAAATAAAAACAGGAGAAATGGTGACGATAGACACGACGGGAAGCGAAGGAATTGTTTTTGAAGGAGAATTGAGATTTAAAATAAACGAAATAGACGTGAAAAAAGCGCCGAAAGTCAACGTAAAAATAATGATGAACATCGCGACGCCGGAATCGGCTTTTGAAAAATCATTTTTACCGAACAGCGGAGTGGGGCTCGCGAGAGAAGAATTTATAATTGCCGGAGGCGTGGGAGTGCATCCGATGGCGCTTATAAAATATAACCAATTGAGCGAGAAGCTGAAAAAAGAAATAGACAAAAAAACTTCCGGTTGGAAATCAAAAACGGATTTTTATGTTGATAAATTAGCTTTCGGCATTGCCAAAATTGCGGCGGCTTTTTATCCGAAACCGGTGATAGTAAGATTTTCCGATTTTAAAACAAACGAATATGCGACGCTTCTTGGCGGAGAAGACTTTGAACCGAAAGAAGACAATCCAATGATTGGATGGCGGGGAGCTTCAAGATATTATCATCCGAATTTTCGAGCGGCTTTTGATTTGGAATGCCAAGCGATAAAAAAAGTAAGAGACGAGATGGGTTTAACAAATACGGCAACGATGATTCCCTTTTGCCGAACAGTGGAGGAAGGAAAAAAAGTAATAAAAATAATGGGGGAAAACGGACTGCAGAGAAGCGGACGAGACAGAAACGGATTGAAAATTTATGTAATGTGCGAAATTCCGTCCAATGTGATTTTAGCCGAACAATTTCTTGATGTTTTTGACGGGATGTCGATTGGCTCAAACGATTTAACACAACTTGCGATAGGAATAGACCGCGATGGCGGAGAACTTCTTCGGGGGATAGCCGATGAGAGAGACGAGGCGGTAAAAGAACTGATAAGACAGGTGATAAAAATCTGTAAGAAGAGAAATAAATATATCGGGATCTGCGGGCAGGCGCCAAGCGATTATCCGGAATTTGCCGAATTTTTAATGAAAGAAGGAATTGAAAGCATGTCTTTAAATCCGGATTCGGTGATGCCGACCTTAATGCATCTTTCAAAGATAAAAAGATGAAACTTCACGGCCTTACTGCTACAGAGTCTTAAAGTTTCACCCCGACCAAAGTCGGGGTTTATTAAATCTTAGCCGCGAAAACCTCGCGCTAACGCGCGGGGTTTTCGCGAAGATTTAATAAAAAAGAAAACCCCGATTAAATCGGGGTTTGTAAATTTACGTTTATGGGTTATGGGAGAGGAGTTTTTAAAACTTTATCCCTATACTCTTTCCATTCCTCATCTGTCCAAAACATTCCAAGGGCAATTCTTACAGGCACATGACTGAAACGACCGGAGCGAGCAGTTTGCATTGTTATCTGTCTTGTTTCTTCCGTTATTTCGGAATCGGGATAATCTCTATCAAAAGGATCGATGGGAACAATCATAGATTTATCTTCTTTCTTCTCTTTAAAATTTTCTTTTACAAGAGAAGAAAGAGTTTCAGCTAAATAACTGACAAAAATTGCAGCTAAGCATAACACAAAGCAAAGAATAAAGGATTTAAAATCATTAAATACCCAAAGCATAAATATTCCGACAAACAGAGAAGATATTCCGATTGTTAAATAGAACCAAAAAGAATTCAGAACTTTTCCAATCATTTCTTTCATTTCCGTCATCTCCTTTTTATTTTTATGTTGCTGAAAATAATATAAGCTTTTTTATATTATTTTTCAAATGGCGTGATATAATTTAGAGAAATGATAATAAAGGAAGCGGAAATAAAAATAATTTTAGATTCAAGAGGGCAAGAAACGATAGAAGCAGAGCTAGAAAGCAAAAAAGGAAAGAAAGCGAAGTCGTCGGTGCCGTCCGGAAAGAGCCGCAGCGCTTATGAAGCGTTTGTTTTGAATCCGCAGATAGCGAAAAATATTTTTGAAAAAGAAGTAAGAAAAAAAATAACAGAAAGAGAGTTTCTTTATCAGGACGAGTTTGATAATTTTTTAATAAAATTGGACGGGACGGAGAACAAGAAGAGATTGGGCGGAAATTTGATTTTGGCTTTAAGTTTGGCTTTTGCAAGGCTAAAAGCGGAAGAGGAGGGATTAGAACTTTTTGAATATATAAACAAAGTTTATCAAGGAGCGATGCATCGAATCAGTCCGACATTGCCGCGGATGATTTTCAATATGATAAACGGGGGAAGTCATGCGGATAATAATTTGGAAATCCAGGAGTTCCAAGTGATTCCACAGCATGAAACGATAGAGGAGGGGCTTAAGGCAGCGAGAAGATTTTATGGAGAATTAGAAGAAGAACTAAGAAAAAAATTCGAAGCGGGAGAAATAAAATTAGGGGACGAAGCGGGATTTTCCGCGCCGATAAGAGGAAACGAACAGGCGATAAAGATTTTGAAAGAAACCGCGAGAGAATTCGCTTTTCGAGAAAAGATTTCTTTTGATTTGTCGCTAGACGCGGCGGCCAGCAGTTTTTATAAAAAAGACACGGCAAAATATAGGATTAACAGAGAAGAATTAAGCGCTAAGGAGTTGGAAGAGTATTATGAATATCTAATTCATAAATACGGAATAATCGCTTTGGAGGACCCGTTTTATGAAGACGCTTTTGGAGAATTTGCGATAATAAACAAAAGAAAGGGAATTTATATCGTGGCGGACGATTTGACTTCCACTAATCCGCATCGAGTGAAGATGGCGGTGGATGCGGGAGCGGCGGACGCAATAATAATAAAACCGAATCAGGCGGGAAGTTTATCAGAGACTATCGAGGCGGCAAAAATAGCGCATGAAGCGGGGTGGCAGTTGATAATCTCGCATCGGAGCGGAGAAACGGAAGATGATTTTATTGCAGACCTCGCCGTGGGGTTGTCGGCTTGGGGAATAAAATCCGGCGCGCCGGAAACCAAATATCGCTTGAATAAATATTTTCGATTAATGGAAATCGAGAAGATTTTAAATAAATAAAAAATGAAACCCTTATTAATTTAATAAAGGTTTTTGAAAATTAGAACAATTTATTGATTAGATTTTTTTTGACGATTTGCTCCATCTTTTTCTTGTTTTAGGGTGCAGGCAGTTTTTAAATTTTCAGCAATAAAGATCAGTTTGTGTAGACCTTCAAGATTGAGAGCAGAAGCAATTTTTTGAAGAGTATTCCAACTGATACGATTGCTTCTTTGCCCAGTTTCTATCATGGAAATCATTCCTTGAGAGATTTCCGCTTTTTCCCCAAGTTCTTCTTGAGTCATTACTGCCCTTTCTCTTAAAAATTTCACAGCTTCTCCTAAACTTTTTGAAAATGAAGAGTCATCTTTTGCGGCCATTCTTTTTCTCCTTTTTTTTCGTTCTTTTAAAATTATAATTCTTTTTAATGTTTTGTCAAATAAAATAATTTAAAAAAAATCTCCGTCCACTATCCGCCAACTGGCGGAGGCGGATAATCGGAGATTATTTTTTAGTGGGAATAAAAGAAAGAATAATAGTCACTAAGACGATAACTATAAGCATCAGAAAAAAATAAAAGGAATCATACATTTTCTAACTCCTCCCATTTTATTTATTGATTTCTGTTTTTATTTTAGCATGCTTTAATAAAATAATGTATAATAAAAAGCATGAAAATAGGCGTTTTTGAGATAAGGGGGTGGGAAAAAGAATATTTGGAAAAAGCTTTAGCGGGACAAGAAGCGGAGTTTTTTGAAATGGAAGCGAGAGCGGAAAATTTGGCGGAAAATAAAGATTATGAAGCAATTTCGGTTTTTGTCGGTTCGCTTTTGAATAAAGAAACCCTGGATAAATTTCCTAATTTAAAAATGATAACAACCCGTTCAACCGGATTTGACCATATTGATTTGGATTATTGCAAGGAAAAAGGGATACAAGTGGCAAATGTGCCGACTTACGGGGAAAATACGGTGGCGGAACATGTTTTTGCTTTGCTTTTAACTTTATCGCATCGGATTTATGAAGCTTATGACCGTTTGCGGGAGAAAGGCGTTTATTCTTATGAAGGATTGGAAGGATTTGATTTAAAAGGAAAAACGATGGGAGTGGTGGGAACGGGAAATATTGGAAAACATACCATAAAAATTGCTAATGGTTTTGAAATGAAAGTGATAGCTTATGATAGTTTTCCCAAAAAAGAATTGGAAAGCGAACTGAATTTTGAATATAAAAACAGTTTGGAAGAACTTTTAGTGGAGGCGGATGTGGTAACGCTTCATGTGCCATATTTGCCGGAAACGCATCATTTGATAAATAAAGATAATATTTTGAAGATGAAAAAGGGGGCGATTTTAATAAACACAGCGCGAGGAGCGGTGGTGGAAACGGATGCGCTCGTTAAAGCGCTTAAGAGCGGACACTTGGGCGGAGCAGGGCTTGATGTGTTTGAAGAAGAAGGAGCGATAAAAGACGAGATGGGATATTTGTTGCAAGGAGAAGACAAAACCGATTTGAAAGTGCTTCTGGAAAATCATATTTTGATTGATATGAATAATGTGATTGTGACTCCGCATTCGGCTTTTAATACAAGAGAAGCTAAAGAAAGAATTTTAAACGCAACTATTAAAAACATAAAAACTTTCTCTGATTTAGGAAAAACAGAGAATTTAGTTTTTTAAATTAAAAAAGAGCCGATTTCTCGACTCTTATTTTTATTCCAATATTCTCAAGAATATTGGAATAGATTTAGGCAACTTCTTTTTCTTTTTTAAGCTCTCTAAGCCAAGCAGGCTTTTGAGAGCAAGAGGTTTGAAGTCCGGTTTTTCTTCCGAACTTAATTAAATCGTGTCCGTTTGCGTTTGATTCAACGAGAATGGTTTTTTTGTTTTTTCCTCTTACCACTCCTGTCGTTTCAAATCTTTTTCCTCTTTTTAATCCGGGGATAACGATTCCCACTAAGGTTTCGATTTCTAAATTTTCCAACCACTCTTGCTTAGGGTGTTCGTCTCCGTTTCCCATTTGACCTTCCTCCTTTTAAATTGTGCTGTGGTAAATATAGAAAATTGAGAGAATTTGTCAATAGGTGGATAACTTTAAAAGCTTTAGAAGAAAAAAATATAATTTTAAAAAATATTTTTTTATGGTAATTTAAGGGTATGGAAAATGTTTTATGGTGGGTTTTGGGAGGAGCTTTCGTCGTCTTGGCTTTTCTATGGTGGAAATTATGGAAAAGGATAGATAAAGGCGCAAATGAGGGGGAAAAAGGCCAAGGAGAGGGGTTTTTGATGATGCAGGGGCAACTGAAAGACATCAGTAGGATTTTGGACGAGCGGATGAAACAAACTTCGGAAGTGATTGAGGGGCAGTTTGGGAAAAGCGCTTCTATTATAAGAGATGTCACGGAGCGTCTGACTAAGCTTGATGAAACGAACCGCCAGGTGGTGGGTTTTGCCGACCAGTTAAAAAGCTTTGAAAATATTTTAAAGAATCCGAAGCAGAGAGGAATTTTAGGAGAATATATGCTTGAGACGGTTTTAAAAAACATTTTGCCGCCGGCGGCTTATGAGTTGCAATATAAATTTCAAGATGGAGAAATTGTGGACGCGGCGATTTTCACTAAAGAAGGAATTGTGCCGGTGGACTCCAAATTTTCTTTGGAAAATTATAATAAAATAGTGGAAGAAAAAGACGAAACGAAAAAAGAAGAACTGGAAAAGATATTTAAGGCGGATTTGAAAAGAAGAATAGACGAAACTTCCAAATATATCCGGCCGAAAGAAAACACGACTGATTTCGCTTTTATGTTTATACCGGCGGAGGGGATTTATTACGATTTGCTTGTTAATCAAGTGGGAGCGATAAAAGTGAACACAAGAGATTTGATTGAATATGCTTTTCGCGAGAGGCGGGTGATAATTGTTTCGCCGACGACTTTTTATGCCTATCTCCAAACGATTATGCAGGGACTAAGGGCTTTAAAAATAGAAGAATCGGCGAAAGAAATCAGAAAGCGGGTGGAGGATTTGGGAAAACATCTCGGAGCGTATGAGAGTTATTTTAAAAAAGTGGGAAATAATTTATCAATGACAGTGAATAGTTATAATTCGGCTTATAAGGAACTGGGAAAAATAGACAAAGATGTCATTAAAATAAGCGGGAGTTCATCCGGGGTGGAAGTCGAAATGTTAGACAGGCCGAAAAGCGAGGAAGAATAGAAAAAGTTAAAAGTTAAAAAGTCAATAAAGTTTATAAAGTAAATAATGGAAAGCGTTTTAGAAGAAAGAAAAAGGGATGTGTTGCGGGATAAAAAGTGGCTGAAGTTTTTAAGGCAGGCGAAATGGTTTCGGCACCTTCCCTTTATAGAGCTTGTTTTTGGGACTGGTTCTATGGCGGTCGGAAACATTAAAAAAGATTCCGATTTTGACGTTTTAATCAGAACAAGAGTCGGCCGGATTTTTACCGCCAGATTTTTCAGCAAAACTTTATTTGGAATTTTGGGATTAAGCCGAAAACCAAGGCACGGAAGAAGCGAACAGAAAGATAAAATCTGTTTGAGTCATTTTTTTACAACGGAGGTGAAAGACCCGGGATTGCCTTATGACGAAGAGCGAGCAGTTTTGCATCTTTATTTGGTTCCGCTTTTCGGACCGAAAGAAGAAATGAAAAATTTTTTTGCCGGATTGGAGAAAGTGGAAAAGAAAAGAAATTATGAAGAAGATTTAAGGCATTTTGCGGAAGAAGGAAGTTTTATAAAAAAATGGGGAGAAAAAATTTTAGAAGGAAAAATGGGCGATAAAATTGAAAAGTTTTTGAGGTGGGTGCAAATAAGGAAAATCGAAAGGAAAATGAAAGGAATTGAGATTTCCGAAACCGGCATCGCGCGATATACCGACCAAGAAATAAAGTTTCATTACTAATTGACGGGAAAATGAAATAAGTTTATAATAGGCGGTGTATTTAAAGTACTCAACGAGGTCGTCTATAAAGTAAAATTAATTTAAAAAAATGATAAAACCACTTTTTAATAAGGTTCTGATAGCGCCGGAAAGCTTGGAGAAAAAAACCGAGTCCGGCATTGTGCTTCCCGATACGGCGAAGGAAGAAAATTTAATAAAAGGAAAAATTGTAGCGGTCGGTTCGGGCAAGAAAAACGAGAAAGGAGATATTATCTCTATGTCGGTAAAAGAAGGAGATCTAGTGCTTTTTAGAAAAGGATATTCGGCCGATGAAATTGAGATAGAAGGAAAGAAACATTATTTAATAAGCGAAGACGAGATCTTGGGGATTTTATAATTAAGACAAGAAAAAAATAAAGTATTATGGCAAAACAAATAATTTTCAGCGAAAAAGCGAGAGCGGCTTTAAAAGCCGGAGTGGATAAATTGGCGGATGCGGTGAAAGTGACTTTAGGACCGAAGGGAAAAGCGGTAGTGATTGACCGCGGATTCGGTTCGCCGATTATCACTCACGACGGAGTGACAATCGCCAAAGAAATAGAACTAGAAGACAAAGTGGAAAATATCGGAGCGGCTCTCGTGAAAGAAGTTTCTTCCAAAACAAACGACGTGGCGGGAGACGGCACGACAACGGCGACAGTTTTGGCGCAAGTTTTAATAAAAGAAGGATTGAAAAATATCGCTTCCGGAGTGGATTCGGTCGGCATGCATAAAGGAATGGAGAAAGCTTATAAAAAAGCTTTGGAGAGCTTGCTTAAAATTTCCAAACCGATAAAGGGAAAAGAAGAGATAGAGCAGGTGGCGACAATTTCAGCTAGAGACGAGGAAATCGGAAAACTGATTGCGGAAGTTATTGACGAGGTGGGAAAAGACGGAGTGGTGACAGTGGAAGAATCGCAGACACTCGGACTGACAAAAGAAACGGTGGAAGGACTGCAATTCAATCAAGGATATGTTTCGCCTTACATGGTGACCAATCAGGAAAGAATGGAATCCGTCTTGGAAAATCCTTATATTCTTGTGACGGATGAAAAAATTTCTTCCATCAATGACCTTCTGCCGGTTTTGGAAAAAGTGGTGAAAAGCGGGAAAAAGGAACTTTTGATAATCGCCGATGATATTGAAGGAGAAGCGCTGGCCACTTTAATTCTTAATAAATTAAGAGGAACATTCAACGTGCTTGCGGTGAAAGCTCCGGGATACGGAGACAGAAAAAAAGAAATGCTGCAGGACATTGCGATTGTTTCCGGAGCCAGTTTTATATCCAAAGATTTGGGGAAAAAGATTGAGAATGCGGATTTGACGGATTTGGGAGAAGCGCGCCGAGCGGTTTCGAATAAAGACAACACGACAATCGTGGATGGAAAAGGAGAAAAAACGGAAATAGAAAATAGAGTGGCGCAACTAAAAAAACAACTGGAAGGAACAGATTCAAGTTTTGACAAAGAAAAATTGCAGGAGAGAATCGGAAAACTTTCGGGAGGCGTGGCGGTGATAAAAGTGGGAGCGGCGACGGAAATCGAACAGAAAGAAAAACAGCATAGAATAGAAGACGCGGTGGCGGCAACCAAAGCGGCGATTGAAGAAGGAATTGTGCCGGGAGGAGGCGTGGCGTTAGTGCGGGCGGCGGAAGCGGTGAAAGAACTTATCTCCACTTTTGATAAAGAAGCTTTGCCGGAAATTGTGGGAGCAAAAATAATTTTAGAAGGGCTCTACGCGCCTTTAAAGCAAATCGCGGAAAACGCCGGAGTGGAAGGGTCAGTTGTGCTTGATAAAGTTTTAGCGGAAAAAGATGATTTTGGTTATGACGCCGCTCTCGGAGAATACGGAAAAATGCTGGAAAAAGGAATTATTGACCCGACAAAAGTGACGAGATCGGCTCTTGAGAACGCCGTGTCAATTTCATCTTTGATGCTGATTACAGAAGTAGTGGTGGCGGATATTCCAAAAAAAGAAGAAAAGGAACCGCATAACCATGGCGGGGGAATGGGAATGGATTACTAAATAGAAAATAAAGTTTTAAATTAAATTAAAAGGCTTCGGTTAAAATCCGGAGTTTTTTATAAATTAAAAAACTCCGGTGAGGACGGAGTTCTGTGTGGCCCAAAAGGGCGCTGTTGTACAAAAAGGAGAAAAGCAAAGGAATACCTCACAAGAAGCGGAAGAAAGGGAAAAAAGACGCTTCTTATTCCTTTTCTAGAAGAAAAAAGAGGAACTTCTTTTAGTTTATTTTTTTTGTAGTTTTTTGTCAATGACCTCTGCTTTCATTCCAACATTCCTGCCTACCAGCAGGCAGGCTTAAGAATGTTGGAATGAAGATTTTAGAAGAAAAAAGCCCCGATTTTGTTCGGGGCGAGAGAAATGTTTTAAAGAATTGAAGTAATTTTTTTCTCCCCGTGAAGAGAATTTTCGTCTGTTATGATTAGAATTTTATCTGATTCTCTTGGAGTTTTCCAAACAAAACCGGGAGAAATTTCCGGAACTTTACAAAGAAATTTAATCCCATCCTTCTCTAAAACAATAGCCAGACAAGAAAGAGCTTTAAGAGGTATTAGATCTCCGTTAATTTCATACTCTCCGTCTTTCAAGTCTTCCAATTTATAAATAAAATCATTCATTTTTCTTTCAAATCTAATGGAGAAGATTTGAGTGGATTTGAAGAAAAGAAAAATTAACGGAATAAAGATAAACCAAGGCTCTTTCCTGAAAATAAGCATCAAAATCGCTGAGAAGACGATTAATAAAAACAGAAAAAAAATGAAAAAGATGTTGGTTTTGGGCATTGTTTTGCCCTCCTTTTTTATTTTTTGCAAATGGAGCTTTTGATATTATACATTCTTTCTGGTTTTTTTCAAGCTGTTATATCGAGCGAGCCATTTTTCTTTGAACTCTTTAAAGTTGCCGGCTAAAATGGATTGCCTTATCTTTTCCATCAGACTTTGGAACCAGAAGATATTATGAAGAGTCAGGAGTCTTACGGCTTCACTTTTTTCTTTTTGGGAATTAGATTTGAGCATTTTTTTCAGGTCTTTTTTTGTTTTAGAAAGACAAGCGGGACAAGGGCAATTTTTTTCAATAGGATTTTTATCGCCTGGTTTTTCTCCTTTATGCAAATCTATTCTTCCAAGCGAGGTATAAACCGAGCCGTGGCGGGCTTCGCGAGTCGGAATAACACAATCAAAAGTGTCCAGTCCTTTTTCTACTCCGGAAAAAATATCTTCGGGTTTGCCTATGCCGAGAAGATGGCGGGGAAGTTCCGGATACTTATTTAAAATCGGAGAAAGCCAGCCGAGAATTTTTTTCATATCCTTTTTGTTTTTGCCGAGCGGTCCGCCGACAGCGATTCCTTTAAAAGGGAGGTTAGAAATAAATTTGGCGGATTTTTCTCTTAAATCTTTAAATTCTCCGCCTTGGATAATGCCGTAGGCGGCTTGCTTGCTTTTTTTAAACTTCAAAAAATCTTTTGCCCAAGCGTGCGTTCGTTTCAAGGATTTTTTCGTGTAAGCGTAGGAATGAAAAGGAGAGGTGCATTCGTCAAAAGCGAGAATAATGTCGGCGCCGATTTTTTCCTGAATTTTGACGGATTCTTTCGGTCCTAAAAATTTTCTTTTTCCTTTTTCGTCGGTAAAGAAAGCGCCATCGTCAGTTATCTTAACAAGATTTTGGTCAGTTTTAACCGGCTGATTTTTTTCAGGAAAAAAACCGATTTTCCCGATGCCGTGTTCGCGGCCGAAGCCGAAACTGAAAACTTGAAATCCGCCGCTGTCGGTTAGAGTCAAGCCGGAAAAACTCATAAACTTAGCGAGTCCGCCGGCTTTTTTTATCCCGTCTGCTTTTTTAGTGCGAAGTCCCAAATGATAAGTGTTAGCAATCAAGGCTTTGACGCTCTTTGAAGATTTTTTATCAAGCATGCGGATTTCGGCGTCGGTGCCGGCAAAAACATAAAGGGGAGTGGGAAATTCGCCGCGGGCGGTTTTAATAAGCCCGGCGCGGGCATAGCTGTTTTTTACTTTTTTTATTTCTTGGAAGGAAAACATTTTATAAGAACAATAAATAAAATAAAGGAATAAATCAATTTTTATCATTCCAACATTCTCAAGAATATTGGAATGAGATTTTGGCAGTTTTTGATTTTTTAGCGACGACTATTGACTTTTTATTTAGGAGTGGTATAATAGAACATAGAATAAAAAAACTAAAAAAGGAGATGGAAGATGCTGAGAATAGTGCCTCCGAATCAAAAGTATGCAAAAGGTTTTTTGTTTTATACCCCCAAAGAATGGGGTATAAATCGTGATGAGTTGCAGAAAATTCATTCGGATGTTTTTAAAGGTGCGCATCCCTTGAAGATTGAAGAGTTAAATTTGTTTCTTTTAATGGAGAGTTATATGTCTATCTCTCCGGAAGATTTGGGGAATTTGGTTTTAAAAATATTCAAGGAGAAGGAGAAGAAAGATGTTGATAAAAAAAGCTCATCTTAATTATTTTTCGGAGCCAGTTTTGCTGAAAAGAGCAGGTGGCTTCGGATTGGTAGTTTTTGCTTCTTTTCTTTTTGGATGCCTGCCGCTTGGCGGGCCGTATAGCATAACCATCGGTATGGTTGTTGCGGCGGCGGGTTTGTCTTTGATAACCTGCTAATCTCTTTTTTTCTTTTGATTCAAATCCCCCTTGTTTTATAGGGGGTTTTTATTTTGACATAAGAGGAGCAGTTTTCTATAATAAACTCATTATAAATAAACACTACTTTTAAGTTTATGAGCTTTTTTTATCTTTTTCTTTTTCTTTTAGCCATTGTTATTATTTGGCTAGTTTTTACTTTTAACAGATTAGTGGTTTTGAGAATGAGAGCGAGAGAGGCCTTATCGGACGTGGATGTCCAATTAAAGAGGCGTTTTGATTTAATTCCCAATTTAGTCGAGACAGTGAAAGGATATATGGAGCATGAAAGAGAAACGTTGACGAAAGTGACGGAAGCGAGAAGTCAGGTGGCAGGAGGGGGAAATGCGCTTGAAAGAGACAAAGCGGAAAATGCTCTTTCAAACACTTTAAAAACATTATTTGCGGTGGCGGAAGGGTATCCGGATTTGAAAGCTAACGCCAATTTTTTGGATTTACAGAGAGAGCTGGCGGACACGGAAAATAAAATTCAAGCGTCGCGCCGTTTTTACAACACGACAACCATGGAATTAAACACCAAGATTGAAACTTTTCCGACTAATCTGTTGGCAGGAACGCTGGGATTCAAAAAATTGGAATTTTTCGCGGCGGAAGAGGGAGAACGGGAAAATATCAAAGTGTCTTTTTAAAAATTAATAAAAAAATAAATGTCAACTTATTATTTATCAGAAGAAAGAATAGCGGAGTTGCAGGAAGAGCTTAAGGATTTAACAACCAATAAAAGGATGGAAATCGCGGAAAAACTGAAGAGAGCGAAAGAGTTTGGGGATCTGTCGGAAAATTCCGAATACAACGAAGCGAAAGACGAACAGGCGAGACTGGAGCGAAGGATTATGGAAGTGGAAGACGTTTTGAAAAATTCAGAACTGATAAAAAAATCAGCTAAAGGAGAGGCAGTGGAAATCGGCTCAACGGTGACGGTGGAGAAAAACGAAAAAGAAAAAATAACTTATACTATCGTGGGGTCGCAGGAAGCCAATCCGGATGAAGGGAAAATATCCAACGAATCACTCGTGGGTGGAGCGCTTTTGGGAAAAGCGGCAGGAGAAACAGTGAGAGTAAAAACTTTGAGCGGAGAAAATTCTTATAAAATAATTTCCATTGAATAAATGATTGAGGAAATAATAAAAGAAAGAAAAAAAAAGATTGAAAAGATAAGAAAGGCGGGAATCGAGCCATATCCCGCAGAAGTGGAAAAAGCCGATGCTATCGGGGAGGTTTTGAATAATTTTTCCAAACTGGAAAAAGGAAAGAAAAAAGTATCTTTTTCCGGAAGAATAAGAGGTTTAAGAAATCAGGGAAAGATAATTTTTTCGGATTTGGAAGATGAAAGCGGACGAATTCAGCTCGTCATAAAAAAAGAAAATCTGGAAGATTTTGATTTATGGGTTGACGTTATAGACACAGGCGATTTTCTGGAAGCGGAAGGAAATCTTTTTACCACAAAAAGAGGGGAGAAGAGTTTGGAAGTGAAAAAAATGAGAATACTCTCAAAATCTTTAAGAGCTTTGCCGAGCGATTATTATGGAATAGGAGACACGGAAACTCGGCTTCGCAAGAGATATTTAGACCTTGTTTTAAATAAAGAAACAAAGGAACTTTTTTTAAAAAAAGCGAAGTTTTGGCAATCTTTCCGCGATTATCTTTTGAAGGAAAATTTTCTGGAAGTAGAAACGCCGATTTTGGAAACTATGCCGGGAGGAGCGGATGCCGAGCCGTTTAAAACCTATTACAACGCCTTAGGAGAAGATTTTTATTTGAGAATATCTTTGGAAATCGCTTTAAAAAAATTATTAGTCGGCGGATTTGAAAGAATTTTTGAAATAGGCAGAGTTTTTAGAAATGAAGGAATAGACGCGGAGCATTTGCAGGATTACACTCAGCTGGAATTTTATTACGCTTATGCCGATTATAACGATTTAATGAAGATGGTGGAGAAAATGTATAAGTTTGTCATAAAAGAAACTTTCGGGAAAATGGTTTTTGAACAAGACGGAAAAAAGGCGGATTTTTCAAAAAAATGGGAAGTGATTGATTATTACGAAATTTTTAAAAAGAAATCGGGAATTGATTTAAAAGTTTGCGCAAAAGAAGATTTATTAAAAAAAGCCAAAGAATTGAAGCTTGAAGGAGTAAAAGGTCTTGGCAAAGGAAGATTGATTGATTTAATTTTCAAGAAAACAGCGCGGCCGGCAATCATCGGTCCGGCTTTTCTTGTTAATCCGCCGGCAGATATCGAACCTCTAGCTAAAAGGCATAGAAAGGAAAAAGAGCGGGTGGAAAGATTTCAGGTGATGGCTTTTGGTACCGAGCTTGGCAAGGGATTTTCGGAAGCTAACGACCCAATTGACCAAAGGGAAAGATTTGAAGAGCAGATGAAACTTAGAAAAGGCGGGGATAAAGAAGCGCAAATGTTAGATGAAGAATTTTTGGAAGCTCTGGAATATGGCATGCCGCCGGCAGCCGGGTTTGGAGTTTCCGAGAGATTATTTTCAGTTTTATCGGGGAAACCGATAAGAGAATGCGTTTTTTTTCCGGCAATGAGAAAAAATAAGGATTAAAATTAATTTCTAAAAAATATGCTTGATATAAAAATAATAAGAGATGAACCGGAAATGGTGAAAGGAAAAATTTCTTTAAAAGGCGTGAAGGCGGAAGTAATTGATGAATTTTTAGAGGCGGACGAAAAATGGCGGGAACTTGTTTCTAAAAGAGATGAAGCGAAAGCCAAGCAAAAAATTTTAGGCGAAGAGAAAAAGATAGAAGAAGCGAAAGAGATGAAAACACTCATTCAGAAGTTTGAGCCGCAAATAGAAGAATTAGCGGAAAAAAGAGCTTTGCTTTTGGAAAAAATTCCTAATTTGCCGGATGACAGCGTGACAGTAGGGAGAGACGATTCGGAAAATCCGGTTTTAAAAGAAGTGGGAGAAAAAACTAAATTTGATTTTGAGCCGAAAGATTATATGGAAATAGCCGAAAAGCTTAATTTGATTGACACAAAACAAGCGGGAAAAATTTCCGGTTCCAGATTCGGATATTTATTCAATGAAGCGGTTTTGTTGGAATTCGGCTTAGTGAGATTAGCTTTTGACACTCTTTTAGAAGAAGGATTTATTCCGGTGGTACCGCCCGTGATGATTCGGGAAGAATTTTATCGCGGCATGGGAAGATTAGCCGGGGACCAGAAAGATGAAAGATATTATTTAAAAAATGACGACTTGTTTTTGGTCGGAAGCGCGGAACACACAATCGGTCCGATACACGCGGATGATACTCTTCTGGAAAAAGATTTGCCGAGACGGTATGTTGGTTTTTCAACATGTTTTCGAAGAGAAGCCGGGTCGTATGGAAAAGACACTAAAGGAATTTTGAGAGTTCATCAATTTGATAAAGTGGAAATGTTTTCTTTTTCGCTTCCGGAAAAATCAAAAGAAGAACACAAATTTCTGCTTTCCATGCAGGAAAAACTGGTTCAAAAATTAAAACTTCCTTACAGAGTGGTGGAAATTTGCACAGGAGATATGGGTTGGACGGATGCAAAAGCTTATGATGTGGAGACTTGGATGCCAAGCCAAAATAAATACAGGGAAACCAATTCCTGTTCCAACACGACTGATTTTCAATCAAGGGGAATAAATGCCAGATATAAAAAAGCGGACGGAACGGGAGTGGAATATCTGCACATGCTAAACGCGACCGGATTCGCTGTCGGCAGGATGATTATCGCCATAATCGAAAACTATCAAACCAAAGAAGGTTTTGTTAAAGTTCCGGAAGTTTTACAGCCCTATGTCGGAAAAGAAATCATTTCTCGCTAAAAACGCTGGAAAATTTTAACGGATGCTGAAAATAAATTCGGAGAGGAAAAGAAAGAAGAAAATAGCCATTCTTGTTCTTATCGCTGTTTTTTTTGTCGGTTTGATTTATGCGGTTTTTTTCACGAATTTTTTTAAAGTGCAGAAAATAAAGGTGGCTGGAAACAAAATAGCTTCGGAAGAAGAAATTAAAAATGCTTTCGGTTTTTCTTATATTTTTTGGCCGGCGGAAGAAAAAGAACTGCCGATTACGGTTAAAGAAGCGCAGGTGATAAAAAGTTTTTTCAAAAGAGAGGTTTTGATAGAAATAAAGGAAAGAGAACCGTTCGCTCTATGGTGTTTTCTTAAAGAAGGAATAGAGGATTGCCGTTGGTTTGATAAAGAGGGATTCGTTTTTATGGATAGCCCTTTGACTAAAGGAGTTTTTATAAAATCAATCAAAGGGGACAAAGAAGTTGAAATCGGCAATTTTGTAATGGCGGAGGATTTATTTAAAAATTTAAAAGAAATCTTAAATATATTTGAGCGAAGCGATATTTCCGTTTCGCGGTTTGAAACAGGGGATTTAAAAAATGAAGAATTGACGGCTTATGTCGGAACTTTGCCGATATTTTTCAGTTTGAGAATCGACCCGAAATTTACCGAAAAAGCGCTGGAAACTCTTAAGACTAAATTTTCCGGATTGGCTTACATAGACCTGCGTTCGGAAAATAAAGTTTTTTATAAAAATAAATAGCCCCCTCGCTGAATTTGCGGGGGGCTATTGATTATGCGCAACAGCAACTTGTGTCTCTGCTGCGGCACATTCCGCATTGCGTTATGCCGTCTTTATTGATAATGGCTTTCGCTTTGCAGTAATTGCATTGTTGAATATTATTACTATGATTTTCTGTTAATTCTTCCTGTAGAAAACGGTGAAGTTTTGAAGCTGTATCTTCTTTGTCATGATAATCAAAATATCCGGGGCTTCGGAGCATTGCTATAGCATCTTGAATTGCTTTTAAAACATCCTCGTTCATCTTTTTTTCTCCTTTTTCGGTTTTTATGAACTTCTGCTATTTTATATCTTTATTATTTTTATGTCAATTCAGTTTATAAATGAAGATGGAAGTGCCGGCGCGATAATCGGAAAGAGGAACGTCAGAATAGTTTTGAGGGACATTTCTTAAAGTTTTAAGCCAAAGATAGCTGTCTTCCGGTTTTCTTGCTGATTCCATGCCGGGGGCGAGATCTGCCATTGCCCCTTCTAGAGTGTTAACAGAAACTGCCAGCCAATTTATGCCTTCTTCTTGAGGATTATTTTTAGCCGACTGCCAAGGAATGGCTTTATCTCCAAAACGGTAAGCAAGATTGTCGCCGCCAAAATAGTCCACGGCGATTTTATCAATATTGTTTTTTTCGACAAAAACCGCAAGCTCTTTCAAATCCTGGCCCCAATCATAGTTGGAATCAGTGACAAAGCGATAGCCATTTTTTGTTCCGCCGCCAAACTCGTTAAAATAAGAAAGATAATTGGGATAAGCGAGGGCGGACTCAATTGAAAACCAAAGCAAAACAGCAAAAAGAATAACCAACTTATTGGCGTTCTTTGAAATAAGGCCGAGAGTTTTAAAGAATCCGGAGAACCAGGAAGATGATTCTGATTTTGATTCAAAATAAAAAGATTTTTTCAGAGCGGAGACGGTTAAAATGTAAATGAAAGGAATAGTCGGCAAAATATGGCGGACACCGATATTTAAGGGACTGCTTACGCTATAAGCCCAATAAAAAACCACAAAGACCAACATAGAAAATTCCGCAAAGTTAGTGTTTAGATATTCGGCGATTTTTATATGGCCTGGCTTTAGAGAGCGGAAAAGGCGGATAACGGCCGAATTGAAGGCAAAAAGGATAAGAAGAAGAACCGGCAGAGCTTCTTTTAGAAGATAAACGACGGGGAAATAATACCACCAGCCGCCGCCGCCGACTTCTCCTAAAAAGAAAGCGGTGTTTCCTCCGGAAGACCTTTGCATAACCATAAGAACGCCTAAGAGATATTCAGCCGCGGGACGAGTGAGAGAATTTCCAGCCAGCCAAATATCAAGGTCGGCCAGGCATCTTTTTCCCGAACAGGTTTCTCCGACTGGAGTGGGGCTGCCGGCAAAGGAAGTAAGAATTTCTCTAGTGTCATCGACTTGCCTTTCTACCGGATAATTAAATGTAAAAACAAAATAAACGGCATAAACTAAGAGGAAACCGATAAAGAAGATAGAGAAAAGCCATAAGATGTAAACGCCGGCTTTTTTAAAGAAAAATTTTATTTTGTGGTTCGGGGCAAAACGGCTAAAACCTTTTAAGCTGACAAGAAAATGAATAAGAGCGATAAAAATAAAGAAAGGAATAAGAAGGACGGCGGAAAATTTCAAAAGTTGCGCTATGCCAAAAACCAAACCGGCTATGATTAAATTTTTTCTGTTCGGTTTTTCCAGAAAATTCAAAAAGGAAAAAGTGGCGGCAAAAATGCCGAAAGCGGCGGCAAGGTCGGTTGTGACATAATGACCGTGAGCGAGAACGATGGGAGAAAAGGCAAAAAGAAAAGCGGGCAAAATTCCCCACCATTTTCCAACAAGCTTGGCAGACCAAAAATAAATCAGAAAAACAAGAAGAATAGTCAAAAGAATAGGAGCGAGGCGGGACCAAAAAATGATGGCGTCGGCGTTGTTTCCCGATTCAAAAATAAACTGGGTTCCCACCCACCATTGGCCGTTTATTTCTTCCTGCCAAGATTCTTTTTCTAAAGGAAAGTTTAAATCCATAAAAACAAGAGGCAGAGCGGAAAGCGCTTTCAAAAGCGGGGGATGTTCGGGATTCAGGCGAAAGTCAAAATATTTATCGTAACTAAAGCCGGCGGGAATATGCGCCAGTTCATCCATAATGGCTGAATCGCGACTTGAGGCAGAAAGCATTAAAAATAAAGAAAGAAGAGCGACTAAAGATATAATTAAAAAAGGAGCGGAGAAAATTGTTTTTTTTATCATAGTAAATTTTAAATTATTAAGCGTTTTTTTCTTTAGCATCAATGTGTACATATGTACCTATTGATGCTATGAATTTTTATTTCGGCGAACTTGCCGGAAAAAATGTTAATATGCTTAAATTATAAAACAAAATGGCAGGTATGTTAATAAAAAAAGAAGATTTTTTATTAAAAAACACGCCGAGTTTGGCAAAAAAGCTTTTGGGGAAAATTTTAGTAAAAAAAATCGGCAATAAGGAAATGCGAGCGGTGATTTTAGAAACGGAAGCTTACAACGGATTTTTAGACAAAGCTTCCCATGCGCATAAAGGAAAAACAGGAAGAAACATGATTATGTTTCAAGAAGCGGGGGGCTGGTATGTTTATTTTGTTTATGGAAATCATTTTATGCTGAATCTTGTGACGGGGCCGAAAGAATATCCGGCGGCGATTTTGATAAGAGGCGTGGAAATTTTACCGGAAAGAAAAAGAATAGACGGGCCGGGACGGCTGACAAAGTTTTTAAAAATCGATAAAAATTTGAATGGAGAAGCGGTCGGAAAAAAGAGCGGGTTGTGGATTGAAGACGGCGGAGTTAGAATAAGCCAAAAAGAAATAGAGGAACTGCCTCGGGTAGGAGTGGATTACGCAGGAGAAGAATGGGCGGGAAAATTGTGGAGGTTTAGATTAAAATAAAAAAAGGCAGCTGGTAAGTCGGTCATGTTTCGAATTGTTTCAAAACACTTACTAGCTGCAATATCATCATGAATCACTTATGTATATTGAAGACCTAGGTAAAATATATCATAAATAACAAACTAAGTCAATATTAGAATATGAAACTCTCAATGGGCATTGTCGGGACACAATCGGACATTATTACTATCAGGCAGAGGTTAAAGTTGTGCCGTTTTCTTTTTCTATAAAAATACCATCATCTCTAAAAAGGGGAGTGGATTATGGGTTTAGGAGAAAGCAAGTTTATAGATAATTTAATTTTTGTATTCTAAAACTACAATTAAAGATTTATTCCATTCTGTTTTAGAGGTATTTTTCTTCAAGTAATTTATTTCTTTTTTATTGTTTCTGGTTATTAAATAGATTGCCGACACTTTTATTTTAGAAAGTTTGTTATGCCATTTTTTAACTGATTTTAGATACTTTTCCGGATAATAAGGTTTTTCTTTAGGATGTTCTTTTTCCAAAAATTTTTGGTCGCTTAAAATCTCCACCTCATCAATTACGGGAAGCTCTAAGTTTTTAACTATTTTTAACTTATTTATGTTTTCAAAATACACGGCTTTTATACCTATCCTTTTCAAATAGGATATTAAAAAGTTTTTAGCAAAATAAGTTTTTCCTTCATCTGTTTTACTAACTAAAAACACACTCTTTTCGTTTTTGAGAGATTTTACTATTTTTTTTGCCAAAACCTCCATTTCTTTTGGAGTTTTGTATTTGTTAAGCATTTGTTTAATTATAATCTTTATGAAAAAAAATAGGGAGGATGATTGTATCCTCCCAAAGCTTTGATAGAAGGCACCTTTTAAGTGCGGCAAGAACTGTTTTTGGGGGTCTTGCAATTAGCGCCTGCTTTTGAATGCTTGGTGAGACAGGAATGTTCGGGAACTGTTTGCGACTTATACACCTTGAGCGGTTTGTAGCTTTTCTTCATTTTCAATTCTCCTTCTGTTGTAGAGATGAGTGATGTTACACTTATGCTCTACAGGTTTTCGGTAATCTCCATTTTCTATCAAAGCAATACCAATACAACTATCACAATAATCTTTCAAAGAGCATCCCATGCATTTAGGAATGTCTTTAATAGAAAAAACATTTAGAAAAGAACCTCTTTTTTTCAATATTTCATTTATTGGCTCTTCCTTGATGTTACCCATTTTCAATCTTAGGTCAAGACAAGGGTGGACATAGCCATCCGGGTCAATGACTATCTGGTCTCTTCCGGCATAACAAACAGTGTCTTGAGTTCCGCAACTTCTATACTTGTCTACGGCCGGAAAACCGTCAATTTTATCAAGGAAATTGTAGAACTTGCCATTCAGGTCTTCTTTTGAAAGACGCAATTTTGTTTCTTCTCCGATACTACCCCTGTTTGGAGTAATATAAGGGCTGTAGGATACGCTTATCTTTTCTCCAAAGGTAGAAATGAGCTTATCGTGCCATTGTTCTATTTGGTTGATGTTGTGATTACCAACGGTTACAGAAAGAGAAGTCCTTACTCCGAGAAACATCAGAAGATTTACATTTTCCGATATTTTACTAAAATTGTAGTTTGAACGAGTGAAGGCAGAATGGCCATTCTTAATCTCATAAATTGAAACTTGTAAATCATAGATTTTAATTTTGGAAAGAAAATCTATGATTTTATGATTTAGAAGCGAGCCATTTGTTTTTATTTCTATGGCAAATCCAAGTTCATTTAAGAAGGATAATATCTCAAGAATATCCGGTCTTAAAAAAGTTTCCCCGCCAGTTAGGAGAATAAATATTACCCCTACCTCTTTTAACTCTTTAGCAAGGGGTAGTAGATATTTTAACTCCAGTCCTTTCTTTGTGAGTTCTTCCCAGTAGCAATGTAGGCAATTTTGATTACACTTGCTTAGAAGTTCAATGCTGGCATTTATCACTTGCCAATTTTGACGAGCATATTTACAGAGATTAACCATAGAATAATTAATTTCCGATTTTGCTCCCGATATGTTTTTTGTCTGATGTTCATCTTCTTCTAAAAAACCTCTTACAGATTTTTGCAACAAAAGAAAATCCTTTTTTTGTTCGCGGTTCTTGGGAAGCTGAATGTTTTTATTCACTAAGATTTCAGGGACTTTATTTGCTAAGGTTCCTTCAAAAAAGATGGAACTCCAATTCTCTCGGTTCATAATAAAAGCGGCATCTTGGTAGGTTCTGACTATTAAATCATGCTTTTTCATGATTTCATCTCCTTATTTAGTTGTATATTTTGCTTTTTATAAAGTATATCCTTTTTACTAATTTGTCAATCTTACGTAAAACTCCGCCTCTCAAGAGGGGGGGATTATGGGTTTAGGAGGAAAGTTTTTATATGTGTTTAACTTTACCTTCTTTCTCTAAATGGCTTTCAGTTTTAATTTCGTCAATAAAATTAACTTTTTCAAGTTCCGAAAGTTTGGTATAAAAACAAACTCTACCTTTGGCCGGCTTTCCCTTCCGGTGAACTATCTCGTGAGGCAGTTTTTCTATATCGCAAAGAATGTATTCCTTAGCGTATCCGCCGCCTTTCCAACCCCTTAAATTAGCCAACTCTTCCGCCTCAAATAATTCTTCCTTAAAGTAATCTTCATTAGTTTCAACAACTCTGGACTCCTTTACCTTAGCTATATGAGTAATAGCGCTTGGTAAATAATTTCCGTTTTCGTCTTTTCTACCAACTAAAAGAAAAGCTATATATTTAGCATCTTTTTTATCAGCAGCTTGATTGGCTATCTTGCGTCTTTGAACTACTCGCCACATCTCTGGACGGGTATAAGCTACGAGAACTTCGGCTTTATGGTTGTTCATTTTATGTTCTACTAGATATGTCGGCTATTAACTTATCTTTTAGATTAGAAAGACAAGAATAAAAAAGTTTTGCTTCTTCATAATATTTTTCAAAGTAGGTTTTAGTGTCCGAAGAAGATATATTATCTATAAAATTAAAATTACGATAATTCATTCTCAATCTCATTAAATAGAAAAAATCAAAAACAGATACTATCATTTTATCCTTAAACTTTTCAACCTTGTCTTTATTTTTTTGACTTTTTATATTTAATATACCGTTTGCTATTTTATAGTTTTCAATTTTTTCTTTAGCAACCTTTTTCATTAACAGCTTAAAAACCTTTTCGTCTACTACATTTGTTTTTAGGTGTTCTCCTGGAGCTTCCTTGAATAGAAGTATATTTTTATCGTAAACATTATTAAATAACGGTTCGCTAAATTGTAATTCTTGATTAATTAACATTTTAGAAAAACCATCAATACAGCCAGAATGTTTTATTGAAAGAGAAGTTTCTTCTCCTGTTAAAATATAATTAATTACACAAAGAATGTGATAAATCAGGTAATATGTTTTTATAGGTAGCCAAAGAACTGCTGCGGTTGAGTATTCTTTATCAAATAATACTATTTCATGTTCATCTTTAATTGATTGTTTTGTAAGTTCAATAAGTTTTTCTTTATTTTTCAGATTTTTAATTTTGTCTTTATTTAGCAAAGGAACAACAGAGCAAGATAAAGAAAGACCTTCTGATAACTTTACTAATCGGGATATGTATTTTAGATGGGTTCTAAAATCTAATCTATCATTATTCTGAAACCTTATTTTTATTTCTTTAATAATGGGCATCTTATAGGGTGTTTACTTTAGGGCTGTTTTATACTAAAATTAAATCATAATTGAATATAGTGTAAAGACCTAAACCATAGCTTCGGCTGTGGCATGGCCAAAAAATCGTTCAACGCATTATACCCGTCATCAGGGCGCGTTGAACGTTACAGGAGGAAACTTCTGTAGAGACTGCGAGGTCTTACTGGTGGCGGGTTTGTGTTTTTATCCGCTACCAGATTTATAAAAAATATAAAGAATATGCGTAGTGGATTTATACAAACACCAATACTTATAATCTTAGCCGCAATAGGTATTTTTATTGTAGGTAACGCAAGTTATCGTTTTCTTGATGATAATAAGACGAATAAAGATGAAGAAATTAAGGTTTTAGAAGAAAAGCCAGATAAAACTAAAGAGGTAGATTTGAGTAATATCTTTGGGGAAGAAACGGAAGAAAAAATATCTACCAATTCAGAATCTAAAATAAGATTATATCCTTCCTCCGAACCGGAAGAAGAGCCGGCGGCGGAAGTTGTCAGTCAAACTGCCGGCGATGCGGATAATAACGCTGAAACTGAAACAAATGATTATGTTGATGACTTGGCCGACAGAGTGGCAAAAGAGATAAAGCAACCGCTTTATCTTGGAGAGTTAGATGACGACATTGATGACTTTAATCGTATCATAAAAGCGGTTCAAGACGACCGAGAACGATACATATCTTTCGCGGAAAAAGCAGCCAGACAGAGATTAGATGCATTAAACGGATTTATTTATCTTGCTACTGACCCGGGAATAAAAAACTTCGTACAAAGTTTAGCCGATGACGAAAAGAAAAATAGTGATGAAGCTCGTAAGAGCTACACTGAACTCTTTGGATTTCTTGAGAGTGAAATTACCGATTACATAACCAAACTGGAGAATGCCAAAGAAGAAATAACCGAAGACAAGTTCATTGGAAGTGTTGACGACCTGTTATCTCAAAACACGAAACAAAAAGAATACTTCATCGGGCTTATGCCGCAATTCACTAAAAGCGCTCAAGAATTAGAAGAGAGAAAAGCTGATAATTTTTCTGACGGAATATCATATCTCCATAATCTATTGGCTGTAAGCGAAACACTTTCCTCTGTGAACCAAAAATTATCTCAAATAGAACAAGAAGCACGCGAAAACATTGTCTCTAATGACGAGGTAAATTGCTGGGCAACCACAGAATATAGTGGCGGACTGAATGGAACTTCAAAGACAAGAGTTAGGTGTGAATAATATAATGACTAAAATTAACTAAAAATGACTGAAAAAATAGTAGAAACTATAGACGACGGTTGGCTTTTTATCATTCTTCAAAATTATAATTTTCTCGGGCTAAATAGTTTTATAAGAAGAAAACAAGAAGAATATGAAAAACGACTTAGAAAAAGCCGAAACAGGTAAGCCGATTACTCTAAAAAGTTATGCGGTTATTGACCGGAAGGGCAGAGATACAGGAAAAAGGTTTTTAAGAAAGGAGGACGCGGAAAAGTATCAGAAAACTTTGCTTGAAATTGAAGATAAAAAGTTCTTTCGGGAAATGTATGGACAGCTCTTGGATTATGTAGATGACTATTTAATTTCTAACTGCGCGGAGTGGGGTTATGACGCTTATAAAAAATATCTAACCCAAAAGAATCTTCAATCAAACAATCCTTTAATTTTTATTATTGCCGCGACTACGGCTGTTATCATCGGACATTTTGGCTATAAGGCCTACAACGACCATTTTGACGAAGAAGGGATTATTGAGCTTAATCCACTGGACTTGGATTTTGAGCAAGTTAGGCAGTTTATAAACCAAGACATTCGGCCGGAGAGATTAGAGATATTAGAAGAGAGCGACACGGTTGGACTACAGGATATTTGGGACGCTATTTGGGAATATAATAATGGGATATATAAAACTCTCTTAAAATCCTATCAGGACGATAAAAGCCAGGAACCGGAAGACCAAATCTTTTCCTCTCTTTTAAGGATTCATAAAGAGGATGAGGACGGCCGGAAAGTTCGCCGAAATATAACAGACGCAAACGAGTTATCCGCTCATTCATTTATTTGTGGCGGATTTTTAACATGAAAATTACTATCCCAAAAGAATACAGAGACCACTTTAAGGAAAATATAATTTATATAATGAGATTTTGGATGAAAGGCAAAAAGGTTCTGCTTTTGATGAATAAAGAAGAAAAGTGTAAGTTTTATAAAGCAATGGAAGAATAAGAGGAGAAACCGGAAAATCACGCTTTTTTCAGACTTGTAAAAGCAGGCGTTATAGAAACCGATATTGAGGTAATAAAGATGATAAGATAGATGTTATTGAGGCCTTTTGGAAGCATTTAGAGGGCAAAAAACGAGTACTTAAGAAGGATGATTGCCGGGGGTTTATTTACTTTAATAAGACAGCATAAATCCTGGTATAATACAGGTAATGAGAAGAGGTAGAGCATACAGATTAGGTATGATTGTAAAGAAAAATGGCGTGAAGCAACGCAGTGATTTAACGCTAACTAAAGAAATCGCTACTACTTTAAGGGAAATGGTGTTGGCCGGCGAGAGTTTATATCAAAAAGGCGGTAAAATAAACCTTTTTTCAAAAGATGGAGAGAAAATAGCACTGTCAGTTGGAACGCTTAACGCATGGATTTTGAGGCGAAATATCGTGCCTGGTATTGGAGTTAGCTTAAAGGATTATTTAGACAAGACGAGAGTTGAAAGAAGGGTAATAAAGATGAGAAAACAGCAAGAGGAGATGTGGGAGAAGGGACAGAATAATTTAGAGAAAGCATTAAGCATGCGTACTAATTTGCCGGTATTTAATAAGTTTGGGCAAGTGGTAAGAGATGAAGATGGAAATATTGTGCGGAGAGAAAATCCTAACCTCTTGAAAATACAGTTAGATGCGGCGAAGTTTGTGTTGGAAAGGCTTAACTCGGAGAATTATGGGAAGAGAACAAAAATTAAAGACAAACATTTGGCGTTTTCATTGGCGGATTTTCGCCGGGAGGCAAAAAAGTATGAGGAGGAGTAAAAATAAAGTTTAGTAGATTAAGAAGTTATCCACCTAACAAAAATATATAAATACTTTATAATTTAAGTGTAGTCGTAGCTACCCCAAAAGGAGTAGCTACATCCATTAGTTAGGCGTGGAACGGCGGTGCGGTTTAACCCTCTTGCCTTTCCTTACATAACTTCTTACGGGAACAATTTTTTGTTTTTGCTTCCCATAAGCAGATGTTTTTGTTTTTGCCATTTTATAAATAAAAATGGTTTTTAATACGACCTTTAATGGCGTGTTTTACTCACGCCAAGTTGTCAAGCGATGTTGTAAAATACCCAAGTCGTATTTGCTATTTCCTAAATGAGATAGCTGCGACCATACTCAAAGAACAGAAAACCTATAATTAAAGTAATTATAGGTTTTTATTTTATAGCGTCAATAAAAGTGCGCTTTTTTAGCTTGAAATACTGCTTAAAAAATGGGATAATTTGCTTGATTTAAGAATAAAAATGATATGAAAATGCTTTTCAAAGAGGCGGATTATAACTTGAACAGGTTGATTGAGAATATCAATGCCGGTGAAATTGGATTGCCTGATATTCAAAGGCCTTTTATTTGGAAAGATGTTAAGGTTAGAAACTTATTTGATAGTATGTATCGGGGTTATCCGATAGGATATTTGCTTTTTTGGGGAAACTTTCAACAGGAAAACACAAGAACGATAGGTAGTAACGAAGAAATGCATCGCCCCCCGCGTCTTTTAATTGTGGACGGCCAGCAACGATTAACTTCTCTCTTCGCGGTCATAAAAGGAAAAGAAGTAGTGAGAGAAAATTATGAGAAAGAAAGAATAATAATCGCTTTTCATCCTTTAGAAGAAAAGTTTGAAGTGCCAGACGCGGCTATTAGAAATAATCCCGAATATATACAGGATATTTCTCTTATTTGGAATACGGAGAATATACATGGATTTATTACTAAACATATTAATAAGTTAAAAGAAGTAAGAGAGCTAACCAGTGAGGAGGAGAGTAAAATTGCTAATAATATAGGCAACTTACATGGTTTACTTCATTTTCAGTTTTCTGTCTTAGAAATTGACGCTACAGCTACAGAAGAAGAAGTGGCCGAGATATTTGTTCGTATCAATAGCGAAGGCAAACACTTAAAAGAGCCGGACTTTATTTTGACTTTAATGTCGGTTTTTTGGGATGAGGGAAGGATGGAGTTAGAGAAGTTTTCTCGCGCTTCTCAAGTGCCTTCGGAAGGCATAGCTACGGCTTTTAACTATATTTTTCAACCAAAGCCAGACCAAGTGCTTAGGGTAGCTATTGGGCTGGGATTTAAGCGGGCACGAATGAAATACGCTTATAGTATTTTAAGAGGTAAAGACTTGAAAACGGAAAAGTTTAGCGAAGAACTACGAGTAGAGCAGTTTGAGGTGCTTAAAAACGCCCAGGACAAGGTTTTAGACCTTAATAACTGGCACGAGTTCCTAAAGTCCTTAAAAGAAGCCGGATATACCCGCCAGGCGCTTGTTAGTTCAGCTTACAGTGTTATGTATTCCTATATTATATTTTTAATAGGAAAATATGAGTTTGAAGTTGAGCCGGCTGTTTTACGGAGATTAACTGCTCGTTGGTTTTTCTTTTCTTCTTTGACAGGGCGATATACGGGTTCAGCAGAAACCCAAATGGAAGAGGACTTAAATGCTATTGAAAAAGGGAAATCTCTTTATGGAGTATCTGAATATGGAACTATAAAAAATGGTGGAGAAACTTTAGAACAAATAATAAATCACATTATCGGAACAGAAATTACATCTGATTATTGGAGTATAACTTTACCGACCAGTGGGTTAGTTAGCGGTTCAGCACGCAGTCCGGCTATGCTTGCTTATTATGCCTCTCTAAATATTCTTGGCGCGAAGGTTCTTTTTTCTGACTTAACTACTATTCAGTTGATGGAAAATGGAGTAACCGAAAAGCGTTCGGCTTTGGAAAGACATCATCTTTTCCCGCGAAAATATCTGAAGAAGATAGGAATTAAAGATTTTAATGAAATAAACCAGGTGGCTAATTACGCTTTAATAGAGTGGGGAGATAATAATGATATAAGCGACCAATCTCCAAGTGAGTATTTGCCGATTTATTTGCCACGTCTTGGAGAGGATAAGGAAAAATGTTATTACTGGCATGCTTTGCCGGAGAATTGGGAACAGATGGAATACTCAAAGTTTTTAGAGGAACGCCGCAAGAAAATGGCGGTGGTTATAAAGGACGCTTTTGAGAAATTAAAATAATTAAGATGTATTTTAGTAAAAGAAATAATTATCAGATTGAGTATTCCGGGTATGAAGATGCATCACCTAATCTAAGGAAGCGACTGGCTTATGTCATAAATAAGTATCATGACGCTAATAATAATTTTATTTCTTCTGAAATGATTGCGTCTCTTGTGGATTTTGATGAGTTTCAACATCAGGTTAAAAAGCATTTAGTTATAGATAACCCATTGGATGTTATAGACTATTACCCATTTAATATGGTTTTTGATGTGGTAGAGATATATTGGGATTTAGCAAAAGAAGTATCGTCAAAGATGGATATATATACAGAATTAAGACAAGTATTTATTTTATCTGGCTCAGTTTATCAAATTAATGGGGGGACAGGAAAAATTGAATTAATCCCAGATGAAGAACTTGCTAAAAAAATAAATGAAACTCAAGAAGTATTTAGGGAGCAGTATGAGGTATACAAGTTATTTTCGGAAGCAGTAGGAAATCTTTTTAGCAGAAAAACAGAACCGAAAAATGTTGTAAGAGATATTTATATTGCTGCAGAAAAATATCTAAAAGCCGTGACTGGAGAAGCTCAATATTCAAATGCTATTAAAAGAATAAATAAATCAAATATTATAAATAGTGAACAAAAATCAATAATGGAGAAACTTTATGCTTTTCGCTCTAATACACAGGGAACTTCTCATGCCGGCTCTTCTCCTGAACCAAATGAAAAGGATGCTGTATGGTTTTTGGATACTATGGCAGCACAATTAAGGAACATAGAAAAACAAATAAAAGAAAAAAAGATTAGCTAAAATGACAGAAGTAAATCAAAAAAGAATATGTCAAGAGTGTGGTAATGAGATGGTGGATGTTAATTATTGTAATTACTGCAATAAGAGAGTTATTAGCAATTTACATGTTTTTATATCAGAAAATATAGAGATAAGTGAGGCATATAAAGGAAAGGTGCGAGAAGGGCAGGTTGGAGAAGTAAAGCCACATTTTGAGTTTTCAGAAAAGGATGAAAAAAGTGGAGACTCGCGTTTGACTAAAGGAGTTCATATTTCAATAGCTATAGATAGAAAAAATAATAAATATCGTCAAGTTGTTAAGGATAAAAGAACTGGAAAGATTTTACATAAAGAGAGTGAGCCACTCACAGAACATCGCTCTAAAAAATTAAATGATTTCTAAAAAAGAGTTAGAGAAATATAAAGCGATTTATAGGAAACACTACAGCAAGGAGATTTCCGACCAAGAAGCGCTGGAACAAGGCATAAAACTTATTCGTCTCATTGAGTTGGTTTATAAGCCGATAACTAAAGATGAATATAAGAAACTCCAAAAAAGAAGACGAGAAACAGGAGGAGTGGCAAAATGTAATTGGTTTTTTTGACTTATTGATTAAAGTAGATAGGCGAAATAATCCGCATTTATATAAAAATGAAAATGAACTCAAAAGAGAAAATTGAATATATGCTTAATTTAATTAGAGAAAAAGCAAAAATTAGCCCTCCAGGGCCTTTTTATATAAGGATAAATCCACTTTTAGATATTGGAAATAATAGAGGTATTCCTGATGAAGCACCGATAGTTTTTTCTATTTCAGACCAGATTAGTATTTTAGAAAAGTTTGAAAAGGATGGTTTATTGTTTGGAGTTAATCTTGATGAGGATTATAAAGGGGGGTGGATTATTTTAGGAAGTTTAGATATAAATGGCGATGATAACCCTTATAACAAAACCGAAGTTGAGGGAATAGATGAAGTCGGCTCTGGTAAGGGAAAACCATTCACATCTATCAAAGGAGGGGAGGGATATTTTCAATTTTATAAACAGGGAGAAAAGATACTTATAGGGAAAGAGGATACAAGACATTTTCGCTTACTTAGAGCTCTATCCGAACCACATTTTGGTGTTCAGAAAAATATTGAGGCTCTTTTTGAGGCAATAAAAACAACTAAAGATAAAAATGATAGTAGTTTATCAGACTATTCTTCCCAAAGAGATAGTCGCATATTAGAGATTATTACTAATACTAAAAAAGAACTTCAGAAAAATAAGAAACTGCAAGGTAAGTTAAAGTATCGTTCTGATAATAAAAAAAGGACAATGTGGCTTGAATTAGAGGGTTAGAGAGTAAAAAAACTAAGTTAGATTTCTTTAGTTTAGCGGGTTATGCAAAAACCCGCTTTTTTATTATCTAAAATCGTTATTGTTTTGTCTATTTTCCCTCTCGTTCCCTCTTTCTTTTTGGATATTAGAGGGATTGTTTCAATTAGGGCAAATGACAATGAAAAGGGAAAAAAGAATAAATAATTTCAAAACCGCAGACTTGGCGTTGGCTGCGGCGCTTTCTGTTGTCGGATTTCCGGTTGAGGAAATGGAGCAAATGGACGCGAGAAGGTTTGTATTCATATTTTCTGATAATCCAGAGCTCCAAAAAGAAATAAAGAAATACTGGCTGGGAGAACTAAAGGTCGTTCCGCAGACCTATTTCAACCAATTAAAAGTGTTGAAGGCGCGGATTTATGAGCGATAAAGCGTTATGGCGAGGAAAATAAACAAAGATATAGAAATAGAATATGAACAAGCTCCGGTAACGCCGGAGAGTGTTGAAAAGTTAAATAGCATCTTTGACTTTATTTTTGAGCTGACGCTGAAGCGCGAATTAGAAAATAATAATAAAAATGAAGATGAAAAATGTAATCAAAAAAGAATTAAATAAAAGGGGAATTATTTATAGAGATGAAAACAGCTTAATCTCTACTTATTGCCCATTTTGTCAGAATGAAATGATTTGTCTTCGTATTAACGCTAATACGGGAGATGTTAGTTGTTTTTCTTGTAAAAAAGAAAAGGGTTGGGAAGAGTTTATAGCTAAACTGGATGAGAATAAAAAGCAGGAAGAGATATTAAACAAAAAAAGCGTAGAATCAGAAGAAAATAAAAATCAGGAAAGAGAGATAGATAATAAAATGGTTGAGGAGTTTAAGAAAGAGACTGGTAATAAAGGTAAGTATATGTTTGAGGTTTTAACTGCAGGAGAAATTATTTCTCGCGAATATGAGAGTGAAAAATGGTTGATAAAAGATATTTTGCCTATGGAAGCGATGATGGTTATTTCCGCTCCGTCAGGAGGATTTAAGACTTTTCTTTCTCAATCTATAGCAATATCTATTTCAAGAGGCCTTCCGGTATTTGGGCATTATGAGACAATACAAACTCCGGTATTATTTATAGATGAGGAAAATAGCGGAGGAGTAATAAAAAAAAGATTATTATCTTTTGGTATTGATAAAAATGAGAATAAGATACATTACATAAGTCAGAAAAACTTTAAGGTAGATAAAGGAGATGGCGTAGAAGGAGTTTTAGAAATAGTAAGAGATAAAAAAATTAAATTAATTATAATTGACTCATATATTCGTATTCATAGCGTAAGAGAAAATGATTCTTCGGAAATGGCTAAAGTGAGTGAAAAGTTGAGATTATTTAGTAAGGCAGGTATAGCAGTTATCTTAATACACCATCATAAGAAAAGTAATGGCCATAACTGGGATAATATGGGAGATGATATTATGCGTGGCTCTTCAGATATTGCGGCTTCTGTAGATACCCACTTGATAATTAAATCAAATAAAAATAACAATTTTTTAACCCTGAAAGCTGGTAAGTTTAGATATTCTGCTCCTATTTCTGATGCGAAGATTGAAATAATAAAATCTGGTGAAGAAATAATAGAGTTTAGGTATGCAGGAGAAAGTAAAGAGAAAGCAGAAGAGAAATATGATGAAGCAATAGAGGAAATAAGAAACTTATTTAATGATGAGGAAAAAAAGAGTAGAGAAGAAATACATAAAACTTTAAGGGAAGCCTTTGGTTTTGGGAGAGATGTTATTGATAGCGCTGTTAAAGAGGCCGTAAATAGAAAAATTATAGAAAGAGTAAAAAAGGAAGGTCAGAAAGGAAATAAGGCATTCTATCGTTTAATTGGCGACTAATTTTAACTTCCTAACTTTCTAAACTATATATATGTCAGGAAACCAGGAAGTTATATTAAAAAAAGAAAAAAGTTTTCTACTGGACAATTAGGAATAACTTGGAATATAATAAAGATAATGAAATACTTTACTAAAGAAGAAATCGCAAAGGAGTTAATGGTTCACCCTAAAACAGTGGAAAGATGGCTTAAAAGGAGATTATTAAGAGGATATAAGTTAGGAGACGGTAAAACGGCGCTTTGGCGTATTCCCAAAGAAGAACTAAAAAGGTTTTTAGAAAAACATAAAAATTAAAATAAATATGAAAGAAGAAATAAAAATTAAAAAGTTGGTGGCATTATACGCTCGTGTTTCTACCGAACGGCAGGAGGTGCAAAAAACAATTAAAACACAACTTTTAGCAATTAAGGATTTTGCTGAAAAGCAGGGTTACGCCATAGTTGAAAGATATATTGATAATGGTTGGAGTGGAGGTATTTTTGAGAGACCGGAATTAGATAGGTTACGTCAGGATGCTCAAAGTAAAAAACGAGCATGGGAAGCGGTGATAATATACGACCCAGACCGTTTATCACGCATATATTCTCACCAGGCATTTTTGACTGAAGAGTTGCAGAAAAAAGTGGAGATTATTTTCATTACTATTTCTACACCTAAAAACGATGAGGATAAGATTTTGTATGGAGTAAGAGGATTATTCGCGGAATATGAGAGGATGAAAATAAAGGAGCGTTTTCGTTTAGGAAAGTTAAGAAAGGTAAAAGAGGGTCATATACTGACAACGGAAGCGCCTTTTGGTTATAATTATATAAAAAGGAATGAGAATGTGCATGGTTATTATAAAATTAACGAAAATGAAGCAAGAATTATTAGAGATGTTTTTCATTGGGTAGCTGACGAAAAATTAACTCTCCGGGCAGTGGTAAGGAGATTAAAGGAAATGAATATAAAACCTCGCAAGAGTAAGAGGGGGGTATGGAATACAACCACGCTTGGAACAATTTTAAGGAATAAAACTTATATTGGCGAAGCTCATTACGGAAAGTCGTATGCGGTAGAGCCGGAAAAGCCGTTAAAGCAGGAAAAATATCGCAAGATTAGAAAAACAAGCAGAAAAATCAGACCGGAAGAAGAGTGGATAAAAATACCAGTGCCGGCAATAATTGATAGCTATTTATTTGAAAGAGTGGAAAGACAACTAAAAAATAATTATGAGCAATCAAAGAGAAATAGAAAAAATGATTATCTTTTAGCCGGAAAGATTTGGTGTTCGTGTGGGTGTAGGCGAGTGGGTGAGGGCGCTCAAAAAGGAAAACATTTGTATTATCGTTGCTCTGCAAGAAATCTTAATTTTCCCTTACCTGTGGAATGTAAAGAAAGAGGTATTAACGCTAAAGTGGTTGATAGTAAGTTATGGGAACGAATGGTGAGGTTTATGAGTTCGCCTGAACTTCTACAAGAACAAGTAAACAGGTGGGGAAAAAGCAGAAAAAATAGGGTAAATGAGAGCGTAAAAGATAAAGAGATTGTTAAAAAGGAGGTTCTTAAACTTAAAGAAGAAAGAGAGCGTTATACGAAGGCCTACGGCGCGGGAGTGCTTACTTTAGAGCAACTGAAATGGAATAGTGATGAGATAGGGCAAAAGATTACTTCTTTAGAAAAAGAAATTACTGCATACGAGACGCAAGAAGGACAAACTGAAAAATTATCATTTCCAACAAAAGAAGAAATTGAAGTTTTTGCTAATAAAGCCAAAAACACTCTTAATAACTTGAACTTTGAAGAGAAAAGCCGCATAGTTAAGGACGCTATAGATAAAATAGTCGGTTATAAAGAAAAACTAAAAGTCATAGGAAAACTTCCTATCACTACATTAAATTATGTCGGGTTACAAACTATCAATGGGAATAGTGGGGTTGCCGAATGTGGGAAAGTCTACGCTTTTTAAGATTTTAACGAAACAAGATATTAATATCGCCAATTATCCGTTTGCGACTATAGACCCGAATGTGGGAGTTGTGGCAGTGCCGGATGAAAGATTGGAAAAATTAAATGAGCTGTCAAAAAGCGTTAAAAAAATTCCGGCAGTCGTGGAATTTTATGATATCGCGGGGCTTGTTAGGGGAGCAGGGAAAGGAGAGGGACTGGGAAATCAGTTTTTAGCGAATATCAGAGAGACAAACGCCATAGTTCAGGTAGTCCGTGTTTTTCAAGGCGGGGAAATAATTCATGTGGAAGAAAGCGTCAATCCGGAAAGAGATATTGATATTATAAATTTGGAATTGATATTTAAGGACTTGGAAACAGTGGAAAAAAGAATCGGGAGTTTGGAAAAAGAAGCGAGAGGAGACAAAAAGAAAGAAAAATCTTTGGCAATTATGAAAAAACTGAAAGAAGAGCTTTTGGCCGATAAGCTGGCTAATTCGCTTTCGGAAGAAATAAAAGAAGAGCCGGCAGTCAAAGAATTAAATTTATTGACTTTAAAACCGCAGATTTATTTATTGAACGGAAAAGAAGAAGACGTGGCGGAAAATTTAAAAGAAAAAATAAGGAAACTCGGAGCGGATTTTTTGATTTTTGATTTAGCGGAAGCGGAAGATGTAAACGAGCTGATAAAAAAATCGTATGAGGTTTTAGGATTAATCAGTTTCTTTACGACTGGAGTTGATGAAACGCGGGCTTGGACAATAAGGAGGGGAGTGAAAGCACCGGAAGCGGCGGGAACTATCCATACGGATTTTGAAAAGAAATTTATCAGGGCGGAAGTGATAAATTGGCAGGAGCTTTTAAATATTGGCGGCTGGTCAGGCGCCAAACAAAAAGGCAAGCTTCGTTTGGAGGGGAAAGAGTATGTTTTTCAAGACGGGGATGTGACGGAAATCAGACATGGATAATTTTATTGAAAATATTTGCTAAAAACGAATATGCAGAATAACTGAAATCTTCTGATGTTTCTTGTTGTCCAACTAGACACTAGCTATCCTAAATTTTAAAAACATATTTGGCATCCTGCGGGATGCTTTTTTCTTTTTCCAGCAGAATATAAAAAATGTTTTTTTCTTTCTGCTTTTCCGGCGTGAAAGTGTCTGTGATAAACATTATCGTTTGTGAAGGCATAGGAATGCCTCTTACGAGAACGCCGTTATTTTCAACAATGACATATTTTTTTTCTTTTTGCGGGAGAGAGTTTATTATATTTCCGATTTCTGCGTAATCTGAAGAGAAAGCATCTTTGGTGTTTTTGTTATTAGCCCATTCGAAAAAATATCTTTGATAAGAATTTAAAATAAGAAGAAGAAAGAAAACAAAAGCGAGAAAGAAGGATATTTTTCTAAAGACGGGAGAAAATTCTTTAAGTTTGCGAAAGATAAATTCGCCTCCGATAGCGGAAAAAATAAAAACAGACGGCGCCATAAGAATGGCGCGAAGAGCGTGCGGCAGGCCTTCGCTTGAGACAATAACCGGCAAGGAAGCGAGAATAAACCAAGAAAAAATAATAGAGAAGGGAAATCGGCTTTGGACTCCCGATTTATTAAACGGCGGGCAAGAAGCAATAAAATGGAAAATAGAAATGAACAGTCCGATTAGAAAAAGAATGCCGATTGGCCAGTAAAGGAGCGGAGAGCCGGAAAAATTGTGGCGCCAATTAAAATCGCCGACAAAGTTAAACATACCGAAAGTTTTCAACACATTTTCTGTTAATAATTTTGTCGGAGAAGCGGAGGTGAAAATGGAAACTTGAGAAGTTCTTCCTAAAAAATCCTGCGGGTTGTTCAAAAAATAAATTCCGAGCGGCGCGGCGAGAAGAATCGTGAAAAAAATAAAAACCAAAGTGAATTTCCAAAACTGCCGATTTTTATAAAAGAAAGGAATAAAAAGAAGAAAAAGAAGGGGAAGAACGCGATAGGCGATATAAGAATAAAATCCCAGACCGAAAAAGATGCCTCCTAAAGCAGAGAGAAAATAAGCTTTCCTTCTGGCGTTTTCCGGAAGCTGAACCGCTTTTAAGAAAAAATAAAGGGCAAAAACGGCAAAAAAAGGAGCTATGATGGCTCGAAAGCCGATACGGGAAAAATTGATATGCCAGAAACTTATCGCCATAAAAAAAGAAGAAAGAAGAGCGATGGTTTCCTTCTCATGCCTGTTTTTTTTTATGAGAAGTTCTTTAACGAGAAGATAAAGCCCGAGAACGGTTAAGATTCCAAAAATGGCGGAAGGCAGGCGGAGAGTTTCTGCGGTATTTGGAAGAAGCTTAAGAAATCCAGCTTGAATATTGATGAATAATCCTTCGCGGCCGTTATTTTCGGGATAAAAGATTTTATAATCGCCTGTGGCGTTAGCTTCTAGGGCATTATTGCCGTTCATAGCTTCATCGGGATAAAGCCCGGGAGGAGTTTCGGAAAGATTATAGAGGCGGAAAAAGGAAGCGACAATAATTATTAAAAAAAGAAGGAAGTATCTATTTTTCATATATCTAGATTATATCATTTTTTCTTTTTCTTATTCTTATTCTAATGTTCTGCAGAATATTAGAATAAGAAATTGGCGGTAAAAATATTTCCTGTGCTATAATTTATTTCGTTATGAATATCAGATATTTATCGAAAGCGAATAAAAAATATTTATCGGGAACGGCGATTGTTCGACTTGATTTGAACGATGACGGATACAGAATGGAAAGAGCTATCCCGACTTTAAAATACATTTTAAAATTTGCGAATAAGCTGGTTATTTTATCGCACAAAGGCAGACCGGAGCCGTCTCTGACTTTAAGAGATAATAAAAAATATTCGTTGGAACCGGAGGCGGAAAAGCTTTCCAAATTATTGGATAAGAAAATCGATTTTATCGGGCACATAAGATTATCAGAAGCGGGAAACGAAATCAGGAACGCGAAAAGCGGTTCGATTTTTATGCTGGAAAACACCAGATTTTTAGAGGGAGAAAAAGAAGACGAGAGAGAACTAGCAGAACATTTTGCTTCTTTGGGGAATTATTTTGTGAATGAAGCTTTCGCTTCTTCACACCGCAAGAACGCTTCCGTAACCGGCATAACGAAATTTTTGCCGTCTTACGCCGGATTTGATTTTGAAGACGAGGTGGAAAATCTTTTCAGAATAATGAAAAAAACGAAAAGGCCATTTATTGCCATATTCGGAGGAGCAAAAATTTCCGATAAATTAATCACTATGCTAAGTTTCAGGAAAAAAGCGGATTGTATGTTAATCGGCGGAGCGCTTGCCAATACTATTCTTTATCTAAGAGGGGAAAAAGTGGGAAAGTCGCTTATAGAAAAAGAAATGGACGGAGCAATGCTTAAAATCGCCGGAATGAAAAATTTGGTAATGCCGAAAGACTTCAGAAAAAAAGGAACGGCAATTCTTGATATCGGGCCGAAAACGGAAAAAGAATATGCGGCCATTATTAAAAAAGCGAAAACCATAGTTTGGAACGGCCCGATGGGAGCCTTTGAAATGAAAGGATTTGAAAATGGAACAAAAAGGGTTATAAAGGAAATAGCGAATTCCAGAGCGTTTTCAGTAGTCGGCGGAAGCGAGACGCTTGTTTTAATCAGAAAGATGAAATTGGAAAAAAAGTTCGGGTTTATTTCAACCGGCGGAGGAGCGATGCTGGAATTTTTAGGCGGGAAGAAACTGCCCGGAGTGGAAGCGTTAAAAAAATAAATACGTATCAGAGGCCGTGCGATAAAGATAGGATAAAAAAGTTATGGAAGATAAAAAATTAATCTCAAACATTTTAGCGTTACATAAAAAAACATATAATGAACTTGCAAAAGAGTATGAGAGTAGAGCTGAAAGTTTGTTTGATGTTACCAGAAACGCAATGGATAACTTTTCTTTTTTTATTAAGTCGAAAGGATTGATTTTGGATGTCGGATGCGGAGTTGGTGTTGCTATGAATATCCTTGCGAAGAAAGGTTTTAAATTAATCGGACTAGATTTATCACAAAAAATGATTGATTTTGCCAAGAAAAGAAATCCTGGAATAAAGATAATTAAAGGAGATTTTTTAAAAACGGAATTTGATGAAAAATTTGACGCAATTTTAACTTTTGCTTTCATTCATTTATTTCCTAAATCGGAAGTTCCAAAGATATTTGATAAGATAAAATCAATTTTAAAACCTGGCGGAGTTGCATTAATCAGCTCAACGGAAAAATTTGAAAGTAAAGAAGGCATATCCATTAAAGAAGGCTATAATATAAAACTCAAGCGTTTCAGAAAATCCTGGACAGAGCAGGAACTTAGAGAGTCGATATCACAATCAGGTTTTAGAGAGCTGGCTTTTAAAAAATATTCTGATCCTTTTAATAAAATATGGATGGATTTTATAGTACAATTTAAAATAAAATAAAAAATGACGGACAAAAATAAAAAAATAGCGGTGATTTATCATCGGGATTGCGAAGACGGTTTCAGCGCCGCCTGGGTAGCATGGAAAAAATTCGGCAATAAAGCGGATTATTTCCCGATGTTTTACCAAAGCGGATGGCCAAAAGGGTTAAAGAAAAAAGAAATTTATATGGTGGATTTTTCTTATCTGCCGGAAGAGTTAAAAGAAATAAAAAAGAATAATGAAAAAGTGATTGTGATTGACCATCATAAAACAGCGGAAGAATCTTTTAAAAAAGCCGATGGCGGGCTGTTTGATTTGAAGCATTCTGGCGCCACACTTGCTTGGAAATATTTTTTTCCGAATAAGAAAGTTCCTTTACTCTTAGAATATGTGGAAGACGGGGACTTGTGGCTTTTTAAGAAAAAAAATCCTAAAGAAATGATGGCTTATATTTCCACCCTTAGTTTTGATTTCCGCGTTTTTGATAAAGCGGCTAAAGATTTTGAATCTTCGGAAAAAAGAAAAATCTTTTTAGAAAAAGGAAAATCAATTTTGAAACATGACCAAAAAATGATTGAAGAAATATTTGAATCGGGAGCCGAAGAGGTGATTTTTGAAGGAAAAAAAATATTTGCCGTTAATTCTCCTGTTTTAGTTTCTGAGCTCGGTCATTTCCTTCGCAAAAAAAAGCCGCCGATGGCGATTATTTGGCATAAAAAGAATGACGGGAGAATAAAAGTTTCCTTGCGTTCCGACGGAAAAGTTGATGTCGGAGAAATTGCCCAAAAAATGGCGAAAGGCGGTGGCGGTCATAAAGCCGCGGCCGGTTTTGTTTTGGAAAAAGGAACGTCTCTTCCTTGGAAATCAATCAATTCTTAAATTAAAATGGAAAACAAACTTTTTAAAAGCTCCAACAAGCTTGTTATTTATACTGACGGAGGCGCGCGAGGAAATCCGGGGCCGGCGGCAATCGGCGCGGTAGTCGGAGAAAAAAAATATGCGGAATATATCGGAAAAGCCACTAATAATGTGGCGGAATATAAAGCGGTTATTTTTGCTTTAAAAAAAGCGAAACATCTTCTCGGCGGAAAAGCGGCTTCTTCGGAAATTGAGATAAGGATGGATAGCGAGCTTGTGGCAAGACAGCTTTCCGGAATTTATCGCATTAAAGAAAATGATTTAAAAATTCTTTTTGCCGACGTCCATAATTTGGAATTTGATTTTAAAGAAGTTTCTTTTATTCATATTCCACGCGAAAAAAACAAAGAAGCGGATAAACTAGTAAATGAAGAGCTGGATAAACAAAAAACTTCGTTTTAAGACGAAGTTTTTTGATATTTATTAGCCAGTTATCATTAAGCCGGATTCTGTTTCGCCCGGAGGCGAAAGCAGCAATTTATCTGCTCTGGTCTTTGCAGACCGGAGTCAAGCGGCACAAACCAACATAAAATGTTGGAATACGGCCTTGCACCAGACAGGGCTTGCCAAACCGATATTTCGCAATATCGGCCCGTGAGCTCTTACCTCGCGATTTCAACCTTACTCCGACCTAAGTCGGAGCGGTGTATTTTCTGTTGTGCTTTCCGTGGAATCGCTTCCCGTCGCCGTTAGCGACTGTCTAGAACCGCTTCGCCAAATGGCGGATAGCGATTAGTGTCCGGACTTTCCTCTCCGACCTTAAGTCGGAGTAGCTGCTTTTCAAACTAGCTTTTTATATTATAACACATTATTTAACAAAATCAATAGTAAAAAAAACACACCCCTCTAACAAACCACCGAAGAGAGACTTCATTTCTTAATTAGTTAGTCATTAAAAATTATTAATTCCTTATTTTATTATAAAGTTATCCCCAGAAAAGTGTTTGGCGGGAGGGAGAGGTGGTGTATAATGAAATGAAAGTGGGGAAAGGTGGGGAAAGAAAAAATTAATAACGCAGTCCTTCGATTTTACTCAGAAAATAATTTAAGAAATGTTTTTAGGAGAATATCAACACAATTTGGATTTGAAAGGCAGAGTGGCGATGCCGGCAAAATTCCGAACAGGATTAAAGAAGGGAGCAATTATGACAAGAGGAATAGACGAATGTTTGTTTGTTTTCAATAAAGACGAATGGCAGAAACTGGCGGACAAATTGATGGCGCTACCAATAACACAGGCAAATTCAAGAGCGTTCGTGCGATTGATGCTGGCGGGAGCGGCGGAAGCGCCAATTGACGGACAAGGAAGAGTGCTCGTGCCGGATTACTTAAGAGCATACGCAAGATTAGACAAAGAAGCGGTGATAATCGGATTATATTCGCGGGTGGAAATCTGGGACAAGAGAGTTTGGAATAAATATAAATATCGAACTGAAAAACAGTCGGAAAGAATAGCGGAACAATTGCGGGAGCTTGGAATTTAAGAGATGAGCCACATTCCGGTACTTTTAAAAGAAGTTTTAGAGAATCTTAAGCCAGAGGCGGGAGAATTTTTTATTGACTGCACTTTGGGAGACGGCGGACACGCAAAAGAGATTTTAGAAAAAATAGGCGAGAAAGGAAAGATGCTTCTCTTAGATTGGGATAAAGAAAATATTTCAAGATTTAAAAAAGAAAGAATAAAGAATGCTGTTTTGCAAGAAGGAAATTATGCGGAAGCGGAAAAGTTTTTAGGAAAAGAAAAAGCGGACGGGCTCTTAGCGGACTTGGGATTTTCTTCGAGGCAACTCAAAGAATCGGGCCGAGGATTCAGTTTTAATCGGGACGGCGAGGAGCCGCTTCTCATGACTTATAGCGACGAATCGGAGCCGGTAGTGGAAATTTTAAGAAGATTGACGGAAGAAGAGCTGGCGAATGTCATCTATCAATACGGCGGAGAAAGATATTCAAGAAGAATAGCAAAAGCGATAAAAGAGGAGGAAAGAAGAGGGAAAATAGAAACAAACGGGAAATTGGCGGAAGTGGTGAGAAGGGCGCTGCTGAGAGGATATGAAAGAGGAAGGATAGACCCGGCGACCAGAACTTTTCAAGCGCTTCGGATTTATGCCAATCGGGAACTGGAAAATTTGGAAGAATTGCTAAAGAGTTTGCCGGAAATTATGAAGAGCGGCGGACGGGCGGGAATAATCACTTTTCATTCATTGGAGGACAAGCTGGTAAAAAATTATTTTAAAAATTATGAAAAAGAGGGAAAGGCAACTCTTTTAAATAAAAAACCAATAAGCGCTTCGCGCGAGGAAATTGAAAAAAATCCAAGAAGCAGGTCGGCGAAGCTAAGAATAATTAAATTCAATTAAATAAAAATGACAATATTCAAACCAAAAAAGAAAACATATCTGAATAAAGCGGTGTTTGCTTTGGGATGCTTTTTAATGATGTTTCTCGGCGGGTGGCTTTATGTTCAGAATCTGAAAGTGGGAGTGACGCATGATTTGGAAAGCTTGGCGACAAACTTCAGAGATTTGAAAGTCGCAAACGCGGAGATAAAGAATGAACTCTTCGGATTTTTCACTCCGGAGGAAGTAGCGGAAGCGGCAGGAGAGAGAGGACTTGTGAAAGACAATAATCCGGTATTTGTTTACGCGAGAAATTAGTTATAATAAAAAAGAGATGAAAACCAGATTCGCTTTAATAATTTTTTCTTTCACTCTTTTTTATCTGATTCTCGTTTTTAATTTATATACAATACAAGTTAAAAAAGGGGATCTTTATACGGCAAGAGCCGAGTCGCAAATTTCTTCAAAAGATTTAACGGCGGCAAGAGGCAGTATTTATTTTTCCGACAAAGACGGCAATTTTATTCCGGCGGCGATAGAAAAAAAATATTACGAAATTTATGCCGTGCCGACAGAGATAGAGGACGCGGCGGAAGCGGCGGAAACGCTTTCGCCGGTTTTTGACATAGAAAAAGAGGAATTACTAAGAATGTTCAGCAAAGAAAAAGACCAGTATGAACTTTTAAAAAGCAGAGTGGCGGAAGAAGATTTGGCGTCTTACTCCGAAGCGGAAAATGTGAAAGGAATATATAAAAAAGCCGAGCCGAGCCGATTTTATCCTTTAGAGAAAATCGGAGCGCATATTTTGGGGTATACAAGTTTTGATGAAGAAACTTCCATGCTTTCGGGAAAATACGGAGCGGAGTCTTATTTTAACGAATTATTATCGGGAGAAAACGGAGGGGCGGAAGGAGACAAAACAAAGAGGCCGATAGCCGGAGAAGATTTATTTTTAACCATAGACAGAAATATCCAATATCAGGCGGAAGAAATTTTGGAGAAATTAGTCAGTAACTATAAAGGAAAGAGCGGAAGTGTTTTAGTGGAAGACCCGAAAACCGGAAGAATTTTAGCCATGGCAAGCATTCCCAGTTTTGACCCGAACAGCTATTCAAAATATCCGATAGAAAATTTTTTGAATCCGAGCGTCCAATCAATTTATGAACCGGGTTCAATTTTTAAAATTTTTACCATGGCGGCGGGGCTGGACAGCGGAGCGGTAACGCCGGAAACAACTTATTACGATTCAGGAGAGGTGAAAATGAACGGACGGACGATAAAAAATTGGGATTTGAAAGCGCATGGCACGCAAACGATGACAAATGTGATTGAGCAGTCTTTGAATACGGGAATGGTTTTTGTGGAAAAACAAATCGGGCATTCCAAATTTTTGGAATATATGAACACTTTCGGCTTTGACGAGAAAACCGAAATAACTTTGCCGGGAGAAGTGGCGGGGACCTTTGGAAATTTGGAAAAAAATCCGCAGGACATAAATTTTGCGACAGCTTCTTTCGGGCAAGGAGTTTCTCTGACGCCAATCGGACTTTTGCGGGGAGTGTCGGCAATCGCGAATGGCGGAGTTTTAATCAAACCGACTGTAAACGCAAGAGACGGAATAAAAGAAGAGGGAGCGGCGGTTGGAAAAGACGCGGCGAAAAAAATAACAGAGATGATGGTTTCAGCAGTGGAAAAAGCTCAAGTCGCGGCGATTTCCGGTTATAACGTGGCGGGAAAAACCGGAACGGCCCAAGTGCCTAATTTTAAAAAGGGAGGATATACGGACGAAGTGATAAACACTTATTCGGGATTCGCTCCGGCTTTTGACCCGAGATTCGTTATTTTGATAAAACTGGACGAACCGGTCGGAGCGCCGCTTGCCGGACAAACCGTGGTGCCGGCTTTTCGCGAACTGGCGGAATTCATTTTAAATTATTATAATATTCCGCCGGACAAAGAAACGGAGAAAAATAAAACAAATGATTAGAACAACATTGCGGATTCTCGCAAAAAACACCATAAAAAAGTACCAGCCGGAAATAATCGGGGTAGCGGGCGGAGTGGGAAAGACTTCTGCTATGGAAGCCATTTTTTTAGTTTTAAAGCAACAGAAAAGAACGAGAATAATGAAAAACTTTGAAGACGCGGAACTTTCGGCTCTTCTTGCTATTTTGGGAGGAGAAAAAAAATCTTTTCTCGCAATTGTTTCTTTAATATTTCTTTCGGTCTTCCGGCTTATTTTTAAATCTTCTTCCTATCCGGAAGTTTTGATTTTGGAATACGAAAGCGGCAGAGAAAAAAATCTGAAAAAAATTTTGCTTTTTGCCCGGCCGAATATCGCTGTTGTTACGGCTTTTGGGGAAATTCCACCCGGAACGGAATTTTTTCCCAATCCGCAGGCGGCGATGAGAGAAAAAGGGAAAATAGTGGAACATCTTCCGGCTTCCGGTTTTGCGATTTTAAATTATGACGACCCGGAGGTTTTTAAAATGAAAGAACGGACGAAAGGAAAAATCTTAACTTACGGATTTAAAAAAGGAGCGGATATTTTGGTTTCCGGTTTGGAAAATAAAGAAGACGAGGAGGGGCCAAAAGGAATTTCATTTAAAATAGGCGACAGGGAAACATTCGTGCCAGTGAGAATAAACGGAACAGCCGGAAAAACGCAAGCATATGCCGCGGCGGCGGGAGCGGCGGTCGGATTGATTTTAAGCGTAAATTTAGTTAAGATTTCTCAAGCATTATCTTCTTTTTCTCCGTCAAAAGGCAGGATGAAAATAGTGAAAGGAATAAAGAAAACCTTTATTTTGGACGATACTTATGAATCTTCGCCATTGTCGCTTTCTTCGGCTCTTGAAACTTTAAAAAAACTTTCAGCGAAAAGAAAAATTGCGGTTTTAGGAGATATGACGGAAATCGGAAGATATTCCATAGAAGCGCATGAGGAAGCGGGAAGAAAAGCGGCGAAGGCGGCGAATATTGTGATAACCGCAGGAGCGCGTTCAAAATTTATAGCGGAAGCGGCGATAAAAGCGGGGATGCCGAAAAAGAATATTTTTTCTTTTGAAGATTTATATCAAGCAGGAAAGAAAACGCAGGAAGTTTTGAAGGAAGGGGATTTAGTTTTGATAAAAGGAGGAAAAGAGCTGAAAATGGAAAAGGCGGTGGAAGAAATAATGATGGAACCGATGAAAGCCAGAGAATTGATTTTGCAAAGATAATTTACTTCTTAAAGAGGATTATAAAGGCCCTTTCGTCTAGCGGCTAGGACACGGCCCTCTCACGGCCGGAACACGGGTTCGATTCCCGTAGGGGTCACAAATTTATGTTACGAAGTACGAAGTGGGTATGTTTTGTTTTCATTTAATAAAATGGAAAGAGGAAAGGATCTGTCGTCCGATTTCAAAATCCTCTGCATTTATTATATGAATATATCCTTTTCCATACTTTGCATATTCAATAAAATAGGTTCTAGTTCTTGAAATCTTGCCATAATCATAATCAACGATGACTTCTAGTGAGTTTATATTATTTTCGTTTTTTACTTCTTTGATTGAGACTAATTTACCACTTTCTTGCCAAAAATCCCACGCCTGCGTTTCTTCTATATATTGCCTTAGAGTCAGAGATTTATATTTATCCTCAAAATACCGAACAGTTAAATATATATATGTACCATTATACGGGTCCATATCCTTACTCCGTAATGTTATATTAGAATTATCATTAACAATTTCTATTTTATTATTAGGATCACTAAAGCTAAACTCAATTCCCCAATAATCATTATGGTATATTTTTACTCCAGAATCTGACATTGTTACCTCTCCCTGATAAATTTTGTTTATATTACCAAAAATCGGGGCATAATTTTTCTCGTTATTTTCTATATTACTTTCTAAACTTTTTTCGTTTTCTGTCTCTTCTTTATTAATATTAATTCCTTTCTGCCAATAACCCCATCCCAAAACAGCCAAAACAACACAAGCTAAGACAATAAGAGATGATTTCGTAGACATAAATCCGTATATATTTATTAATTTCAATTCTTATGTTTATCATAAAACATCTAACCAAATTTTAAAAATTAGAAAGGAAATTTTTTTACAAATAAAAACCCTGCATATTAAAGCAGGGGAAGACATAAATACATATAGATTGGCATATTCATCGTTTTTTTGATCGAGTTAACCACATCATAAAACCAACAACAGTCGTAAATGTTAACAATCCAACCATGTTCTCAATCATCTTTTTTACTCCTTCTCTTTATAAAAAGTTATTAAATTATTCTTCTTTTATATTATACGATTTTTAATTTCAAAGCTATTTTTTTGTTTTTTAAAATTCAATCTTCTGCTATAATAAACAGGTAAAGTACTTAGAATTAAAAAAATAAAAAATGGGAGAAAATAATAAAGATTTTTTAGTTCGGCCGGCGGCAATTTTGGGAATTTCAATTATCGTCGGAACTTTTCTTTGGTCCAGTTATTTTTATAAAACTAAATCAATAGAAAACGCCATTACGGTGACGGGGAGTTCGGAGCGGATGATAAGTTCCGATACGGCGAGATGGTCTTCAAACTTTTCGAGGTCTGTCGGGGCAGGCGGGCTTAATGCCGGAAGCGCGGAAATGAAAAAAGATTTAGAGGCGGTTATCGCTTATTTCAAAAGCCAAGGATTAACTGATGCGGAAATTACCGTTCAGCCGGTTTCTGTGAGTTCGACTTGTGATGAAACCAACAATTATATGTATGATAAATTCGGGGGAAGATTGTGCAGCGCCGACCGCATTTCCGGATATTCTTTTCAGCAGTCCATTGTTGTTCAATCGACGGACGTCGCAAAAATCACCAAGCTGGCGCAGGATTCGGTTAATTACCTAACCACCCGAGGCATCATCTTCTCCAGCCAGAATTTGGATTATTTTTACAGCAAGCTTTCTGACCTGAAAATAGAAATGCTGGCAGAAGCGACAGTGAACGCAAGAGAGCGGGCTAAAAATATCGCCGAAAGCTCCGGCGGAAAACTGGGAGCTCTGAAGAGCGCGAGCCAAGGAGTTTTCCAAATAACCCAGCCGAACTCCATTGAAGTTTCCGATTATGGCATGTATGACACTTCCACGATTGAAAAGAAGATCACGGCGGTGGCGAGAGTTTCTTTCTTAGTTAAATAAAGCGGAGATTAAAAAAATTTCCCCTCGATATTATCGGGGGGATTTTTTGTAAGGATTAAATAAGAATATTATCTACGGGAAAGAAAAAGCAGGAATAAAGAGGTTCGTCAAATTCAATCTTTCGGTTCTTATAACCTTTTGAGGCATATACCCGGAGATGTCCATCCCAAGGTTGTATCTCTAGTAATACACCTCCTTCAAGCAGAAAATAAGATGATTCATTATTATTTTTTCTTATTATCACTCTTTCTTTGCAAAAAGGTTTTGTTTCTTTTTTACAGAGATAAGCAATCTGGTGTTGAGTAAAACAAACACTCAAATGAGAAGGAAAATTAAAGATTTCTCCAAAACAGACTTCTCTCCCTGCGTTCGGATTCAATTTATACATAGAAACGATAGTTTCTAGAGTTGATTCTGAAGAATGAGATAATCCTTCATCCCTAAACCATTCGATAGGACAAAGTCTTTCTCCAAAAATGCCGGAAGAATATAATGTTTCTTCTCCGGAAAGCGGCGGTAGAACAATTTTATTCATAGTTTTCATCAAGACATCTTTGCCGGTTCTCATTTTTAACGCTCCTTTTTAAAAAGAATTTCAAATTTCTGCCATAGCTTTACCACAACTGTCTTATTGAAGTCAATAACGGCTTGCTGTTATAATAAAAAAGTCCTTAAAATTAAAAAAATAAAAAAATGAGCGAAGCAGTAAAAAAATATTTAGGGTGGGCGGGGATTTTTGCCTTAATTTTAGTCGGTTATTCTTCTTATAAATATGCGAGCGTTTATGACCGCTCGATAAGTTCGCCAAGAAGCTTTTCCGTAACCGGAGAAGGAAAGTCGGTGGTGATTCCAGACGTGGCGGAATTCAGCTTTAGCGTGATAACGGAAGGCGGAAAAGAAGTAGCGGATTTACAGAGCAAAAACACGGAAAAAGTGAATGCGGCCATCGCTTTCTTGAAAGAATCGGGAATAGAAGCAAAAGACATTAAAACGGAAGGATATGGCATCAATCCGAGATATAAAAATAATGATTATCGCGTGTTAAGCAGTTCAAGCTTGCCGCCGGAAATCGTCGGATACACGATAACGCAAACAGTTTCCGTGAAAGTGAGAGATTTTTCCAAAACGGGAGATATTCTTTCGGGAGTGGTGAAAGCGGGCGCCAATTCGGTTTCCAGTTTGAGTTTCACGATAGACGACCCGACAGTCGCTCAAAATGAAGCAAGGAAAGAAGCGATAGAAAAAGCGGAGAAGAAGGCGAAAGAAATGGCAAAAGCGGCTGGGTTCAGATTGGGAGATTTAGTTTCGATAAACGACAGCAATTATTATCCTTATTACGCCAAAACAATGAGCGCGTCATCTTACGGAATGGGCGAAGATATAGCGCTTGAATCAGCTCCTATTATTGAAGCCGGATCGCAGGAAGTAACGGTTAATGTCAATTTAGTTTACGAGATACGGTAAAAAAGAAAGAAAAGATAAAAAAGAAAAGCTCCGTTATTGCGGAGCTTTTTTGCATATTGATTTTAAAAACAGGAAAAAACAAAGAAGAAAAATGGCCGGGCTGAGATTTTCTAAAATCTCAATTAAATTTCCCAAAATTCCGATCAGAAAATAATCCGGAGGAGATAAAAAAGAAAGAGAAAGATAACCTCCGGCGAGAAAAGCAAGCTCATTCGGTTTTTCTTCAATTGTTCTTTTTTCCTCCGGCTCCCTTTCAAATACATAAATCGAAAGAACTTCCAGAAAAATTAAAATACCTAAAAAAATATCTGAAACCGCAATAACTGAACAAAGACAAATAAAGAGCATTTCTAACATAAGGCATAACCTCCTTTTTGCCATTCGCCAATTGACGGAGACATATTTTTAAGAACTGCCGAAAGATTAAACTTCTTTTTATTTTTCGTCAATAAAAATTTCATTTTGTTTTAATTAAATTTTTGTTAGAATAAGAAGAAAGGCAGCTCCTCGACACGAGCTCGGAGAATAATAAAATGAAAACAATAATATTCAATTGGAAGATGAATCCGGAAACGGCAGAAGAAGCCGTGAAAATATTCAAAGCGGAAAGTTCGGCATTGGGAGAAAAAAAAATAAAAATAATGGCGGCTCCGCCCTTTGTCTATTTGGATAAGCTTTCCAAAATAAAATCAAAAGTGGAACTCGCAGGGCAAAATTTGTTTTTTGAGGAGAAAGGAGCGTTTACCGGCGAAGTGTCGGCCAAAATGCTTAAAAATTTTAATGTGAAAGCGGTGATTATCGGGCATTCGGAAAGAAGGGCTCTCGGGGAAACCGATGAGGCGGTAAACAAAAAAATAAAAGCGGCTTTAAAGGAAGGGATAAAGGCGGTGGTGTGCGTGGGAGAAAAGAAAGAGGGGAAGGCGGCGGAAAGTTTCGTTTTAAGCCAAATTAAAAAAGCTTTTGAGGGAATTGATTTAAAAAAAGAAAGAAAAAATATTTTAGTCGCTTATGAGCCGATTTTTGCTATCGGCACGGGGAAAAGCGCGACTGCGGAATATGCTTCCAAAATAGCTTCGGCTATTAAAAAAGAGATTGGAGAAATGCCGGTTCTTTACGGCGGTTCAGTAAACGGAAAAAACATAGAATCATTTTTAAAAGCAAAAAATATAGACGGGGCGCTGGTCGGCGGAGCCAGCTTAAAAATCGAGGAAACAAAAGAAATAATCGAAAAAGCAAAATGAAAGAAACGGAAAAGATATTTTTAACAACCGCAGACGGAAAAAAGATTGCCGGGATTTTTAGAAAACCGGAAAATCCTTCTTTTTGGGCGATTTTAATCCATATGCGCCCGGCGACCAAAGAATCATGGGATGAATTTGCCGGAGAACTTTTCAATAAAAATATCGCGTCTTTAGCTATAGACCTGCGAGGACACGGGGAATCGGATAACGGGCCGGACGGATATTTAAAAAGCGAAAACGATTCGGAAAATATTTATGATTTAGAAAGCGCGGATGAGTTTTTAAGAAGCAAAGGAGCGGAGCCGAAAAATATCGTTTTTATAGGCGCTTCTATCGGAGCTAATCTGTCTTTAAAATTTTTAAGCGAAAATAAATATTTTAAAACAGCCATTCTTTTTTCTCCCGGATTAAATTATAGAGGAGTATCAGGAGAAGAAGCGGCTGAAAAAATAAGTTCCGGACAAAGAGTTCTTTTCATATCCAGCCGTGATGACGATAGGGTCTTGGGAAATGAGTCGGAGACGCAAAAACTCTTTGACTTGGTTCCTCTTGATGCGGAAAAAGAAATCGTGGTTTATGAAAAAGGAGGACATGGCACGCAAATTTTAAAAACGGAAGAGTTGCCGGAAATAAAAGAAACAATCATTAATTTTATAATTAAAGAAAAATAAAAAAATAAATGAAGCTTTTAAAGCAAGTTTTTAAGTTTGTTTTGGTTGGCGGATTGAATACGGGAATAGATATCGGCATTCTGACTTTTTTAATGAAAATAAGCGGAATAACCGGAGGATATTCTTATGCCGTTTTTAAGGCATTTTCATCTCTTATAGCCATAACAAACAGTTATTTTTTAAACAAAAGATGGACATTCAGAGATAAAAGCCAGGAAAATTTAGAGCAGGCAAGCCAGTTCTTTTTTGTGAGCGGAATAGGGCTTTTGATAAACGTGGCGGCGGCATCACTCGTAAATAATTTCGTTCTGCCGATTGAACCGTTAATCGCTTTTATTAACTTCTTCCTTAATCTAGTTGGAATAACTCTTAATAGCAACGAAATTTGGGGGGTGCTGTCGGCTGCAGCCGGTTCAATTTCCGGATTGGGATGGAATTTTCTCGGATATAAATTTTTCATTTTTAAGAAATAAATCGAGAAAGCAGTTATCAACAAGAACAAACTATTGACAGATGATGTTTTTGGAGCTATACTTGCCTTATTGAATGAGTGGAAAGCGGATTTAGGCGATTTTCGACCCAAATCCATTTTACTTCATTTGTTTGGCTAAAAGCCCCGCTTGCGGGGTTTTTAGTTTTTTGGTAGCATATTTGAAAGGCCTCGGAAGCGGCCGTAAGGAGAGCACTCATTCAATAACAAACAAAATGGAGGTCACCACTTACAGCCGCTTCGGGGGCCTTTTATTTTTTTAACAACTATTGACGAGAAGAAAAAGTTATGTATAATTTTATCAGAAGTTTTAAATACATTCCCTAAAAGGAAAAGGAGAAAGACGATGAAAAGAATAGTAGGAATGTCTTTATTTATGTCTTTGATTGTTGTGTCGGTTTTATTGGGAAATTTTGTTTCTCATAAAATCAATTGCTGGGCGGAGTTCGGAGGAGAATGGAGAAAAGAGGTAGTTCTTTCAATGCAATTAATGGATTTCATGCAATCTGGGGGTGGTCCGGCCGGTCCAACAGAAAATTATTTTGCTTGGGCTTACGCAAAAAAGATTTTATCTCCGCGACCGTGGTGGCATCATGTTTTATTCCCCACCGGTTTAGTTTTTCAACCTTTTGGATATTGGACAGTTCCGGAAAAGGAATTTCATCATCCGGCACTTGTTTCTTTTATTGAAAAACCTTAACAAAAAAAGGAGAGGTTCGTTAATAAAACAAAAGCGCCGTCTTTCTAAAGAAAGGCGGCATTTTATATGCCAAAGTACCAAACCAAAACCACGGCCGTAAGGCCGTGGATTCGTAGGGCATATCCAGTATCTTCTTTTTCGCCCATGATATCATAAAGAGGATGAAATATTACCGCCAAGCCCATGTGGTCTACCATAATGAATACCATATCGTTTGGATACCAAGATTCAGAAGAAAAATACTGGTTCCAGGAGTGGCAGAGTATCTCAAAAAGAAAATAATGGAGGTCGGAAAGGTTTATCCAGACTTGGTTTGTTTGGAACAAAATATCCAACCGGACCATGTCCACCTCTTAATGCAGATTCCTCCTCGCATGAGCGTAAGCAGAGCTGTGAATATTTTAAAATCAAACACAAGTTCCGCTCTCAAAAAACAATTCAAATTCCTCAAAAATGTCTACTTAGATGAAGCTGGAATCTGGTCGGTTGGATATTTTGTTTCTACCGTAGGCGTAAACGAAGCCGTCATCAGAAGATATATACAGATGCAAGAAAAAGAAGATACTGGACAAGCGAAGCTTGCTATATGAAGAAACCACGGCCGTAAGGCCGTGGAGTTTCATTTTTTAAAAAATGAATTTGGATTTTGTTTGTTCCGCTTTCGGAATAAATGTTTCGAAAGCGGATTGATAAATTTTAAAAAACAAAACAAGTTAAATTAAAATTTAATTATTTTAAAAAGTATCAAAAAAAGTTTCAAAATTAAAAAATAAAAAATATTTTTAAAAAAATTTCGCAAAAAAAGTTTTCCACATATTTTTTATTTCTAATTTGTTCTAAAATTAAGGTATAAGAAAATTTTTAATATTTTCTTCCCGCCAATGGAAAGGTGAAGTCAACTTTTTCATTAGTATTTTACAATTAAGTTTTTATAAAACATGGCAGCTAAGAAAAGAAAAGCTACAAAAAAGAAGACAGCGAAAAGAAAGACCACAAAAAAGAAGACAGCGAAAAGAAAGAAGAGATAGTCTTTAATCCCTCTCCGATAAAATCGGAGGGGGATTTGCTTTTTGGGGTTTAAGAATGAAAGTGAAGAGCGGAAGAGATTGTATTATTTATATATATAATTAAAGTTTGTATTTATCATAAAAAATGAATATAAATATAACAGCGAAGAATTTGGAATTAACAGCTCCTTTGAAAGTCTTTATAGAGAAGAAACTTGAAAGTATAAGCAAATTAGTGGGAAAATGGGAAGAAAAGGGGGCGGTTGAGATTGATTTTGAGGTGGCAAGAACCACGAAACACCATCACAAAGGAGATGTTTTCTACGCGGAAGCCAATCTGAAGCTGGGAAGAAAGGAAATAATCAGAGCGGAAAGGAGTTCAAACGACATCAGAGAAGCAATAGATACAGTGAAAGACGTATTAAAAGAAGAAGTAAACAGATATAAGAAAAAGAAGGAGAGATAAACAAATGAAAAATATTTTAAGTTATTTTTTTGACCCGATAAAAGAATTGAAGAAAACAGCGGAAGCGGTGAATAAGCTGGAGGCAGAAACGGAGAAACTTTCAATTTCGGAAATCAGAGAAAAAAGCGACAAATTAAAAGAAAGAGTAAAAGAAGGAGAAACGCTCGACAGCATTTTGCCGGAAGCGTTCGCTCTTGCAAGAGAAACGGCAAAGAGAACGCTTTCGCAGCGCCATTTTGACGTTCAACTTATCGGCGGAATGGTTTTACATAAGGGACAGATAGCGGAAATGATGACAGGAGAAGGAAAAACGCTTACCGCTACTCTGCCGATTTATTTAAACGCTTTAGCCGGAAAAGGCGCGCATGTCGTGACTGTAAACGAATATCTGGCAAAAAGAGATACGGTTTGGATGGGACAGATTTATCACGCTCTGGGACTTAGGACAGCATGCCTTATCCATGAAAGCGCGCTTTTATATGACCCGGATTTTAAAAAGAATGACGAGGAGAAAAAAGAGATGGACGAAGAAAGAGACAAAACCGGCTCTTTCCGAGTTTTTGAAGATTATCTTCGGCCAATTTCAAGAAAAGAAGCATATCTCGCCGACATCACTTACGGAACGAATCATGAATTCGGTTTTGATTATTTAAGAGACAATTTGGCGCAAAGCAAGGAACAGCAAACGCAGAGAGATTTTTATTACGCCATTATCGACGAAGTGGACAGTATTTTAATAGACGAAGCGAGAACACCTTTGATAATTTCGGCGCCGGACGCGGAATCAAGCGAATTTTATAAAAGATTTTCCAGAATCGCGGAAAATCTAAAAGAAGAAGAGGATTATGCGGTGGATGAAAAATTGAAATCGGTTTCCATAAACGATTCGGGAATAGAAAAAGTGGAAAGGGCTCTCAAAATTGATAATCTTTACGCTTCGGAAAATATGCGTTTGGTTCATTATTTGGAAGAAAGTTTGAAAGCGAAAGCTTTATTTAAAAAAGACAGAAATTATGTGGTCAAAGAAGGAGAAATAATAATTGTGGACGAATTCACCGGAAGATTGATGCAAGGCAGAAGATACAGCGGCGGATTACATCAGGCAATAGAAGCAAAAGAAGGCGTGCAGGTGAAAGAAGAATCAAAAACTTTCGCCAAAATTTCCATTCAAAATTATTTCAAGATGTATCCGAAAATAGCCGGCATGACGGGAACAGCCAAAACTTCGGCGGAAGAATTTGAAAAAGTTTACGGACTCTTGGTTATTTCCATTCCTCCCAACAAACAAGTGGCGAGAAAAGACCACCCGGACGCCATTTATAAAAACTTTGACGCCAAAATGAGAGCAGTGGCGAGAAAAGTGAAGGAGGCGGTAGAAAAAGGCCAGCCGGTTTTGGTCGGCACGACTTCCATAGAAAAAAATGAAATAGTTTCCGGTTATCTTTCAAAAGAAGGAGTGCGGCATGAAATTTTAAACGCCAAGAATCATGAACGGGAAGGAGAAATAATCGCGCAAGCGGGAAGAGCGGGAAGCGTGACGGTCGCCACCAATATGGCCGGACGCGGAGTGGACATAGTGCTTGGAGGAAATCCGCCACTCCCGGAAAATTCAGAAAAAGTGAAAGAGGCGGGCGGACTTCTCGTTATCGGCACAGAAAGGCACGAGGCGCGGAGAATAGACAATCAGTTGCAAGGAAGAAGCGGACGGCAGGGAGACCCGGGAGAAAGCAGATTTTATCTTTCGCTCGACGACGACCTGCTTCGGGTGTTCGGCGGAGATAAAATAAAAGGCATCATGGAAAAATTCGATTTTCCGGAAGATGAGCCGATCGGGATGAAAATGATTTCAAGGTCAATCTTGCAGGCGCAAAAGCGGGTGGAAGGATTCAATTTTGACGCCAGAAAACATCTGTTGGAATACGACGATGTTTTAAACAAACAAAGACAGGCGGTTTATCGCTATCGGCAAAGCTTGCTTTCCCGAAACGGAGAAAAAGAAAAAAAAGAAATTCTTTTGGAAATTTTAAACGAACATATCGATGAACTTTATAAAATAACTTCCGGAAGGGGATTTGCGGAAGAAGATTTATCAGAAATGGAAAAGTTTCTGAAAAACACGGGAGCGATCAATGAAGAGGGCGTTTTAAAAATAAAAGAAATTATGGAAAATCAAAATTTTTCTTTAAACGGAAAATTTGAAAATATCTTTGAATATCTGAGGGAAAACATAGAAAAAAGAGCGGAAGAAATTGCCGGAGACCAGTTTTTGAAGCAAAGGATTTTGTCTATTTTTGATATGCTCTGGATGAATCATTTGGAAGATATGGAGGCCTTGAGCGAATCAGTGCGGCTTAGAGCTTATGGCCAGCATGACCCGCTTGTGGAATACAGGAGAGAAGGGCATGTTTTATTCGATAATTTATTTAAGAATTTTCGAGGATGGATTTTTGAAAACATTTTCAGGCTTTCAGCTCGAGCGAGCGGAGAAAAAAATCCTTCGGCTGAAACGGCAATAAATAATACTATTAAAATAAATACGGACCCAAAATATAAGGATACGGGAAGAAACGACCCATGCCCTTGCGGAAGCGGAAAAAAATATAAGAAATGTCACGGGAAATAGAATATGGAATATCTAAAAGATCAAAAAGAAAAAGAAGCGATTCAATGGATGAATAAAGCCGCAGAGATTGCTAAAAAGGCTCTATGCCTTAAGGCAAAATGTGGTACAGTCATCGTAAAAGATGGTGAGATAATTGGAGAGGGATATAATTCTCCGCCATTGGATCAAGAGGAAAATCGAACATGCAATACAGAATTTGGCCTTGGCAAACCAAAATACGATCGAACATGTTGTATGCACGCCGAGTGGCGAGCAATCATGGATGCATCACGGCAAAATCCAGAAAAGATAAAAGGATCAAAACTTTATTTTACAAGAGTAGATGAGAATGGAAAAATCAAGAAGTCGGGTAAACCATATTGTACGGTATGCAGCCGTATGGCATTGGACGCAGGAATTGAGAAATTCGTATTGTGGCACGAAGAAGGGGTTTGTGAATATCCGACGGATGAATATAACCGATTTTCATATCAATATATTCATGTGGAGTAGGAAATAAACACAAGAAATGCCATGGGGCGTAGGAAATGAAACTCCACGGCCTTACGGCCGTAGAATCTTCAAGTTTCACCCCGCCAAAGGCGGGGTTAATTAAATCTTTACCGCTTCAAACTCCTTAGCTAACGCGCGAGATTTTCTTTTCGCGGAGATTTAATAAAAAGAAACCGCTTTTAAACGGTTTCTTGTAAAACTTCTCTTAATCTCCACCTTGTTTTTCCGCCACGACCACCAAGACACTCGACTTGTTGAGAAAGAGCGCCTAGACTCTGTGAAACTCCATTTGCGGGCAGATTAACCTTTTGAGCTATCTGCAAAGTAGTAGCTTCTCCTCCTAATTCCTCTAATGCTGTTAAAATAGTTCTCTGTCTTTTCTTAAGCGTCATATCGCGCCTCCTTTTAGATATAAAATACTATAGTTAAAATACCAAATTATTATGGTAAATGTAAAATAAAATCATTTCGCGGAGATTTAATAAAAAAGTGCTTTGGAAAATAGAAAATGATAAAATAAATTTTATGGAAACAAATAATCAATATCTTCATGAGGTGGCGATTACGGCGATAATCGTAAAAGACGGAAAATATTTGATTACAAGGCGGGCGGCGAATAAGAAAAGATTCCCGGGGATGTGGACTGTGCCGGGAGGAAAAATGGAAACGAGCGATTATTTGAAACTGCCGAAAGACACCGAATTTTATTGGTACAACGTTTTAGAGAGGACACTCAGAAGAGAAATAAAAGAAGAAGTGGGGATTGAAATAGACAATATCGAATATATAACCAGTCTTGCAACGGTTCATAATGACGGAAGTCCATCACTCGTAATTTCCTGCGCGGCGGATTATGTTTTGGGAGAAGTGAAGCTTCAATTGGAAGAGAACGATGAGTTTGCTTGGGTTAGCTTAGAAGAAGCAAAAAATTACAAACTTTTGGACGGAATTTTTGATGAGATGGCGATGGTGGAAAAAAAGAGAAAAGGAAAAAAAGAAGAGTGGAGAAGGTTTAACTGAATATAAGACTCCAGCTGACGCACGGGGTTTTGCGGAGATTTAAACGAAACTCAATTTTGAGTTTCACCCCGCCTACGACGGGGTTTTATTAAATCTTAGCCGTAGAAACCTTGCGCTAACGCGCAATGTTTTTTTAGCGTTATTTTGAAAAAAAGTCAAAAGTGAAACTTTTTTTACTTTTTTGCGTATTATTATATAGCACTTGCTAAAACCATATCCCATAGGAGGCGAAGATGATTTCTTTTTCGCTAATGTTGGCAATTCTTTTTTCCGGTTCTATCTCAGGAGAAGAGAAAGGTACTTTACCCTCTTGCTTTTCCGTTCAGTCAAAGACTGGATGGCGGGAAGACACGAAGGTAAACTTAACCGAAAAGTCGCTGAAATACGCATTTTTTTTGCGTGATACGGCGATGAAAGAGGGATTAGGGGAGAAAGACCTCATATTATTAGGGAAAGCCGCCGAAACGGAAAGCGGTTGGAAACAATATGATGAGAATGGGAATGTTTTGCGCGGAGAAAATAATCCGCGAGTAGTGGGGATTTTTCAGATTTGTGAGGATTCTCATAAAAGAGAAGCGAAAAAAATGGGATTGGATATAATGACCCCAAAAGGAAACATTAAATATGCGGTTTTTCTTTATAAAAAGGAGAGGCTTCGGCCTTGGAGGACAAACCGGAAATTAATGAATTTCATCAGAAATTTGGGGTAGATATTCCAAAGCTCCGATTTTAAAAATCGGGGCTTTTTTTATAAACAGGTTTCTGATAAAATAAAAGCAGAATTCGAACTTTAACAAAAAAAGAAAGGCGAGGAGGTTTCTATGGTTGACCTTCTAAAAAACGAAATAGAAAAAGAGTTTTGCCAAAATTGCCAAGGGATTTTAGAAGAAGAGGAGGTTTTTGAAGGTACAGGCGGTGAGCGCATTTGTAAATCATGCTGGGCAACTTTAAAGTTGAAAATAGAAAAATCCAAGGAGGAAGGAAAGAAGAAGATGGATTTTTCTTGTAGATCTATAGAATTCAGGACTCATTTTTGTGCCAAAGGACAAGGTTTCAATCTATCTGTTAAAAGCGGAGAGATTCTTGATAAGAATGGGAACTTACTACCGGAAAATAAAATCTGTTTTTTTGTAGATATTTCTAAAAACGGATTCTATAAAGAGTTGGAAGGAAAAAAGGGAGAAAAAGAAATTACGGTAACCTCGACTTTTCTACATAAAGGAGAACAATATTTTTATAGATTAAAAATCCCGATCAAGACAGATGAAAATGGAAATTTTCTCGAATTAGGAGCAGAAGATGATTTCAAAAAAACAATTCTGCCTTCCAGAGAATTTATCAAACAAAAATTGTTTTTTGATAAATGAACAAATGACGGCTTTGCCTTATAAGGCAAAGCCGTTTATTTTTTTTAAAATTTCAGATTTGAAATTATCTTTGCTGAATTTTTCGGCGGTTTTGGATAAAAAATGAGAATCGAATCTGGCTTCCGGAAGGCGGCCAATTGCTTCAATAATAGCTTCCGGAGTTTGTTCTTTAATAAAAAATCCATTGACGCCTTCTTCTATAATATCGGAAGAACCGCCAATGTTATAAGCGATAACCGGAGTGCCGCAAGCAATAGCTTCCGCGGCCACCAATCCGAAATCTTCTACTTGAGGGAAAATAAAAGCTTTAGCATTGCCATACATAGCGCGCATTTCATTATCAGTCATCAGAGCGGTGATAAAATGCGTGTTTTTGGAAGTATTCAATTTAATCAGATTTTTTAGTTCCGGACCGCGGCCGACAATTTTTAAGGGAAGCTTAAGTTCATTAAAAGCCTGAATAACAATATCGAATTTTTTATAGTGCATCAGACGTCCGGCAGCCAAAAAATATTGGCGGTTTTTATAAAGATTCTCCGGATAAAAAACGTTCAAATCAACCGGCGGAAAAATAATTTCCGATTCTCTTTGATAATATTCCCGAATTTTGCCGGAAATGTATTTGGAAAGAGTAATGATTTCATCCGGTTTTTGTCCGGCTTCCATATCCCATTTTTTTAAATAAGAAACAAAAGGAGAAAGAATGGGCTTGAGAAGGCCGTAATTGCTGCCAAATTTTCCTTTTAAAAAATTATCCGACTCCCAAGCATAACGAAGAGGCGTGAAACAATAAGAAAGATGGTAGCTGTTCTTATAAGTAATGCCTTTGGAGTAGCCGGCGCCGATAGAGATAATCAAATCATAATTGTTGCCAAGGTTCAGACTTTCCGCCGCTTTCGGCATTAAAGGGATAAAAAGGCGATGATTGTCAATGACTATTTTTTTGTCTAAAAAAGAAGTTTTTTTAATTCTTTCTTTGGGGATGCGGCCAAAAGTTTTGTTTCGGTCAAAAAAAAGAGTAAAAAGGTCGGCTTTCGGAAAAATCTCCAGAAAATTTCCCAAAACTCTTTCACCGCCTCCATATTGGTTTAAATAATCATAAGAAAGAGCGATTCTCATTAATGGCATTATAGCTTTTTTGCCGATTTTCTGAAAATTTTCCGCCAATAAGGTATAATCTTAAAAATGAAATACGATTTTTCGAAAAGAGCGATGGATTTGGTGATATTTTTTTTGGTTTTGCCTTTTTTTGTTTTAATTCTTCCTTTTGTAGCTTTAGCAATAAAAGCGGAAAGCAGAGGCCCGGTCTTTTTTAAAGCAAGAAGAGTAAGCAAGGGAAGGGCGGTAACGATTTATAAGTTTCGAACAATGGCTTTGGGAGCGGAAGAAAAGAAAAAAGAATTAAATCATCTAAACGAAAGAAAAGACGGTCCTTTTTTTAAAATATCCAAAGACCCGAGAGTAACAAAAATCGGGCGGATACTTCGAAAATTTTGGATAGACGAAACGCCGCAAATTTTTAACGTTTTAAAAGGCGAAATTTCTTTTGTCGGGCCAAGACCGTATGAACCGGAAGAAATGGAAAAATATCCGGAAGAATACAGATTTTTGAAAAATGAGAAAGCGGGGATAACCGGACTTTCTCAAATAAAAGGTTCCTCCAATCTGCCTTTTTTAGAAGTTTTGAAATATGACGCTTATTACGCACGGCATAAAAGTTTAGGGCTGGATTTAAAAATCCTTTTTAAAACATTCCTGCTTCTTTTTGACCCTTCCGGAGTTTAAAGATTCTAATGCATACGCACGACGGAGCTTTTTATATTTCGGTCTTAGCTTTAACAGGAATTTTTGCCGGAACAGTTTTAAGAGTCTCTGATTTTTTTGTTCTGGCCGGCATTTGCCTTTTGGCTTTTTTAACTTTATTTATCGCTTTTTTAACCAAAGAAAAAAAGTTTTGGGCGGTTTTAGCGGCGCTCCTTTTTTTCTTTTTTTTCGGATTTTTATACGGACAAAATTTTGTTTTAAAAAGCGCGGGAAAATATCCGGAATTCAATAAGGCCAAAACTTATTTTTCTGGACAAGCGGAAGGAGAGCCGATTTTCAAGGGAAAATCTCTGGCGTTTTATTTAACATTGGAAAAACCATATCAAGGCAAAATAAAAATATATACGGATATTTTTTCGGAGATAAAAAAAGGAGACAAAGTTTCTTTTTCAGGAATAGTTAAAACAACAGAATACGGCGAAGTTGTTTCCTTTTTTCCAAAAATAGAAAAAAGAGAAGAAGGAAAAACGGGAATTTTAAGCGGGTTTAGAGAAAAAATTATTTCCGGATTAAAGATGTTTTTGCCGGAAAAAGAAGCGGCGCTCGCCTCGGGACTCACGCTCGGCGACCGAAAGAATTTTAGCGAAGAGTTTAAAAATAATTTAAGCAAAAGCGGAACAACGCATATCGTGGCTTTGTCGGGATACAATATCACGATTATCGTTATGGCAGCCGGTTTGGTTTTCGGATATTTTTTTAAAAAAGGAATCGCTTTTTTCTTTTCTCTTATTTTAATTATTATTTTTACAATTATGGTCGGCGGGGAACCGTCAATCGTGAGAGCGGCCATTATGGGAGGAATAGCGCTATTTGCCGCAAAAACAGAGAGATTATATTCAGCGAGAAACGCGATAGCGATTTCAGCTCTGTTGATGGCAATTTTTAATCCGCTTTCTTTGAAAGAACCAGGATTCCAGCTTTCGTTCTTTTCTTTAATCGGTATTGTTTATTTTCTGCCGGCAATTAAAAATTTTCTGCCGGCCTATTTTTCTGCTCCGTCTTTTTTGAATTGGAAGGAAAATCTTTTAACGACTATGGCGGCGCAGATGGCGGTTTTGCCTCTTGTTTTTTATTATTTCGGCGCTTTTTCAATTTTGTCTTTTTTGTCGAATATCTTAATTCTGGAATTCGTGCCATACGCCATGCTTTTTTCTTTTTTCACCGGATTTTTCAGCTTATTTTCAAATTTCGGAGAATTCGCTTCTTGGGTTTTTTCTTTTCCGGCTTATTTTATTTTAAAATACCAAATAAGCGTGATAGATTTTTTTGCGGAGAAAAGCTGGCTTATAAAAATGGAAGATTTTGGGATAACAGCGACAATCGTTTTTTATGCCCTGATATTTTTAATAGTTTACGTCTTTTATAATAGAGAAAATGATAGATAAAAAAGTTATTTTTATTTTAGCGGCAGCGATTCTTTTAAATGGATTTTTTTACGCTTATATTTTAGCGAACGGAAAAGAAAAAACAGCGGTTTATTTTTTAGATGTGGGACAAGGGGACGCAGAGATGGCGATTCTGCCGGGAAGCCGAACGGCAAGATTTTTGATAGACGGAGGGCCGGATAGAAGCGTTCTGGAAGAGCTTTCCAAAATAATGCCGTTTTTTTCAAAAAGGATTGATTTAATTTCCATTTCCCATCCGCAAGAAGACCATATGGGAGGAATTTCTTATGTTGCGGAGAGTTTTAAAACGGGAGGGTTTGTTTCGAGCGGGGAAATAGGAAAAGGCGAAGCATGGGAAAAGTTAGAGAGAGCTTTAGAAAAAAATAAAACAAATATAATAAATCTGGCGGCGGGCGATAAAATAAAATATGGAGAAAACGAGATATTGGTTTTAAATCCGGAGACAGGAAAAAAAACGGATATGAACGAAAGCTCTCTTGTTTTGTTATTAAAAAATCCAAAGATGAATGTTCTTTTCACAGGAGATATCGGAAAAAAAACGGAAGAAAAAATAGTTGCTGATTTAAGAAAAAACGGAGAGGCAGAAGAAATTGATGTTTTGAAAGTGGCGCACCATGGGTCAAAAAATTCAAGCGGAGAAGATTTTATCGCAGCCTTAAAGCCGAAAGTGAGCGTAATTGAAGTCGGAAAAAACAGCTACGGACATCCGACAAAAGAAGTTCTAAACCGCCTAGCGGAAATAAGAAGCTTGATTTTCAGAACGGATAAAAAGGGAACAATGAAAGTAGAAGCGGGAGAAGATAATAAAATAAAGGTTTATGAAATCGAATAATTTTTTTTTCTTGATAATAAAAAGCGGTTGATTTATTATTTTAGGAATGAGAACGCTTATAAAAGACATAGTTAAGAAAGAAGGGGAGGAGGTGGAACTTTCCGGGTGGGTGGCGGTGAGGCGGGACCACGGGAAGCTTATTTTTATAGATTTGAGAGACAGAAGCGAAATGACGCAAGTTGTTTTTTTACCTAGCAATGCCGAAGCGCATAAAATGGCGGAAGAAATCAGGCCGGAATGGGTGGTTAAAATAAAAGGAAAAGTGAATCGCCGGCCGGAAAATATGGTGAATAAAGAAATGACGACTGGAGAATTTGAAATAGAAGCTTTAGAAATTGAAATCTTAAATAAAGCGGAAACACCCCCGATTGAAATAGAAAGCGACGGGTATGAGATTGGGGAAGAAGTGAGAATGAAATACCGCTATTTGGATTTGCGGAGAAACAGGTTGCAGAAAAATATCCGAAAGAGAGCGAGAATTATGTCTTTTATCAGAGGGTTTTTGGAGAAAAACGATTTTGTGGAAATAGAAACGCCGATTTTAACCAAATCCACTCCGGAGGGAGCAAGGGATTATTTAGTGCCTTCGAGAGTAAGCCCGGGGAAATTTTACGCTTTGCCGCAATCGCCGCAGCAATATAAACAGCTTTTGATGGTGGGGGGGATGGAAAGATATTTTCAGATGGCAAAATGTTTCCGCGATGAGGACACAAGAGGCGATAGGCAGCCGGAATTCACCCAGCTTGATATGGAAATGAGCTTTGTCGAAATGAAAAACGTGATGAAATTGAATGAAAAATTATTAGTGGAAATAATAGAAGAGTTTTATCCGGAGAAAAAAATTCAGGAAAAGCCGTTTCCGATAATCACTTATAAAGAGGCAATGGAAAAATACGGCACGGACCGGCCGGATTTAAGGAAAGATAAAAATGATTCGAATTTGCTTGCTTTTTGCTGGGTAATAGATTTTCCATTTTTTGAAAAAACGGAAGAAGGAGGGTGGACTTTTACGCATAATCCTTTCTCGGCGCCGAAACCGGAATTTATGGAAGATTTAATAAGTAAAAGAAATATTGGAGATATTTTGACGACGCAATATGATGTGGCTTTAAACGGAATCGAAGTCGGGGGGGGAAGCATTAGAAATCACAAGCCGGAAGCGCTGCTTTCGACTTTAGAAATAATGGGAATAAATAAAGAAAAAGCGGAAAAAAATTTCGGGCACATGCTTCAAGCCTTTAAATATGGAACGCCGCCGCACGGCGGAATTGCCTGGGGGCTGGACAGATTCATAATGCTTTTAGAAGGAGAGCCGAATATTCGCGAAGTGATGGCTTTCCCGAAAACGGGAGACGGGAGAGACTTAATGATGGAAGCTCCATCAGAAGCGGATGAGAAACAACTAAAAGAACTAAAAATAAAGTTTGAGAAATAAAACACTATTGTGTTATAATAAACATAGAGTAAAAAATGTCTTTAAAAAATTTACATAGGGATTTTGTTTCTAAGGAAGAACGGCGTTTTAAATTTGTCATAGGAAAAACCTTAGCTTCTTCTTTAACGGGATTTGTAGCCGGAGTAGTTTTTGCTTCTATTTTTTGGGGAGCTGTTCTTTATGTTTATTTTTTAGAAGCGGCTTTATAAAAACCCAACGGTTCCAAAGCTGTGGATATCGCTTATTTTAAAAGTGCTATAATAAAAGTGATCCCGCTCGCAGGAAGGTTACGGATCAAATAGCTTATAAAGGGAGGCCAGGTTAGAAAGTTCCGTGGAATTTTTTACCAGTCACCCACTTGAATTTAAGCCGATAACCTCTTTAAAGCGGGGTTTTTGTTGAAAAAAAAGGCGAAAAAGAGCAGAATTTAAAGATGGAATGGAAAAAAGTATTTTTAATAATCGTTTTATCTCTGCTTTTGTTTTTCGTGGGAGGAGAAGCGATAAAAGATTATCTGGAATATAAGAAAGACTTCAGAGAAGCGGAAAAGTTAAAAGCCGATATGAGTGTTCTAAAAAAAGAAAATGAAGAATTAGAAAAAGATATAGAGTATTTTAACGACCCTTATAATCTGGAAAAAGAATTGAAATCAAAATTCAATTATAAAAGAGAAGGAGAAAAAATGATGATAATTGTGCCGGATGAACAATAAAAAAAGCGGGTGTCGTATAATGGCAGTACGCAACCTTCCCAAGGTTGAAGCGTGGGTCCGATTCCCATCATCCGCTCACGGAACAATCGCTTTCAAATTTTCAAAAAAGTAAAAAAAAATAAATACGCATAGCATCATTAGGTACATATGTACCTAATGATGCTATGGATAAAATAGAAAATAAAAAGGCCTTTTCCGCAATACGCGGAAAAGGCCAAAATAGAGGTAAAGGAGATAAATTAATAAATCGAATTTTTTGTTTTGCGATTATTTTTTTTTTCATTCCGACCGAAGCCAATTTGGCTTCGTTCGAATTCAACTAGTTTTTGATAAAAACTGGCAAGCCAAGCAAACGGATGTTTGGAAATGCTTATCAAAACTAACAATACGCAAATAATAAAAAGTTCCGTCATGGTCATTCTCCTTTTTATTTGTTTTTATACTGATTGAAATCATAGATTATTTATTTTATAGTGTCAACATGGCGAACGCAAAGTTTATCAAAAACAAAGAAAATTTCAAATGCGGAAATTGCGGGTTTGAGGTTTCGGGAGACGGCTACACCAATCATTGCCCAAAGTGCTTATATAGCTTGCATGTTGATATAAATCCCGGAGACAGAGCTTCTGAGTGTAAAGGAATGATGCGACCGGAAAAGATAGAGAAAAAAGGAGAAAATTATATCATTATCCATAAATGCGAAAAGTGCGGAAAAGAAAAAAGAAACAAAATAAGAAAAGAAGATAATTTTGAAAAAATTGTAGAAGTGGTTAAAATAGCTAATAATAATGAAAATAAGCCGAAGTAGCTCAGCTGGTAGAGCAATGCTTTCGTAAAGCAGAGGTCGTGGGTTCGATTCCCACCTTCGGCTCAGGAGAAATAAAAAATTTGGCTGTTCCGACAAAAAGTCGGAATGCTCAAATTTAAAATAAATCTTTCAAGTAAAATTCATATAAATTTGGCGATGACGGAAAAAGAATTAAAAAACGGAATAGAAGAATTATCATTTTCCTTGGAAAAATTAGGAGAAAATCTTTTTATCGAAAATAAAAAAAATGAACTTTCCAAAATAGAAGAAGAACTTCAAAGTCCCGATATCTGGAAAGACAGGGAAAAAGCGGAAAATCTATCAAGGGAAGCGTCGGAACTGGAAGAAACAATAAAGGATTTTGGAGATTTAAAAGAAAAAATTCCTTTATTTTCAGAAAATCCCAATGAAGAATATTTTTTTGAACTGAAAAGAAAATTCAAAAAATTGGAAATAAAAACTTTTTTTCGCGGGCCTTATGACAAGGGTAACGCTATTTTTTCCATTTTTTCCGGCGCCGGCGGACAAGACGCGGCGGATTTTGCCGGAATGCTTTTTGAAATGTATGCGAGCTACGCCCGAAAAAAAGGATTTTCAATTTCGGTGATAGATGAAAGCTTAGACGATTTCCAATCAAAAACCGGACGAAAACCCTTGAAATCATTAACCGCGGAAATAAGAGGGAATTATGCTTACGGGTTTTTAAAAGGAGAAGCGGGAGTACACCGCTTGGTCAGAATTTCGCCTTTCTCGCCAAAGAAATTAAGACACACTTCTTTTGCGCTGGTGGAAATTCTGCCGGTGTTTCCAAAAATTGAAGAGGAGAAAATAAAAGTTCCGGAAGAGGATTTGAAAATCGATTTATTCCGGTCGTCCGGTCCCGGCGGACAGAATGTAAATAAAGTGGAAACGGCGGTGCGGATAACGCACTTGCCGACAGGCATAACAGTTTCAAGCCAAGTGGAAAGATCGCAAACGCAAAATAGGGAACGGGCAATGTCGCTTTTAAAAGCCAAATTGATTCGTTTAATGGAAGAGAGGCAAGTAAAAGAAATAACGGAATTAAGAACTAAGGAAAAACCGGAATGGGGAAGCCAAATCAGGTCTTATGTTCTCCACCCTTATAAATTAGTTAAAGACCATCGAACAGAATTTGAAACAAGCCAAACAGAAAATGTTTTGGAAGGAAATCTGGACGGATTTATCGAGGCAGAGCTGATTAATGACATCGCAAGTCATTAGTTTGATAAAAGCTGAAAAACGGAGTATCTTTTGAAAAGAATTTTAAAAGATCTTACTAGATAGCAAGACAAGAAGGGAGAAGAAAATGCTATGTTTGCTGATTCTTTTTTCATTTTTAATCGGCGGAGTTTATTTGATTTGGGTTCAAGAAATGAGATTGGAAAAAATGGGAAAGGGAGGCGACAGTAGGGGAAATTATGAGAAGGCAATAAACACGCCAAGAGAAGCTTTTTTTGTTGCTTTGTTTATTTTTCTTATTGGACTACTGATAATGTTTTTGCTTCATTATTACGGCATTAAGGTAGGACTATATGATGCATAGAATATATTTATTTTATTTAAAACAGCGGCTCTAGCCGCTTTTTTTTAATTTAATTTGATTAAGTTATCCCTTTTTTGCTATAATGACGAAACATGATTGCTTTTCAAAACGTTTCCAAAGTTTATGAAAATCATTCGGCTTCCACGGCGTTAAACGGCGTCACTTTTAAGATAGAGCCGAATGAGTTTGTTTCTTTAGTCGGCAGGTCCGGAGCGGGAAAGTCCACAATTATAAAAATGCTGATTGGGGAAGAACGGCCAACTAAAGGCAGAGTTATTTTCGGTTCTTACGAAGTTAATAAACTAAAGAATCACGAGCTGCCTTTTTTGCGGCGTCATATCGGAGTGGTTTTTCAGGATTTCCGTCTTTTGCCGCATAAGAACGCTTATGAAAATGTAGCTTTCGCTTTAGAGGTAGCCGGCTCGCCTCAGCAGGAAATAGACGAACTGGTGCCGCAGGTTTTAGACCTCGTGGGACTTTCGGAAAGAATGTATAATTTTCCGCATGAGCTTTCAGGAGGAGAAAGACAAAGAGTGGCGATAGCGCGGGCAATGATTCACCGGCCGGAAGTGGTAGTGGCAGATGAGCCGACAGGCAATTTGGACCCGTTTAATACTTGGGAAATCATCAAACTGCTCGCCAAAATAAACGAGCTCGGCACGACGGTGATTTTAGCCACGCATGACAAAGAAGTGATAAACTTTTTAAAAAGAAGAGTGATAACTATCGATAAAGGAGAAATAATCAGGGACGAAGAAAAAGGAAAATTTATTTTGGCCTAAAAAATGATTACCACAACTTTTAGAATAACCCGCTACGGGTTCAAGAATTTTTTAAGAAACGGATGGCTGTCGGTAGCCACAGTGGCAGTAATGCTTCTGGCGCTTTTCTTTTTTCTTGGCTTAATGCTTTTCAGATTTGTGACAATCTCGGCGCTTGATTCGGTAAAAGATAAAATAGACATCAGTGTTTATTTCAAAATAGAAACAGCAGAAGACGAAATGCTTCGAATCAAAGGAATTCTGGAAGATTTGAGCGAGATAAAAAGCATAGAATACGTTTCAAGAGACAAAGCGCTTTCAAATTTTAAAGAGAGGCATCAGGGAGACGCGGCGGAACAAGCCTTGAAAGAACTGGACGGAAATCCTTTTTTGGCATCCTTAAATATAAAAGCTAACGACCCAAGCCAGTATTCCGCCATTTCTTCTTATATAGAAAACGGCTCTTTCGATGGAGTGATAGAAAAAATAACTTTCGCCCAAAATCAACTGGTGATTGAAAGATTGTCCACTATTATAAGCAACGTTAATCGGGCAGGATTGTCGCTCACAATAATTTTGGCAATTATCGCTATTTTGGTTGCCTTCAACACTATTTGGCTCGCGATGTATTCCAATCGCGAAGAAATCGGAATTATGCGGTTAGTCGGAGCTTCCAACACTTATATCAGAGGTCCTTACATTGTGGAAGGAATTATTTACGGAATAATCGCGGCGGTTTTAAGCATTTTAATTTCCATTCCTGTGATTTTAACGATAAGTCCGTGGATGGCAAAAATCGCTTCAGAAATAAATTTAAAAGGATATTTCTTTTCCAATATTTTCAGTTTTCTGCTTTACCAAATTGTTTTCGGCGTTCTTCTTGGAGCAATTTCAAGCTTTATCGCTATTAGAAGATATTTAAGAGTCTAATTTCAGTTATGTTTTCAGATAAAAAAATTTTAAAAACCGTTTTACTGGCGGTTTTGTTTTTTTCTTTATTTCTGCCGGTTTTTTCCTCGGCGCAGGAAGAAAGTCTTCCGACGATTTATCTTTTTTACAGCAAAACTTGCCCGCATTGCGCTAAAGAAATAGAATTTTTGAAATCATGGAAAGAGCAGGAATCAGGATTAAAGATAATAGCTTACGAAGTTAGCCAAAATCAGGCTAATTCCAATTTAGCTGTGAAAGTTATGGAAAAATTGGGAGGAGTGGCGTCGGGAGTGCCGGTAACGGTGGTAGGAGACAAATATATCGTCGGTTTTCACGAAGCAGAAACAACGGGCAATAAAATTAAATCGCTTGTTTTTGATTCTATGAACAGAGATGATTATCGAGATATAGTGGCGGAAATTTTGCAAGGTACAGAAGAAATTGTTATAAAACCAACGGAAGATGGAGGAAATCACGGAGAAGAAAAAATATCTTTGCCTGTTTTTGGAGAAATAAACCCAGGGGATTATTCTCTCTTTTCTTTAGCTTTTATAATCGGGGGACTGGACGGGTTTAATCCTTGCGCCAGCTGGGCGCTACTCTTCATTATTATGCTTTTAATAGGAATGAAAGACCGATTTCGAATGTGGGTTCTCGGACTTTCTTTTCTTTTTGCTTCCGCTTTAACTTATTTTGCTTTTATGACTTTATGGTTAAATGTAATGCTTTTAATCGGTTATTCTTTTATTGTGCGATTTATAATCGGCGGAACAGCTTTTATTTCCGGAGGAGTTTATTTAAAAAAATGGAAAAATGACGGAAAGGGAGAGGTTTGCATAATAGCCAAAGAAGAAGGGAGAAGAAAATTAATCACGGAAAGTTTGAAAGAAGCCGTGAGAAGTAAAAATTTTTGGGTAGCAATTTTGGGCGTAATAGCACTTGGTGTTTTGGTAAATATTTTTGAGCTTTTCTGCTCTCTTGGATTACCGGCAGTTTTTACAGGTTATCTTACTTCCGCTAAATTATCTTTTGGACAATATTATTTTTATCTTTTTGTTTATATTTTCGCTTATATGCTTGACGATGTGATAATTTTTGCGATAGCGATGAAAACATTAAAAATTTCTAATATAACAACCAAATACTCAAGATACCTTTATTTAATTGGAGGAATGGCTCTTCTTGTTATCGGCGGATGGATGCTTTATGGACTTTTCTAGAAAGAAGTTGTAGAATCCGTCATAGAAATTTAAAAAAATCTTAGCAAGAAGGAGAAAGGCGATGTTAGAAGTATTAGAAGAGAGAAGAAGAAGCTTAAAAAATTATTTTTCAGAGGTTTTTCTAGTGAGAGAGGGGGATCGCGTTGTTTTTCAAAGAGGAATATCAATTGATGGTTTTAAAATTCCTGAAGGGACAGAGGCGCAAGTGATTCAAGATACATTACGTCTCTGCCATGAGCCGATGGTGGAAGGGACGGAATTAAAGCCAGCTGTTCTTGTCTATATTTCAAAAATAACAACAGAAAGGAACTTTTTTGTTCCGCTCGATGCTTTGGCTCCTGCTCCGGTGGAAGAAAAGAAAGGAGAATGAAGATGGGAGATACGACATTAAAAGAAGCTGGATTTAAGTCTTCTCTTAAATCTCTCGAAGTTGGAGATAGATTGAGATTAAGAGAGGGTTGTTCTGTAATAACAGAAATTGGACGAAAAATCCGATTATCTCATGGAGAAGTATTGAAAGTGACGGATGATTCTCCAAAATTCTGTTATGATTCAGATCACAAAACTGATGATAATATTTATATTGGGATAAGAGTTTCTCAAGACAAAGATGAAACTCTAGTTTCTTTTGTTGTTCCGATGAACAAATGTGAAATTATCAAACAGCGGGTTTAACCCGCTTTTTTTTATTAAATCTCCGCGAAAACCCCGCGCGTTAGCTAATGGGTTTGAAGCGGTAAAGATTTAATAAACCCCGACTTTGGTCGGGGTGAAACTCAAGACGCCACGGCCTTACGGCCGTGGAGTTTCATTGATAAATTGCAAAGTTTTATGTAAGATTGTCTTGTAAATTCGGGGATCGTCTAGTGGTAGGACGCCGCGCTCTGGACGCGGAAACTGGGGTTCGAATCCCTGTCCCCGAGCCATTGCAAATCAAGACATCTAATTTTTTAGGATTTCACTCTTACTTCACAAACAATAAATTTCTCTTAATTAATAGAACTATTTTAAATTTTATGCCCAAGCGGCGGCGACAATCGCAGCTTGGGTATTTTTTTATAAGATTTAAAACAAGTCGTGATATAATAAAAAGATGCTCGGCTTGCCATTTTTATTTTCCGCCGCGCCGTTTGCCGTTTTTCTATATCTTCTGCTCTTCAGAAAAAAAAATTTGCTTTTTGTTTCGGAAATAACGCTTTTAATAGTAGCGGTTTTAGCCGTTTTTTATTGGCGGATAATTCCCAACTTGCTTTTAATTTCTTACGCCAAAGGATTTTTAATCGCCTTTGATATTTTTATAATAATCGTCGGGGCCATTTTCTTTTTGGAAATTTCCAAGAAGCTGAAAATTATAGACAACGTTTCTTATTATTTGGAATCGTTTTCTAAAGACTACCGGGTAAAAATAATAATTTTAGCCTGGTTTTTGGAAAACTTCCTGGAAGGGACGGCAGGGTTCGGCACGCCATCAACTGTGGTGGCGCCGATTTTAATCGGATTGGGGCTTAATCCGCTTCAAGCGGTTATTGTGGCGCTTCTTGGAAACAGCGCGTCAGTGGTTTTTGGAGCGGCAGGAGCGCCTATCAGAATCGGCTTTTCTGGAATAGAAGCGGCAGCGCGCGTTCCGGAAATTGCCGCTTTAATAAATTTCGCCGGACTGCTTGTTCCGGTTTTTATGCTTTTTATCATAACGGCGGGAAAGAAAGACCGAAAAGAGCATATTTTAGAAGCACTGCCGTTCGCGATTTTTTCGGGGCTGGCTTTTGTTGTTCCGTCATTTTTATCCGTTTCTCTGGGACAGGAGTTTCCTTCAATTATCGGAGCGGCGGCAGGAGCGATACTTGTCTTTTTTGCGGCGAAGCTGAATATCTTTATGCCGAAGAAAATAAGAAAATTAGACGGTTCGGCAAAATTAAAGAAAACACTTTCGCCTTTTAAAACTTTTTCTCCTTATGCCATTTTAATAATTCTTCTGGTTTTCGGAAAGTTTTTTCTTGGGACAAAAAGCTTCTTAATTTCTTTTTCAGGAATAAACCATAGCTTCAGTTTTTTCAATCCGGGATTCGCTTTTATCATAACCGGACTTCTATTTATTTTTTGGAGAATTAAAAAGAAGCCGGAAGAATCGGCGGAATTAGCGGTAAAAAATTCTTTAATAAGAGCAATTGAACCGTTTCTTGTTATCGCTCTTATGTCAGCCATGGTTCAAATAATGATAAATTCGGGACAAAACTTTTCCGGAGTTCCTTCTTTTATCGCAATACTAGCAAAGAATTTTGAAACCGCGGCTTTGCCATTTTTCGCTCCTTTTGTCGGGGCTTTCGGCAGTTTTATAACCGGTAGCGCCACTATTTCAAATATAATGTTCGGAAAATTTTTGGAAACCGCCTCGAGTATTATAGGTTATGACATAGCAGTGATTTTATCTTTGGGACTGGTCGGAGGAGCGGCGGGAAATATGATTGCTCTTGCCGATATTATGACAGCGGAAGCTGTCGTCGGAATAAAAAACAAAGAAAGAGAAGTGATTAAGGGAGTTTTTATTCCTTGTTTTATCTATCTTGCGGTCGTCGGCATTATCGGAATTTTAGTCACTTAAAAATTAAATTCTCTCGGGTGTGGATAATTTTTAAAAAAATGGTAATATAATTAAGATATGAAAAAGCTTTTAGTTTTTTTGTTTTTATTTTTCTTTTTTGGATTTTTCAGCGCGGCGGACGCGGAAGAAATTTTTTACCGAACACTAAAAAAAGGAATGACAGGAGATGATGTAAAAACGCTGCAAGAAATTTTAGCGAAAGACCCGGCAGTTTATCCGGAAGGAATTATTTCAAGTTATTTTGGAGAAGCGACAGAAAGAGCTCTTGGAAAGTTTCAGGAAAAAGAGGGGATAGTAAATAAAGCGGAAGGGGAAGAAAATGGCTACGGCACGGCCGGACCAAGAACAAGAGAAACGCTGAAGAAATATTTACCAAGCGAAATCATTGAAGAAGCAAAAAGCGAAGAAAAAACAACAGCGGAAGAGAAAATAATAACGCCTCCAGTTCCTGTTCAAGAAGAAGCAAAACCGGAAGAAGTCGCGGAAGAAACGCCAAAGCCCTTCTTGGTTGAAATTTCAGTAAGCAATAAAGGAGAATACAGAGCGTACATAGGAGTAAAAAGCGAAAGATTGGCAAAGATGGAAGTGGAGTATGGGGAAAGCGGAAGTTTTGACAAAATAAAACTTATCTCGAGAGACCTTATGTTTTCTTTGGGAGATTACCTTGATAATCTTGAAATCGATAAAGTTTATTCCATAAGAGCCAAGGCAACCGATAAAAACGGAATTATTTCTTATTCGGAAGAAATGACTTTTTCTCTTACAAGTGAAAACGACCCGGCAATCATAACTTACGGGCCAGCGGCAACTGTAAGAAGCCTGCCGGATGTTTTTGTGGAAATAATATGGGAAACAAATTTGGAATGCGAGGGAACTGTTTATTACGGAAAAACGGCTGATTACGGAAAAACAGCCGCGGGAAAAAAGGAGGCAAACCATAGAATAATTTTAACGGGATTGGAACCGGGAGTTTGGTATTATAAAACAAGTTGTTTTATAGGCGGAAGAACGACGGAAAGCGGGAATGCGTCTTTTATCGTGCCGGAAACTTCTTCTTTAAAGCCGGAGAATAATTTCTCGGCTTCGGCATTTTCAGCGCTTTTTGAAGTCTTCAGTTCTATCTTCAGTATTTTCAAGTAGGGAGACGGCTGATATAATAAACTAGTGGTAAAAAATATGACCTTGGCGCTGTCTTTTTTGACGGCAATCGGACAGATTTTTTTGGTTGTTTCAGTTTTATATTTTTTAATCAAAAAGAATCAGCCGGAGATTTTTAAAAAAAACGCTTTGCGGTTTTCTTTTTTAGTTTCGTTAATCGCAACACTTGGAAGCTTATTTTATTCGGAAGTTGCCGGATATGAACCGTGCGTTTTATGCTGGTATCAAAGAATTTTAATATATCCGGAAGTTATTATTTTTCTTTTGGCTTTAATAAAAAAGGAAGGGAAAAGAATCGCCGATTATGCCATAACGCTTTCTGCGTTCGGAGCAGTAATTGCGGCTTTTAATTATTATCTGCAAGTGAAAGGCGCGGGAAGTTTTGCTTGTTCGACCGTTGGTTATTCAGCGGATTGTTCGGAAACTTTCTTTATGACTTTTGGGTATATAACTATTCCTTTAATGGCTTTAACGGCGTTTCTATTGATTATCATTTCCATGTTCGCTTTGAAACTGAAAGAAAAACAATTTTAAAGGAGTTTGACTTGAGCAGTTGAGCAAGTATAATTACGGGGCTTATTTAAAATTATTTATAATTAAAAAAATGAAAAAAATAAAAATTTATTCAACTCCTTCCTGTCCTTATTGCAATTTAGCCAAAGATTATTTCAAAGATAATAAGTTGGAATATGAGGAAATTAATGTGATGGAAGACCAAAAGGCGGCGGAAGAGATGGTAGAGAAAACAGGACAGATGGGAGTGCCAGTTATTATAATAAACGACGAGGACAGAAACAATGAAGAAATAATTATCGGATTTGATAGAGGGAGAATAGCGGAGGTTTTGGGAAAAAAATAGGGGGGAAAAAGTTAATTTTAAGTAGTGTATAAAAGAAGGGTTTGCGACAAATCTTCGAAAAAAGGGATAATCGCCAAAATTTTCTCAGAATTGTCGCAAATCCTTCTAACTTTTTATAGGGAGAGGAGAGTGATAGTAATGTAATTGCCTACTCCGAAATAAAGTCGGAGTTTAACGGCAACATTATAAAAATAGATTAAGTGTGTTTGACTTATTGATAACTTTAGTGTAAAGTGTAAAAAGAACTTAAATCCAATACAACAAAAGGAGAAAAGAAATGATTAGTGCCCCTTATACTTTTAAGAGAATTAAGCCTTCCTTTGATTCTTTAAAAGAGTACGAGCCAGAGTTTCACTTGAATTCCTGTCAGGAAGTAAAAAAAGCAGAAGAAGAGGGGAAACTAGTAACTGATTTATATATTAGCTCAATGGCGGATGTTACTACTCTGGCAGACTCAATTGATTGCAAAGATTGCAGGAGAGAATTGGAAAAATAGTTTTCCTAAAGACCGGTTTAAACCGGTCTTTTTAAATTAAGATTTAGTAAATTCCACAAGAGCAACCTCAAAAGGAATAAAAGCAAAAGGGCTGTAGCGCATTTCACGATGGGCGGAAATGAGAAGCTTAAGAAGCTTGATGTGGCTTTCAATGGAAGAAAGTTCAGAGAGTTTTTTCATTTTTTCCAGTTCGTTTTCAGAAAAAATATTTCGAAAAGCGGATTCCATTTTAGGATTGGCTTTTAAGGAAAGAACTTTTCCTAGGTAATTTATAAAGTCCTTATTAAACTGGACGATATCGCAGTTTTCGTTTTTTAAAGTTTCCGCAAATTCAAGCGCCTGTTCGATGTCTTTTTCCAAAAGGAAGCGGGCGAGATAATTCATTTTTTCCAAGCTTACTTTGCCGACAACGCTTTCCGCTTTCTCTAAAGTTATAGTTTCGTTTTTCCCTAAGAAAGAAACAATTTGGTCAAACATGGTTTCCGCATCGCGCATGCTGCCTTCGGAAGCGCCGGCTAAAAGCTCAAAAACCGGCTCTTCCAGAGAAATATTTTCCGAGGAAGCGACAGCTTTTAATTTTCCGATAATCAAATTTTTAGGCAGTTTGGAAAAAAGGAATTTCTGGGCGCGGGAACGGATAGTTAAAGGAACTTTTTCAATCTCGGTAGTGGCTAAAATAAACAAGGCATGGCTTGGAGGCTCTTCAATAGTCTTTAAAAGAGCGTTCCAAGCGGAAGGAGTGAGCATATGGACTTCGTCAATAATAAAAGTTTTATAACGGAAAGAAGACGGGGAAAGACGAACGCTTTCCTGAAGATTTCTGATTTCATCAATGCCGCGATTTGAGGCGGCATCAATTTCGGTTAAATCAATGGCATTGCCGGCGTCAATTGAAAGACAAGCGGGGCAAGAGTTGCAAGGTTCGCCGGTTTTTCTAAAAAGTTCATCTTTAAGTCTGGTTTCACAATTGGCGATTTTAGCCAAAATGCGAGCAGTGGAAGTTTTGCCGCTGCCTCGTTCGCCGTAAAAAAGATAAGCATGGCTTAGACGATTTAAAATAGCGGCGTTTCTTAAAATTTCCACATTGATATCCTGGCCGATAAGGTCGGAGAGTTTTTTAGGGCGATATTTGCGATAAAAGGCCATAAAATAATTAAAAGTTGTAAAGTTTAGAGGAAAAAGATAGGTAAATATAAAAAGTTTTCTTTTTTGATATTGTAGCTTAAAAAAAAGGTTTTTCAAATACGGCTTTTGTTTGAAGAAACAAAAAAAGATAGTATAATTACGCCAAAAGATAAAGGAAAATGACCAGCAGATTTTTGGCTTTCGGATTTTTAACGCTCATGGCCGGAGCTTTTTTTGTTTTTGGAGGAAAAACAATCGATATAGACCCGAATGAAGAAAAAAACATAGGAGCGGAACTTGAGGCAATAAAAGAAGAAAGACCGGATGGGGATATTGAGAATCAAAAGCCGCTTGCCAGTGTTCCGGAAGATATCAAAGCTTTATACGCGACAAGTTATGCCGCCGGAACACCGTCTTTAATGGATGAAATAATCAAAACGGCAGAGAAGACAGAAATAAACGCGATTGTGATAGATTTAAAAGATTATTCCGGATATCTTGGATATAACACCGATTTGGAAAAGCCGAAAGAATATCTGGCGGTGGAACTTAGAATAAAATATTTGAATAAATTAATAAAAGAGCTGCACGATAAAAATATTTATCTGATTGCGAGAATAGCGGTGTTTCAAGACCCGAGACTCGCAAAGGCCCGGCCGGATTTGGCGGTAAAAAATAAAGAGGGAGAGGTTTGGAAAGACAGAAAAGGACTCACTTGGGTTGACCCGAATTCCAAAGAAGCTTGGGATTATAACGCATCCATTGCGGAAGAAGCTTTTAACCGCGGATTTGACGAAGTGAATTTCGATTACATCAGATTTCCTTCGGACGGAAACGGCGTCAGCGGGCTCGTTTATCCTTTTTGGAATAAAAACGAAGAAGAAAAGCGGACAGTGATGAAAAATTTTTTCAGATTTTTGAAAGAAAAATTTCCGGAACGTCCGATATCCGGAGATGTTTTCGGACAAACAACGGTGGATAAAGAAGATTTAGGCATCGGGCAGGTTTTGGAAGACGCTTACGATTATTTTGATTATGTGGCGCCGATGATTTATCCATCTCATTTTGAAAACGGATTTATCGGTTATAAAAATCCGGCGGAATATCCGGAGGAAGTGATAAAATATTCGCTTCAAGAAGCGGTGAAAAGAATCGAGGAGCACGAACTTTTAAGGCAAAGAGACGCCAGAAATTCAACTACGACGCCGGAAATGCTTTTAGACGAGGAAAAGAAAGTGGTCCGAAAAAAAATAAGGCCATGGTTGCAGGATTTTGATTTAGGCGCCGTTTACACGCCGGAGATGATTAGAAAAGAAATAACAGGCGTAAAGGAAGCGGGACTTATTGATTCTTGGATGATTTGGAATCCGAAAAATGTTTATAAAAAAGAAACTTTTTTGAGTGAGAATTAGGGCTTTTGTTTTTTAAAAAAATCGGTATAATAATGGGAAATTAAATAGATTCCAGTTCAAGCCTGGAATGACAAAAAAATGATTAAAAAAATAGCAGTTTTCGTTGTAACTTTTGCGTTTCTCGGAGGCGCAATCTGGTTTGTTAATAACAATCCGGACATTATATTTAAAAACACCAAAATGAAGGAAAGAATCGTTAAAAATTTAAGTTTTGAGAAAGAGCCGGAGATGAAAATAGACGCCGCCAAAAAATACACGGCGGAAATGGAAACTTCGGAAGGAACGATGAAGTTTGAGCTTTTTGCAAGCGAGACGCCGAAAACAGTAAACAGTTTTGTATTTCTCGCGAGGGAAGGATTTTATGAAAATACTTTTTTTCACAGGATAATTAAAGGATTTATGATCCAAGGCGGAGACCCGAAAGGGGACGGGACAGGAGGGCCGGGATATTCTTTTTCCGATGAACCGGTAAAAAGAGATTATGAAAAAGGAGTAATTGCTATGGCTAACGCCGGAGCCAACACAAACGGAAGCCAGTTTTTTATAATGGACGAAAAAGTAAGTTTGCAGAAAGATTACACGATATTCGGAAAATTAATCGAAGGGGAAGATGTTTTAGATAAAATTGCCGAAACGCCGGTTATTGATAATGGATTCGGAGAAGTTTCCAAGCCAACCAAGAAAGTTTATGTTGAGAGCGTTAAAATAATTGAAGAATAAAATAATAACTTGACTTTTTTGTAGATTTAGTTTATACTTTTACAAGAAGTAAAAATAAAACAAAGGAGGGCAAAATAGTGCTTGAACAATCTATAAAGTATCAGAGAATAAAAGTTGTGGCTGGATCGGCTGTCGGTGTTGTCGAAAATCCAGACAACCCCATAAAAATAAGTTCTTCATCTGTTGTGGAAGACCAGGATTTAAATAATCATCTTAACAGAGGGTGGGAACTGATTCAGATTATTACACACCATTCTGCTAAACATGATTGCACAGCCACAGCTTTTGTTATTGGCTTTCCTATTCGTAAATGATTCCCGGTTTACGAAGATTATTGATAGCAGGGATAGCTTAAAAGATTTTTGCGTCAGAATCTTTTAAGTGACCAATATGGCGCGCTCCCTCTCAAAGCTTTTAAAGCAATGAGGGGGATTTTTATTTTAAAACAATAAGGAAACTCCACGGCCGCAAGGCCGTGGAGTTTCCAAGTTTCACCCCGCCTATGGCGGGGTTTATTAAATCTTTGCCGCTTCAACCCCCGCGCGTTAGCGCGGGGGTTTCGCGGAGATTTAATAAAAAAGGTATAATAAGGCGTAATGTTTGCCTCAAAACCGAAAGATGACGGAAGATATATGTGGACAAACCATATAGCTTTAAAAATGGCGCATTATCGGATTTCGCCGAGTTTAGTGAAAAGAATCGTCAGATTTCCGGAAAGAGTGGAGGAGGGAATAGCAGAAGACACGGTGGCGGCGATGAAACAAACAGATTCCAAGAAACGGGAAGAAATTTGGACGATGTATCAGCTTTTTAAAGGAGAAACCGGCAGAGCGAAACCAAAAATAAAATTGATAACCGCCTGGCGATATCCGGGAAAAAGTCCGAAAAGAGACCCGATTCCCAAAGAAATTATGGATGAGGTGAGAAATATATTATAAGTTAAAAGTTTTTAAAGTTTATAAAGCAAAATACTTAAAAAAGAAAAATTGGCTATTCCGACACAAGGTCGGAACAATTAAAAAAATGATATCTCCGACCAAAGTCGGAGCGCCAAGCGAAATTTATAAAAAACATGTACGAGGTAAAGACAAATAATTTTTCCGGGGCGATGGAAAAGCTTCTGGAACTTATCGAGGAGAAGAAAATGGATATAACGACCGTTAATTTGTCGGAAGTAACCGGAGATTTTTTGGCGCATCTCTCCAGATTAAAAAAATTGGAAGACGGCGGAGAAAACATTGAACGGCTGATAGCGGATTTTATCGTGGTGGCGGCCAGACTGATTCTCTTAAAATCAAAGACACTTTTGCCGGAATTAAAGTTTTCCGAAGAAGATGAGGCGGAAGTAAAAGATTTTGAGCTCCGATTAAAAATTTATAAAGAAATGCGGGAGGCCTCAAAACTTTTTTTAGGTTTATGGCAAAGAAAAGAAAGAGGATTCGCCCGCGAACTTTTTTTGGACCGGCCGGCAATTTTTCATCCTTCAGGACAATTAAAAAAAGAAGAATTGTTTTCTATCCTTAAACAAGTGGTAGAAGGCATAAAAAGCGAGATAAAAGAAGAAAAACAGGAAAGAAAAAAGATGGTGACGGTGGAAGAAAAAATGACGGAAATGCTTTTAAAGGTAAAAGAAGGATTGGTGTCTTTTTTGAAAATCTCAAAAGGCAGGGGAAAGAGCGAAGTAGTAGCGCTATTTCTGGCAATTTTGCATTTAATCAGAGACCATCTTATTACGGCGGAACAGGAAGATAATTTTTCAGATGTTATAATAAAAAAGAGTTAAATATGGAAAAGAAAAATCTAGAAGCAATTATAGAAGGAATTTTATTCGCTCACGGAGAAGCGGTAAGTTTGGAGAAAATTGCCAAGACCGTAAAAAAAGATGAAGCGGAAATAAAAAATGCTTTAAAAAATCTGGAAGAGAAATATAAAAGCGAGGGAAGCGGAATCGCGCTTGTTTATCAAAAAGACAAGGTAAAATTAATCAGCGCGCCGGAAGTGGGAAGCTATATTGAAAAAATGATCAAGGAAGATTTTGACGAAAATCTGACTCCGGCGACTTTAGAAACCTTAACTATCGCCATTTATCTTGCTCCGGTTTCAAGAGCGGAAATAGATTTTATTAGAGGCGTGAATTCCGGTTTTATGTTAAGAGCGCTTTTAATGAGAGGGCTCTTGGAAAGAAAACCCGACCCGAAACGCCCGTATATTTATTTATATGAACCGACTTTCAACCTGCTTCAATATCTCGGCGTCAAAAAAATGGAAGATTTGCCGGAATACGAGAAATACCATAATATTTTAAAATCACACGAAGAGAGCGGAGAGAAACAGGCAAGTTTATAATTTTAAATCTGAAAGGAAAATGAAAGATAATTATCTAAGCATCGTTTTTGTGGCAGTGATGATAGGGGTAACCTTTTTCAACCAAAAATACAATAAAGAAGAAACAGTCAGAGTGATAAAAAACGTTCCGAAAACGGAGAAGCAGGCCAGCGTTATCGCTTTAGCCGATTTAAAGCCGGCAAATTTTTCCGGACTGGTTTTAAAAACAGAAGAGATAGAAAAAAAGATAGAAGAGGAAGTGATAAAAAAAGCGGGAGAAATCAGTTTTTTAGAAGGAAAAAAAACAGAAGAGGAAAAAAACAAACCGAAAATCCCTGATTTTGAAGTGATGGCTAAAGTGGCGGCGATTTACGACCTTACGGCAAAAAAAGAAATTTTTTCTAAAAATCCGGAAATGATTTGGCCTCTGGCCTCAATCACAAAAATAATGACGGCTGTCGTGGCAGCGGAAGAAATGGGTTTTGAAGCGCCGATTAAGATTTCGAAAGAAGCTTTAGAAACAGAAGAGATGGCCGGCAATTTTAATCCGGAAGAAGAGTTTGTTCTGCGGGATATGATAATGTCTTTATTTTTAGTTTCTTCGAATGACGGAGCGGAAGCCATTGCGGAAAATTACGGATGGGAAAGTTTTATTGGAAAATTAAACGAGAAAGCGGCGGAAATCGGCATGGAAAAAACTTTTTACAAAGAACCGGCGGGACTTTCGCCGGAGAACACGACAAGCGCCGGAGATTTAGAAAAATTAATGGCCTATGTTTATCAAGAAAAGCCGGAACTTTTATTTTTCAGCCGGCAGAAAGAAACTGAGATAACCGATATAAAGTTTGGGAATAAGAAAACTTATAAAAGCATAAATGAATTTGCAGGAGAAGCTAATTTTATCGGAGGGAAAACAGGCTACACGGAAGCCGCCAGAGGAAATCTTGTTTCGATTTTTTCCAAAAACGGCCACGCAATTCTAATTATAGTTCTTGGCACGGAAGACCGATTTTCCGAAACCAGAAAACTTCTTGAGTGGACAGAGATTTAGGTTTATTATAAAGAACAATAATGATAACTTCAGAAATAATAGCTTTTAGCCCATTCATTCAGGCAATAAGAGTTTTAAGTTCGGCATCGATATCATTTTTAATAGCGCTTCTTTTGACGCCGATTGTAATGAGAGGGCTGGAAAAATTTTCCATCAGAAAGCAGATAAGAACATCGGAGGAGGCGCCGATATTTTCCAATCTGCACAAGAAAAAGGAAGGAACGCCGACGATGGGCGGAGTGATTATTTGGGGAACAGCGATTCTTATTGCCGGGTTCTTCAGAATGATGGATATATTTTTTGACGGAATCTGGACGCAGTTTAATTTTATAAACCGAGCAGAAACATATTTGCCGATAGCGGCAATGCTGATTGCGGCTTTAGTCGGATTAACCGATGATATTTTCGGAATTTTAAAAATCGGGGGAACAAAAAGCGGGGGATTAAAAGTAAGAAATAAATTGATACTTTACACAGCCATCGCGCTTCTTGGCGCCTGGTGGTTTTATTATCGCCTGGGCTGGGATGTGCTTTTTATCCCGTTTTTGGGGTATATCAACATCGGAATATGGTATCTGCCGCTTTTCATTTTTGTGATTGTGGCTTCGGCGTTTTCCGCTAATGAAACGGACGGACTCGACGGACTGCTCGGCGGAGTTTCTCTTTTTACTTTTTGCGCTTTATGCGCGGTGGCTTTCGCGCTCGGGAGATATGACCTCGCGGCATTTTCGGGAGTAATAATCGGAGCGCTTCTCGCTTTTCTTTGGTTTAATATCTATCCGGCCAAATTTTTTATGGGAGACACAGGGTCAATGGCTTTAGGCATCACTATCGGCGTAATAGCAATGCTCACCAACACCGCTCTCCTCTTGCCGTTTTTCGCTTTTATTTTTGTGGTGGAATCTCTTTCGGTAATAATTCAGATGTCCAGCAAAAAAATATTTAAAAGAAAGATATTTCTTTCCACGCCGATTCACCATCATTTTGAAGCCAAAGGCTGGCACGAAACAACAGTGACAATGCGGTTTTGGATTGTGGCGGCTATTTTAAACGTAGTCGGAGTAGTAATCTTTTTCTTAAGCAGAATATTTTAGATAATAGTTGTTCCGACTTACGTCGGAATACTCAAATTTAAAATAAATTTTATTAAATAGATTCCTGCCTACGCAGGAATGACAAGAGAAAATTGGCATGAAAAAAATAAAAATAACAAAAGCAAACGGAGAACAGGATTATTTTTCGGCGGAAAAATTTTTAAACTCGCTTCTTAAGTCCGGGGCTTCCAGGGAAATAGCGGGAGACATTTTAAAAAAAATAGAAGGGGAATTAAGAGAGGGAATGACAACGGGAGAAATATATAAAAAAGCTTTCAGCGAGTTAAAAAGAGAACATCGGCCGGCAGCGGCGCGCTATAGCTTAAAGCAAGCTCTGATGGAACTCGGTCCGACCGGTTATCCTTTTGAACAAATAATCGGCAGAATCTTGGAAAAAGAAGGTTATAAAGTGAGTTTTCCGGATAGCGTTCAAGGAAGATGCATCAGCCACGAAGTGGACGTGGTGGCGGAAAAAGGAAAGGAAAAAATAATGGCAGAAGTTAAATTTCATAATCAGGCGGGGTTTCGAACGGACGCCAAAACAGCGATGTACGTGCGGGGAAGATTTGAGGATTTATCTTTTATAAAAGAAAACGGCTTTAGCCGCGGCTGGCTTGTCACTAACACTAAATTTTCAAAAGACGCGATAGATTACGCCAACTGCGCCGGAATTAAAGCGATTGGATGGGATTATCCGAGCGAGCGGGGAATTGAAGAAATGCTTACTGAATCCAAACTCTTGCCGATAACAGTTTTAATAACTTTAAACAGAGAAGAAAAAAGAAAACTATTGGAAGCGGAAATTGTGGTTTGTTCCGATTTAAAAACAAAAGGAAAGGAAGCGAGGGGAATAATCGGAGAAAAGAAATTGATTTCCGCTTTAAGAGAAGCGGAAGAGATAGAAAATAGATAAATCTATTTTATCTATCCACGTTTGGTACATATGTACCAAACGTGGATAATAGTTTATTTTAGTTTTAAAAAAACTCCCTGAAAAGGGAGTTTTAAATTTGATTCGATTTTAATCGACGCAGAATTCTGGGTTAAAAATAATCTCGGAGGAGAAAATGATCTTCAACTCGTAGAGCAAAATGAGCAGTTTTGACAAGGTTGTTTTCTTGTCTTTTTGGTCTTTTTGCGCTTCTTTGATGAGACTTTGAAAAAGACAAGAAAGAGAATACGTGATTTTTCCCAAGAGCTTATCAAACTCAAGCCAAGTTTCCGAAGGTAAAGATTCTTCATTATAAAGAATAGAGAAGATAGTCAATTCTCGAAGAATTTGCTGAATATTTTCTTTTCCTTCGTTAAAATTTTGAGAAAGGCGGGTAAGAAAAATTTCCGGATCTTCTAAATGATTAGGGAAATTAACCACTCCTTTGATGATGATTTTTATTTCAGCTAATCTTTTCGAATCGAGCTTCTTTTCGTCTTCCAGTTTTTGAAATGCTTTATTAACTGAATCAAGAAAAGAAGAGCTCTTTTCCGGAAAGACAATTATAAACCAGGAAAGTTCAGTGAGAAACGAATCTTCATTCCAATCTTCTTCTTTCGGAAATTTATTTAATTTTTTTTCCCATTTTATCCTTGAGAAGGCTTTAATAAAACAAAAATGGGAAATAATTTTTAGAAGAGCGAGAAAGAAGATCTCTTCGCTTTCAGCGACAAAATCAATGAGTTTTTCCATAATGGAAGGCGGGATTTCAAAAATCGATTCATTAAGAACTAACTTTTTCATTGCTTTTCTCCTTTAAGACAAGATTTTTAAGGTGCCGAAAACTGAATATGTTATAAATCCTAACAACTTAAAAGTCAATGAAACTTCACAGCCTGCGGTTGTTAAGTTTCACCCCGACCAAAGTCGGGGTTTTATTAAATCTTAGCCGCAAAAACCTTGCGCTAACGCGCAATGTTTCTACGGATATTTAATAAAATGACAGCTTAACAAAGAGGGGTTAAAATAAGGGCGTGGAAAGCGTTTATTTAAAAAGATTTAAAGAAGAAATAGCAAAGCTCAATCCCGAGCAAAAAGAGGCGGTAGAAGCGATTGAAGGGCCAGTAATGGTGGTGGCAGGGCCGGGGACGGGAAAAACTCAGATTCTGACTTTACGAATCGCCAATATCTTGGAAAAAACCGACACAACGCCGGAAGCGATTCTCGCTTTGACTTTTACCGATTCGGCAACCGCTAATATGAAAAAGAGATTAGTTTCGATTATCGGCAGTCGAGGATATTACGCAACGATTTCAACATTCCACGGATTTTGCAATAAAATAATTCAGGAATATCCGGAATTCTTTCCAGAAATTATCGGCGGGAAAAGCATAGATGAAATCGGCCGGACAGAACTTATCCAAGAGATAATCAGAAAAAATAAATTCAAAGAAATAAAACCGTTCGGCAATCCTTATTACTACACGCAAAAAATAATTTCCACGATAAAAAAATTGAAGAATGAAGGAATCGCCGCAGCAGATTTAAAAAAAATAACGGAAAAAGAAGAAAGAGCTTTAAAAAAAGAAAAACTGCCGGCGGGAAAAAGAATGAAGGAAGAAAGGCGGATAAGAAAAAATAAAGAATTAAGCTTTGTTTATAAAGAATATCAAAAGGGACTCCGAAAAAAAGGATATTATGATTTTGAGGATATGGTGCTTATGACTTTAAAGGCTTTAAAAAAGAACAAGGATTTTCTTTTGGAACTCCAAGAAACATACCAATATATATTAGTGGACGAGCACCAGGACACAAACGGAGCGCAAAACAAAGTGATTGAACTTCTGGGAAATTTTCACGAGAATCCGAATATTTTCGTGGTGGGAGACGAAAAGCAAGCCATTTTTCGTTTTCAAGGAGCATCGCTTGAAAATTTTCTCTTCTTTAAACAAAAATACAAAAAAGCCAAGCTGATAAATTTAAAGAGCAACTACCGCTCAACCCAGAATATACTCGACGCGGCGGACAGCTTGATAGAAAACAATCGAGAGAAAATTCCGGCAAAACTCAAAGCGGAAGCAAAAGGAAAAAGCGAGAAAATAAAAATTCGCGTTTTAACAAATAAAGAAGAAGAAATGGATTTTGTGGCGGAAAAAATAAAGGAAGAAATAAAAGAAGGAACGCAACCGGAAGAAATAGGAGTGATTTTCAGAGAAAATAAAGACGCGGAGGATATTGCAGAAGCTTTAAAAAGAAAAGGAATAAATTTTTCCGTGGAATCGGACACGGATATTTTTCAAGACAGGGAAGTCCAAAAATTAATAACACTTTTGTCGGCAGTGGAAAAAATAGGAGATGACGAAAAGCTTTTACAGGCTTTGCATTTGGACTTCTTAAAAATAAAACAATTGGATATTTTTAAGCTTCTCGAAGCGAGAGAAAAAACAGGAACAGCGATTGTCAGAATAATTTCCGACCGAAGAAAAATGGCGGAAGCGGAAATAGAAGAAACAGAGAAAATTTTCGCTTTTTTTGAAAAACTTATGGAGTGGAAAAAGGAAAGCCATAATTACGGGCCAGTGGCAATTTTGGAAAAAACGATAAAAGATTCGGGGTTCTCGGAAAAAGTTTTGTCCCTTCCAAATTATTTTGAAATTCTGGAAAAAGTTTCAGTTTTATTTAAAGAAGCAAAAAGAATGGCGGCAATCAGAAAAGAATATTCTTTGACTGATTTTTTGGAACACTTGGAGCTTTTAAAAGAAGAGGGAATCAGATTAAAAGGGAAAGAGACAAGAAGGGAAGGAATGGCGCGGCTTATGACTGCCCATAAAGCCAAGGGGCTTGAATTTGATGTTGTTTTTATTATTGGAGCAAGAGACGGGCATTTCGGAAATAAGAGAACAATGGAAGCATTTCAATTGCCGAACGAGCTTTCTTTTCGGGTGGAAAAAGCGGAAAAAAACGAAGACGAGAGAAGATTGTTTTATATGGCGATAACAAGAGCGAGAAAAAAAGTTTTTATCACTTACCCCGAATATTCGGAAGAAGGCAAAGAGCAAGCGCCGTCGCAATTCATTGAGGAAATAAAAAAAGAGCTGAAAGAAGAGAGGAAAGAGGAAAAGAAAAAAAAAGAGTTTTATTTTTTAAAAAAAGACGAGAGAAAAGCGGAAGAAGCGGAAAAAAGTTTTCTGAAAGAGAAGTTTTTAAGAAAAGGACTTTCCGTGACAGCTTTAAACAATTATTTGGAATGCCCGTGGAAGTTTTTTTATGAAAGCTTGATAAAGATGCCGAAAATGAAGATGAAGCAGGCAAGCTTCGGAACGGCAACGCACGAGGCTTTAAACAGATTCTTCAATAAAAAAAGAAAGGGAGAAAAAGCGGACAGCAAATTTATTTTAAAAGAATTTGAAAGAGCTCTTAAATTAGAAGGATTAAGGGAAGAAGATTTCGAATCGGCTCTTTCAAAAGGAAAAAGAATTTTGCCGGATTTTTATAACAACTACAAAGATATCTGGAACTATAACACCAAGAACGAAGTGAGAATAAGAGGAGAATTTTTTGATAAAGGAATAATCTTAAACGGAATGATAGACAAAATGGAATTCATTACTCCCACTTCGCAGAAAATAGACATCGTGGATTATAAAACAGGAAAACCGAAAAGCCGGAACGAGATAGAAGGAAAAACAAAAACAAGCGGGGGAGAATATAAGAGACAGCTTGTTTTTTATAAAATTCTTCTTCAGGCCTTGCCGCAGAAATTTATTCTTGATAAGGCGATTCTTGATTTTGTAGAGCCGACAGATGGCGGAAAATTCAGAAAAGAATATTTTGAGATAAGCGAAAAAGAAACAGAGGATTTAAAAAAAGAAATAGAAAGAGTGTGGGAAGAGATATTAAATTTTTCTTTTTGGAACGAGAGGTGCCAAGACAAGAAGTGCAAATATTGCCGATTAAGGGAGTTTGTAAAACACACTTGATTTTATTCTATGAATATTGTAAAATAGTGTTAGAAATTCAAGTTTTAAATTCAAAGAAGAAAAGGATAGAGAAAATGGAAAAGAAATGGTTTAAAAAAGAGTTAACTGAGGGATTTGTTGTTGGTTTTCTGAATGCTCTAAAAGATGCAGGGGTAGCTCCGGAAGAAATAAAAGTCGCCTCTTCATCTTTTCATGAAGGAAGTTATCTGGTTTTTTATTATTTTTACGAAGAGGTTATAAATTAGATAGCCTTAAAAAGTTTAAGCTCGGGAATTTTTCCCGAGCTTTTTTGTTTTATTCAATAAGGCAAAAAACATTTTATGCTATAATTTAGGGAATGAGCGTCCTTTTTAGAGGAGTTTTTATTGTTGACGGAACAGGAGGAAAACCTTACCGAGGAGATGTTTTAATAAAGGAAGAAAAAATAGCGGCAGTGGGAAAAATTCCGGAATACAAAGCGGAAAAAATCATTGAAACGAATGATTTGTTTTTATCTCCCGGGTTTATTGATTTAGATTCAAGGTCTGATTTTATTTCGTCAATTTTCAAAGACAAAGAACAAAGATATTACATAGGGCAGGGGATAACAACAATAGTTTTGGGGCAAGCCGGAGCGTCGCTTGCGCCAATGTTCGGCTTACAAGAGAACATAAGAAAAACTTGGTCTCCGGAAACGCTGAATTTTGATTGGGATTCTTTTCAGGAAATGGCGGAGAAACTGAAAAAAAACAGATTTGGCGTTAATTTTCACAGCTTAGCCGGACAAGCAAATATAAGAAATATAATTTTAGGGGAGAAAGAAGAAGGCGAAGCCACGGAAAATGAAATAAGAGCGTTAAGAGGATCGGCAAGAAGAAGCTTAAAAGAAGGAGCGGTGGGAATATCTTTTGGCATGGGTTATTTTTATTCGCCAACCAGCCCGATAAGCGAATTAAGAGCAGTATTGGAAGAAACTTTCGGGGCGGGAAAAACGGCGGTTTTTGATTCAGGAGGGATGACGAAAGAAGAAGCCAAAAAAAATATTTCTTTCTTTTTGAGAGAAATGAGACGAACGGAAAGAAAGGGAAAGGTTTTTGTACGGCAAATAGAAAAAGAAGAAGCGGAATGGCTTGAAAGAGGAAAAAGCTTACGGGAAATTTCCGCCAGTTTTAATCCGAAAGGAATAGAAATTTTCCCGATAAGGTTTTTATTGCCCAAAGAAATAAGAAAAGAAAGAACAAAAGATTTGAGGCAAATAGCAGAAAGAGAAGACATTTTAGAAAAAATAAATCTAGAGGAAGGAGAATTAAAAATTTTTGATGATTTTTGCCGCAAAAAACACTACGAAGGAAAAAGTTTCAAGAGTTTGGGAAAAAATGAAAAAGAAAGAAAAGAAAAACTTTTATCCATTTTCAAAGAAATAAATTTTGAGGGATTGATAATCGGAAAGAAAGAAAAAGGAGGAGAAAATGAGTTATTAAAAAAGAAAACAATTTTTTTAACAGCGATAGCTAATATAGAAGAAACAAAAGACACTTTCACCAGTTTTATCAAAGAATCGTTCATTAATGGAGAAGCGATAGAAAAAACCATCGAGAAAATAACTTCGGCTCCGGCAAAGACAATGGGCTTTAAAAATATCGGGGAAATAAAAGAAGGAAATGAAGCCGATATCGCCCTTTTTAACAGAGTGGGAGAAATAAAACATTTGGTTGTCGGAGGGGTTTTAACTATCGAACACGGAAAAATAACGGGAAAACTGGGAGGAAAAATGAAAAAGGACGAAAATATAAGGAAAGAAAAAACAAGATGGTTTTAAGCAGATTATTTTCTTTTAAAGAAATAAGAAAGCGAGCCGGAAGTCCGGATTATGTAATGCTTGTTTCTTTTATTTTTATTTTAGGATTCGGGCTTTTAATGCTTTCTTCCGCTTCAGCCGACCTCGGAAAAATAAGAGAAGGGGACACTTATTTTTATCTGAAAAGTCAACTAACAAAAGGAGTGGGGCTGGGTTTATTGGCTTTTCTTTTTCTTTATTTTATAGATTATAAATATCTGAAAAAGTTTTCCATTTTTCTCCTTCTTTTAAGCATTATTCTTCTTATTCTAGTCTTTACGCCTCTTGGAGAAACAAAAAAAGGAGCAACAAGATGGCTGGATATCGGACCGGCATCAATACAACCGGCGGAAATAGTTAAATTTACTTTTTTAATTTATGTGGCTTCCTGGCTTTCCGGCAAAAAAGGAGAAAGAAGAAGAGAGAATTTAAAAGAAGGGTTTTTGCCTTTTATTTTAATTTCTGGAATAATAGCGACACTATTGTTTTTACAGCCAGCAACAAGCATTGTGGCAATAATAATGCTTTCGGCTTTGATTGTTTATTACATCGCCGGAGGAAAAAAGTCTTTTGTTTTTTGGCTGGTTCTCGTAATCACTTTGGCGATTTCTGTTTACGCTTTTTTTACTCCCTATCGCTGGGCCAGAATTTCTTCTTTTTTTGATTTTATAAAAACCGGAGAAGTAACCGATACTACGGGCGCGCAACATCAATTAAACCAAAATTTAATAACCATAGGTTCGGGCGGAATTTTCGGAGTGGGTTACGGAAATTCCGTCAATAAGAAAAGCTATTTGCCGGAACCGATTGGAGATTCCATATTCTCCGTAATAGCGGAAGAATTCGGATTTGTGGGAGCAACGATTCTTATTTTGATTTTTTTCATTTTAGTTTTAAGAGGATTTATTTTGGCTTACCGGACAGAAGACACGTTCGCGCGCTTGGTTCTGGTGGGATTTTCTTCCGTTATCGGAATTCAAGTTTTTACGCACGTGGCGACAAATTCCGGTTTAATTCCGACAACGGGAATTCCGTTGCCATTCGTGAGTTTTGGAAGCACTAGTATGGCGGTTTTTTTAGCTATGGCCGGCGTGATGCTGAATATGTCAAAATACGCAAAATGAAATAAAATTTTAAGGACCGCTTATTTTTCTTTGTGATATAATAAAAAAGTGAAAAAAATAAGAATAATTTTTACTGGCGGGGGAACAGGCGGGCATATTTATCCTTTAGTGGCCGTTTTTAAAGAAGTAAAAAGAATAGCGGATAAAAACAACAGAGAAATCGAGGCGAGGTTTTTCGGGGCAAGCGGAAAATATCAGACAATGCTTGAGGGATATGGAATGAAAATAGGGAAAATAATTTCCAGTAAGATCAGAAGATATTTTTCCCCTTTAAATCTGCTGGAGCCGTTTAAGTTTATCTATGGAATATTTCAAGCTTTGATAAAAGTTTATTTTTTTATGCCGGATGTTATTTTTTCGAAAGGCGGTCCGGGGGCTTTACCGGTTGTTTTGGCAGGGTTTTTTTACAGGATTCCCGTGATTATCCACGAATCGGACGCGGTGCCGGGGCTAACAAACAGGATTTCAGCAAAATTTGCCAAAAGAATAGCGATTTCATTCAAGTCGGCAGAAGTATTTTTTAACGGAAAAAAGACAGCTTTAGTGGGCAATCCAGTGCGGGATGATCTGATAAATAACCGCGACGACCAAATTTTTGCCAAAAGATATTGGGGATTTAATCCGGAAAAACCGGTGATTTTAGTCTTGGGCGGTTCGCAAGGAAGCGAAATAATAAATGACGTGATAATCAGAAACGCGCCGGAACTTCTGAAAAAATACCAGATAATACATCAGACAGGCGAGGATAAATTTAAAGAAGCGAAAGGGGAACTTGAATTTATCGGAAAAGAAATCGGGAAAGAGGAAGCGAAAAATTACCAACTTCTGGCTTATTTATCAAAAGATTTAAAAGAAGCGTACACGGCTGCGGATTTAGTGGTCGGGAGAGCCGGCGCGGGAACAATTTTTGAAATAGCTTCTTTCGGAAAACCGGCTATTCTTATTCCACTAGCCAATTCCGCCGGAGAACATCAAAGATTAAACGCTTATGAATTTACCGAGACAGGCGGAGGCAAGGTTATAGAAGAAGATAATTTATTGAATAATGTTCTTTTGATTCAAATAGATAAAATTTTAAGCGATAAAGACAATTTAAAAAAGATGCAGGAAGCGTCTTTAAATTTCTTCATACCGAATTCGGCGGAAATGATCGGGGAAGAGATTTTTCGAATTGCCAGTTTCTAAAATTTAAAGTATAGAAAAAAGCGTTTTTTGTGTTATAATCAAGATAATGTCAGGCGAAAATAAAGAGGTGAGGGTAAGAATAGCCCCTTCACCAACAGGATCGCTTCATTTTGGTACTGCCCGTACCGCTCTTTTTAATTTGCTTTTTGCCAGAAGCAAAAAAGGAAAGTTTTTAATACGCATAGAAGACACCGATTTAGAGAGGTCCGAAAAGAAGTTTGAAGAAGAAATATTAGAAGGTTTGGAATGGCTCGGAATAAAATCAGACGAAACGATATTAAGACAAAGCGAAAGAGGAGATATTTATGAAAAATATTTAAATAAGCTTTTAGAAGAGAAAAAAGCTTATTTCTGCTATTGCACGAAAGAAGAATTGGCAGAAGAAAAACAGTTTATGCTTTCACAAGGACTCGCGCCAAAATATAACGGAAGATGCTTAAATTCTCCTCCTAAAGACAGAGAACCGCAGCTTATCAGATTAAAAGTTCCGGAGAAAACGGTAGTTTTCAAAGATTTGATAAGAGGAAAAGTTTCTTTCGATTCCGGATTAATAGGAGATATCGCAATAGCAAAAAATTTAAGAACGCCTCTTTATAATTTTGCGGTGGTGGTTGATGACTTCGAAGAAAGGATAACGCACGTAATCAGAGGAGAAGACCATGTTCCGAACACCCCCAAACAAATTCTGATTCAAGAAGCTCTAAATATTCCAATTCCGGAATATGCGCATTTGCCGTTAATCTTAAACCCAGAAGGAGGGAAAATGTCAAAAAGATACATGGAAACATCGCTTCTGTCTTTTAGAGAAGAAGGATATTTACCTGAAGCAATGATAAATTTTATGGCTTTTATCGGTTGGCATCCAAAAGAAGATAAAGAAATAATGAGTCTGGAGGAAATAATAAAAGAATTTTCCATTGAACGAGTGCAAAAAGGGGGGGGAATCTTCAATAAAGAAAAATTAGAATGGATAAATTCTCAATATTTAAAAATAATGAGCGATGAAGAAGCGGAAAAAAGAATAAAAGATTTTGTTCCGAAAGAATGGACGGAAAAAAAAGAAATCTATAAAAGAGCTGTGTCTTCTTTAAGAGAGAGGCTAAAAAAATTAAATGATTTTAAAAAAGAAGCAGATTTTATTTTTGAAACTCCGGAATACGAAAAAGAATTGCTTCTATGGAAAGAAACCGAAATGAAAGAAGAAAAAGAAATCTTGAGAAGAATTAAAGAAATAACGGAAAAAAACACTTCAAATAGAGATGAAAAAATTGTCGCTTTAGCGGAAGAAAAGGGGAGAGGGGAAGTTTATTGGCCTCTTCGAGTCGCTCTGTCAGGAAGAAAAAATTCTCCGCCGCCGCTGGAACTTCTTTCTATTTTAGGCCAAACCGAATCTTTAAACAGAATAGAAAGAGCAATAGAAAAACTTGAAAATGACTAATAATTTTTTAAAAAAAGCGGCGATTGTTTTTTTTGTTTTGGCGGTTTTTGGAAGCGCCGAAGAAATTAAGGCCGTGAGCCAGGAGGAAGAATTAAAGATTAAAATAGAAGAAAGAAACAAAGAACTCCAAAAAATAAAGGAAGAAATCGAGAGTACGGAAAAAGATTTGAATATAGTCGAAGACCAAAAAAAAACCTATCAAGGAGATGTAAATTCCCTTACCAAAAATATAAAACAGCTCAATTTAGGAATAAAATCAGCGGAGGTTTCCATTGGGAAGCTTGATTTGGAACTTACGTCGCTTGAAACCGGAATCAGAAGCACGGCAGAAGAAATAGAAGATAAGACTTATTCAATGGGAAAGGTTTTAAGAGAAGTGCAATTTTTGGATTCTTCGAGCGAAATCATGACTCTTCTAAAAAGTAAAAGTCTGAGCGAGGGAGTGACAAATATTCAAAATCTTTTGGATTTAAAAAATAAAATTTCTGACGAAGTGGAAATTTTGAAATCATTAAAAGATGATTTAAATATAAAAGTAAAAGACCGCTCGGATAAAAAAGAGGAAGTTGTCCTGCAAAATAAAAATTTAACTTACAGAAAAGTGATCATAGAAGAGCAACAGGAAGAAAAAAAGAAGCTTTTAAGTTTAACTAAAAAACAAGCGGAAGAATATTCCGACAAACTAAACGATTTAGTAAAAAAACAAGAAGAGATTGCTAAAGAAATAGAAGACATAGAATTAAAATTAAAAGAAAATTTTAATTTGGAAAGCTTGAAGGGGATAGGAGGAGTGCTGCTTTCCCCGATAAAAGGCGTAGTAGGAGACTTTTTAACCCAAGAATACGGAATCACTTCTTTTTCCTCAAGCTATAAAAGCGGGTTTCATAACGGAATAGACTTAGGAATTCCTACAGGCACGCCGGTTTTTGCCAGCGCCGATGGTATTGTCGCAGCAGTTGGGAATCAAGACAGTTATTGTTACAAAGGGGCTTATGGGCGATTTATAGTATTAAAACATTCGGAAAATAAATTAACGACTTTATATGCTCATTTATCAAAGTATCTTGTCTCCCCTAACCAAGATGTAAAAAGGGGGGAGTTGATCGGATATTCCGGCAGTTCAGGATTTTCAACCGGTCCGCATCTTCATTTCACAGTTTACGCTTCAGAGACTTTCTATATGGGACAAAGCAGAGTATGCGGGCAAATGCCTTTCGGCGCTCATTTAAATCCAATGGAATATATAGGAAAATAAAACAAAATGATAGAACAAATTCTAACGCAATTAAAAACAGAAGTATTAGAAGTAATGGGAAATGGATTTCTTTTAATAGCAAAAGGAGCGGCTAATTTTTTTATTATTTTAATAGATTTCATTAAGTCCTTCTTTTGAGGCAAATTATAATAATATGTCGCAAAACAGCTCTTGTGCGACAGGTTATATAGATTCCCCCGCCGATGAATAAATTTTCAAAATTTAAAATAATATTTTTAATAATCGGACTCTTAGTCCTTGTTTCTCTTTTAATTTTAAACTTCAATTATTTCAAACAATTCACATCCGATTTTATTGAAAATCGACTCGTCTCTTGGGGTTATCTCGGATTCTTCCTTATTGTCTTTTTATTGGAAGCTCTCCCCCAGCCGTTTTTAAGCCCGCTCATTCCTTTTATTACCGGAGCTATTTTGAATTTTAATGTTATCACTCTTTTCTGGCTTACCATTATCGGTTCCATTCTTGCCAATTACGCCGCTTATTATCTCGGCTTAAGTTTGGAAAGCTCCGCCGTAAAATTATTTGTAAAAGAAGAAAATTACGACAAATCATTAAGCTGGTTTAATAAATACGGAAAAAAATCTTTCAGTTTACTGGCTCTTTCCCCTCTTCCTTTTTTCCCCATTTTGGGAGGCGTTTTTAAGATGAATTTCTTTGAATTCACCAAATACGCTATAATTCCAAGAATTATCCATTATTTGATATTCGGAAGTATTTTAATCCTTTCGCTTTAAAAATTATGAAATCAAACAAAAACAGAATAATTACTATTGTTATCTTTTTAGTGGTTATAGTATCCATCATTCTTTTCATTATCTTTAACTTCAGTATTTTTGATAAAAGAAAAGATTTTATGGAAAAAGAAAAAATTGCCTGCCAAAATTTTAATATCGACGATTCTTGTTCTTTTTATATTGAAAATGAACGGGTTTCCGGCCAATGTTTCAAATTAAAAAACGGCCCTTTAGTTTGCAGACCGATTAAGAAGTAAATAATTTTTTATTTAAAAAAGGCCTTACGCGAATTTTCGCGTAAGGCTTAATTTTATTAACAAACAAAAGCAATTTTCAAATAAAAATAGACGATAAAGAAAAAAACCGCAAAGAAAAGAATAGCAGTGGTGGAGAGAAAAATCATTTCTTTCATTTTAAAATAAAGATCTCTCCTTATTTGCCCCTTTTCTCCTTCTGTATTGTCAAAAGCTATATAAATCCAAATTTCTTTTCCTATTTGATTGTACTTATAAAAACGGCAATAAAGAAGAAAAGATAGAATGAAGCTGATAATTCCTGCTCCGAGAACAATGTTTTTGAGCAGATAAAACTGCCCAAGAGTCATTTCGATCATTTTTAATCTCCTATTTTTGCCAACTGGCAGATTTTTTATTTCAATTCTTTTAAAAGTTTTTCATATTTTGTATTTTTTGTCAACAAAACTCCACGGCCGTAAGGCTGTGGAGTTTTAAGTTTCGCCCCACAGAAAGGCGGTGTAAATAATTTTAATAGACGATATCTACGCCTTTTAAGACAGACTTTATCTTCTCCCCTTCCCCTGCCGGAAGATTATTTTTATAGATATAAAGAGTGTCTAAATTCTTCAAGCCGGATATTTTTTCGGAAATGGCGGAAAAAAGCTTATTATTTGCCAAATCCAATTTAGTTAAAGAAGAAAGCGTCCAAAGTTCATCAGGAAGAGAAGAAAGAGAGTTAACATTCAAATAAAGCTCGGAGAGATTGGAAAGACTACCGATAGAAAGAGGGATCTCAGAAAGCTGATTATTAGTCAGGTTTAAAACCACAAGCGAAGAAAGACTGCCGATATTTTCCGGCAAAGAAGAAAGAGAGTTATTGCTCAAATCAAGCAGACGCAAACGAGAAAGTTTGCCGAGACTAACCGGAAGTTCTTTCAAGCCGTTTTTTGAAGCGTGAAGCTCGACCAGATTCTCGAATTTATCAATATCGCCGGGAAGCGAACCGAGACCGGCATTATTCAAATCAAGCCAGCAAACGCTTTCCGGATTTTTTTGAGCTTCTTTCAAATCGGTGAAAGGATGTTCTTTGTCGCCAAGACAGAAACTTTTTCTTTTTTCCGTTAAATTAATTTCCGGCAAGACTGCTGATTCTTCTTGTTGAGATTTATTTTTAAGAAAACCGAAATAAAAGAAAGCGGAAACGAGAACAATAAAAATAATAACAAAAACAAAGGAAAGTATCTTTTTATTATTTTTCATAAGATAATTATAGCATTTTAAAGAAATAAAAAAGTCCGGCCGGCAGGCCTAAGAGTGGAAAAGTTAATCAAGAGAGGCAAAAGCAACAACCGCAAGCAAGAGATTTTTTAATTTCTTCATAAACGCGCGGGGCTTTCGCGGAGATTAACAAATAAGATATAATAAGGAACAATGTTTTATAAAAAAGAGAACGAGGCGGAATTCAGAGAAAAAGCAGGATATGAGATAGGAGAAGAATGGTATCCGAGAGTGACAAAAATAATGGAAATAAAATCAAAACCGGCGCTTTACCGGTTTTATTCGGCTGTCGGTTTTGATAACGGAGAGAAAATAAAAGAAAAATCGGCGACGGAAGGGACGATGGTGCATGAGGCCGTCCAAAAAATAATGGTCGGAGAAGACCCGATAGTGCCTTTAGAAATCAAGCCGGCCGTGGACGCTTTCATAAAATTCAAAGAAAGAAATTTGATTGAGGCCTATCCGGAACTCATTGAAAAAAGGGTCGTTCATAATTTTTTCCGCTACGCGGGGACAGTGGACGCCATAGTCAATTTAAACGGGCGATTTGGGGTTTTAGACATAAAAACCTCTCAATCGGTCTATCGGGATTACAATCTGCAGACAGCGGCTTATTTTGACGCTTTAAAAGAGAAGTTTCCGGAGCTTTCCGCCAGGTGGATTTTAAGAATCGACCAGGCGCAAAAATGCATGGCGTGCGGAGCGGTTTTAAGAACAAAAGGAGGCCGAAAAAAAATCACCAAGCCGTTTCCTTATGTAAACGGAATGTGTAAGGAAGAAGAGCACGCTTGGTCGGACCCGCAAGGAATTATTGAACTTTCCGAATCTCCCGCCTCCCATGAGAATGATTTTGAAGCGTTTCTTGGAGCCAAAAGATTGTGGGAATGGGAAAATGAGACGATGCTTAAAAAAATAGGATATTTATAATATTATTCGGAGCATTTTTCGATAACGATAGGAATATTTTTAAATTCCTGAAAATAAAGATAACCGAGAGCGAAGCTTAAAGAAGAAATAAGCATAACAAGAATAAAGAGAATCATCTCTCTCCCCTTTTCCCTGAAAAAGTCTTTGATTTTTTCCATATTTGAATTATATTGACTTTTAAAAGAAAAATATAGTAAAATAGCTTGATATGGCACATACAAAATCTGCGGGCTCTACCAGATTAGGGAGAGATTCCAAATCAAAAAGACTGGGAGTAAAGAAACAAGACGGCGAAGCAATAAGAGCGGGAGAAATAATCATCAGACAACGCGGAACGAAATATCATGGCGGAAAGAACATAAAGACAGGAGCAGACGATACGCTTTTTGCGGCAAAAGACGGAAAAGTAAAATTCTCCAGCAAGTTTAAAGCCGGATTCGATGGAAAGAAAAGAAAAATAACTTTGGTAGAAGTCAAATAAAAAACCCGAAAGGGTTTTTTATTTTTATTAAATCTCCGCTTCAAACCCCTTAAGATAGCGCGCGGGGTTTGAAGCGGTAAAGATTTAAAATAAACCCCGACTTTCTACGGGGTGAAACTTTATAGCCGAAGGCTGTGAAGTTTCGTTACTCTTCTTTTAAAATAATAATTTTCAGGTCGGCAAAAATTTCCGGAGTCAAGAAAATTCTTAGCGGATATTCTCCGAGCGTTTTTAAATGACTTTCAAATTCAATTTTGAAAGGCAAAAAGCCAAATTCTTTTTCAAAAATTTGAGAAATATCCTTTTCGGAAACTGAACCGAAAAGTTCTCCCTTCTCCCCCGCTTTTCTTGAAATTTCAAAAACCCGACCGGAAATTTTTTCTTTTTCTTTCAGAGCCAGATAATTTTTTTCTTCGTTTTTAACAAGAGCAGATTTTTTTTCCAGCTCTATTTTTTCAACTGATTTGGAATCGGCAATTTTGGCTAGCCCTCTCGGAATAAGAAAATTGCGAGCGTAGCCGTCCGAAACATTTTTGACTTCAAAACGGCGCCCGATTTTTTTGACGTCTTCCAGCAAGATTATTTTCATAAGATTTATTGCTGTTTAATTATTTCCAAAGCTTTTTCGAGCTGAGGGTCTTTCTTTTGTTCTTTGTCTTCTTCAGTAATTTCAACTTTATAATCAGGTTCAAGACCTTCTTCCTTTAAGATTTGTCCGCTCGGCAGGACCCACTCGGCGATAGTAAGTTTAACCATAGAGCCATCGGCCAAGTAATTGAGTTCCTGAACAGTTCCTTTGCCGAAAGTTTTCTCGCCGACTAATTTCACGCCACGCAAATCGCGAAGAGCGCCGGCCAAAATTTCGGAAGCAGAAGCGGAACCCTTATTGACCAAGATTACCGTTGGAAAATTTTTCAACGCTTCATTGCCGGTAGCGACAAAATCGTCTTTTTTTCCGTCGCGGAAACGCTCACTGACAACCACTTTGCCATTTTCCACAAACCAGCCGGACAAACGAGTAGCCACCTCGAGATAACCACCTGGATTGTTTCTTAAATCAAGCACCAGGCCTTTGGCTCCGGAGAATAGCGACTTAATCATGGCTTCATAAAAAAGCGGAAGAGAATTTTCATTAAAACCCATCAATTTTACATAAGCGATATCCCCTTTCATTTCCCATTCAAGAGTCGGAACTTTTATCACTTCTCTTATAATAGAAAAATCTTTTGCCTCTTTGAATCCATCGCGGAAAATAGAAAGAATAACCTTTGTGCCGACATCCCCTCTTATTTTTTTAACAGCAGAATTGGCATCCAAAGAACTGATTTCTTCTCCATCTACTTTAAGAATAAAATCTCCAGCTAAAAGCCCGGCGCGTTCAGCAGGAGTATCTTTTAAAGGAGCAACAACAACTAAACGCCCATTTTTTGATTCAATCTCCATACCCACGCCGCCAAAAGAGCCTTTAACATCTTCTTCAAATTTTTGCGAATCCTCAGGAGGAAGAAAAACAGAATAAGGGTCTTTTAATGAAGAAACAAGCCCGGCCATGGCACCATACATTAAATCTTTATCTTTAACTTTTTCGCCGGCTATATGCTTTTCTTTAATCATTCCCCAAACTTCCCAGAAAGGATTCAAGCTGATTCCTTCTTTATTTTCAACCCCTTCCCCGCCGGAAGTTTTTATTTCTTGAAACTTTTGCGCGCCAAAATAAAAACCAAGATAGAAAGCGAAATAAACCGCAACAAAAGAAGCGGTGGAAGCGATAATAATTTTTTGATATCTTTTTCTTTTTTCGTCCATAAGTTTAGATTCTTTTATTTTAGCAAGGTAATTAAAAGCGAGCAAGCAGGTTGCTTTTAATGAAAGGCGAGATAAGATAAAAGCGATGGAAGGCGTAGAAAAAGAAAAATACCTGGAAGAAATAAAAAAACGGAAGAAAAAATCCCGCGTTTATAAAAGATTCCAATTGATCGGACTTGAGATTGCCATGCATCTTGAAGACGAGAAGCACAAATCGCTTTATATAAAAATGGCGAAATTCGGCGACTCGGATAAATTGCTCGCTCTTGCAAAAAATATCGGGGAGAATAAAAAAGCAAAAAATAAAGGAGCTTATTTTATGAAAATGGCTATAAAAAAACTGGAAAAATGAAACTCCACGGCCTTACGGCCGTGGTATCCTGAGTTTCACCCCGCAGAAAGGCGGGGTTTATTAAATCTTTACCGCTTCATCCCCGCGCTAACGCGCGGGGTTTTTGCAAAGATTTAATAAATCCCCTTGGCGGAAAATTCCGTCAAGGGGTGTTTTTAATTTAAACTTATTCCTTTCTTTATTTCTTCGTTTTTAAAAAAATCAAAAATGTTTTTTATTTCCGCCTGAACTTTTTCAAGGACTTGATCCCAATCAAAACAATTGGGACAAACAAAAACAGAAGCTACCGATACGTTCATTTCCTTCCTCCTTTTTATGTTTATATTTGCCAAAAAGCTTTTGATACAATAATATAAAGAAAAGGAAAAGTAAAGATTTAATAATCAAGCGATTCCGACCCAAGTCGGAGCGCAAAGCGAAATTTATATAAATTTGGCATGAAAATTCTAACGATTGAAAAAAGAGAGGAGGAAAAGTTTCTGCGGAAGAAAACCGCGGAGTTTGATTTTTCCAAGTTTTCCAAAAAAGAAATAAATGAACTTCTCAAGGAAATGAGGAAAACGATGAAAGAGAAAGACGGAGTGGGGCTCGCCGCCAATCAAGCCGGTTTTCTTTTTTCCATGTTTGTGGCGGAATCCCCCGCGCAAGGCGCCACGAGAAAAAGATTTTACGCGGTGTTTAATCCGAAAATAGAAAAAGTTTCCAAAGAAACGGAAAAGGATATTGAAGGTTGCTTAAGCGTGCCGGAAGTGATGGGAGAAGTGGAAAGATATAAAAAAATAACCGTTTCGGGATTTGACAGAAACGGCAAAAAAACAAAATTAAAAGTTTTTGGGTATACGGCAAGAATTTTTCAACATGAAATCGACCACTTGAACGGAATTCTTTTTATTGACCGAGCTTCAAAAAAATTCAAAGTAACGGGAGAAAAAGTGATGAGAGGATAAAAATAAAAATATTAATACTTAATAATACATTGTAGTGACGCATTAGACTAGTTTGATTCAAGAGGTGGTGAAAACTTTATTATTTTTTCCTCAATAGAAAGAGGTTGAGATTTGATTTTGTTTTCTCTATCTTTTTTAACTATTCTCTCTGATTCAGAAATTGTTATTCTTATTTTTATATCTTGATTATTAGGAGAAATTGCCATTATGTTTTTTAATGAATGATATTGCATATTATTTAAGTTTTAATTTATTTCAGTATTAGCTAATTTAGATTCTTTTAATACAAAATCAATATAAACGTTTTCTTTACCCAAAACAAAATTATTTGATATTTGATTTAAAGTTTGTTCATATTCATTACCAAATTCTGTTGATTTTTTAATATTCGATAAAAATCTAGAAATTAAATCATAGTCAATTACATATCCATGATCAGGACAACCATTAACTAAATAATCAACGAGTATATTTTTATTTTCGTTTGAAATATCAGGATTGTAAAGTGATAAAATTCTTCGAGCATATTGTTCACCAATATCTAATTTTCTATTTTTATCTCCTATTTTGTACGGATTTATTTGTTTTAAGAGTGGTTCGTAAAATTTTGCTAAATAATCAAGAATTTGTTTAGAAAGTTCATTTTTATTAATATGAATAAGATCACTCGTGTATAAGTCGGTAAACATTTTTAAATATAATTCTCGCGAACGAGTTTCTATTCTATTTAGTGAGTTTTCATCTATTAATGCACTTTCACTTTCAATATCTGGTCTATCATCTAATTCCTTTGGAATTTGCACATCTATCGGACCAAATTCACCGAACTCATCCATTATAATTTGAGAACCCCCTAACGAAAGTAATGTAGCGGCACTTTTTGCCCAAAAAGGTACAATAATATTTACTTTTGAAAAGTTTTTTCGAAGAGTCCTGATAATCCTATAAGCATCATCAGCACTTCCACCTGGTGAGTTTATAATAAAATCAATTTCATTAGAGAGAGGATTATCAAATTTAAATTGTTGAATTTTTCCTCTTAATTTCATGAGAGTTTTAGGATTAATAACCTCAACAAATAGAAATTGCGGAATTTTCCTAATCTCTGATAGTTTTTTAATAAGTGATATGATTTCATCCATATGCCTAAAGTTTACATTGAGTGAAGCGAAATGCAAACTAGAGTGAAGCTCGATGAAATATTACTTATAACATCCATTATTTATAAGCTTTTTTTGGTTTTTTTGGCTCATTTTAGATAATAATTAGGTGTAGTGCTTGACATATTATTTAAAGTATGATATATTATATTTATAATTAAAAGTTCTTTAAAAATAAGTAAAGTTTCCTACATAGCTTTGAGTTGATTATTTTAGTCACCTGCAAGCTGTGTGGGAAAATTTTCTCATTCAGCCAAACTATAGGTTGGCCGCTAATAACCTACTAAAAAAGCGGAGAAAAAAATGAGAATCGTATTGAATACGAAAATTAGCGTTGGTTTTTTGGGGGGGAGTTGCCGGGAATTTGGTCCAGAAGCAAATTTTTTTCCCGAGAAATGCGTTTGCAAATCGTGGGGAGTAATTGCAAGCGGATCAATGACGCCCACTGGCAAGGGCTCAGAAACAAAAGAGCCCTACAAAATATATCTCCCATGGCACGTGATTATGTCGATGAATGAGACATATTAATTAGTAGCATACATCAATCCCTGCACAAAGGTTCTAATCCTGCGTGTAGGGGTTTTTCTTTCCCAAAAAAACTAAAAAGAGCTCAATTTAAAAATAGAAATTATAAACAATATTTTATCGGGCGCAGCCAGATATACGGTGTTAGATAATGTAGCGACTGCAAGGAGCTATTTTATCTAACTCGTTTATATGCGAAGTGTTTTCGTATATTAAACACAATAATGCACTTTTTGCGAATATTGTGTATGATTTAGTTATACTAAAAATATCAATGAGCGTCTATTTAAAAAACTTGAATATGAATCGCAGCTTCGCAAATTTAGCTTTAAAACTATAAAAAATCCTTTAATATAAAATTATGAAATTCGTATTTTGGGGGACACCGAGGTTTGCGGAAATTGTTCTAAAGGAACTGCTCCAGGCGGGATTCAAGCCGGAGACAGTGGTTTGCAATCCTGACCGATTAGTCGGAAGAAAAAAAATACTCACTCCCCCGCCAGTAAAGATATTAGCGGAAGAAAAAGGCATAAAAGTTTTTCAGCCGGAAATTTTAGATGAAAATTTTATAGAAGAACTGAAAAAAATAAATCCGGATTTTTTTGCGGTGGCGGCTTACGCCAAAATAATTCCGAAAGAAATCTTGGAAATTCCCCGACTCGGTTCGATAGGAATTCATCCATCGCTATTGCCGGATTTAAGAGGAGCAACTCCTATACAAACCGCCATTATAAAGGGCTATAAAGAATCGGGAGTGTCTTTATACTTAATGGATGAAAAGATGGACCATGGGCCAATTTTAGGGCAAAAAGGGGTGATTTTGGAGACAAAAGGGCAAAAAATGGGCTATTTAGAAGCGGAAAAAGCTTTAGGAGAAGAGGGAGGAAAGCTGATAGCTAAAATCCTGCCTGATTTTATAAACGGCAAAATAGAGCCGAAAGAACAAAATCACGAAAAAGCCACTTTCACTAAAAAAATAAAGACCGAAGACGGATTGGTTGAGATTGAAGATTTAAAAGAAGCTCTAAACGGAAATCCGGAAAAAGCGAAAGAAATAGAGAAAAAGATTTTAGCGTTTAATCCGGAACCGGGAGTTTATGTTTTAAATCCAAAAAGAATAAAACTTTTGGAGGCAGAGATAAAAGAAGAGATATTAGTTTTAAAGAAAATCCAAATAGAAGGGAAAAAGCCGGTGGAAAAGTTCAGTATTGATATTTTTAAGTGAAGAGATTTAATTAAAGAAGAACGGGGGTGGAATTTCTCCTGTCGGTGTTTGGGATGTAGGCAAGTGTTATAGTTTGGTTTTTGCACTTTTTTCTTTCAGCAGGCGAAGAGCAGACGCCTGCTTTTTTTGCCTCTTGCTTTATTATCGGTTTTAGGTTATAATGACCTTGGTTTGTGGTAAGAGTTTCTCAAAGTGCTTTTTCTAACAAATCTGGCATTTTAAAAAAGTTCCGGATAAAAGTAAAAAGCGGCCGAGAGGGGGTCGCCTTACGCAATCTAAAATAAGAATTATATAAAAGTGAATAAGAAATTATTTATCGGAGGCCTTCCTTGGAAAGTTACCGATAAAGATTTGTCTGACGCTTTCAGCGAAGCCGGCACAGTTGAATCAGCTTCCGTCGTCATTGATAAAATGACAGGACGTTCAAGAGGATTCGGATTTGTGGAAATGGCTACTGAGGAAGACGCCCAGAAAGCCATCGAAATGTGGAATGGCAGAGAAATGGGAGGAAGAAACCTCGTAGTCAACGAAGCTAAACCGAAAGTGGAAAGATAAGCTAAAAAAATACCCTGACGAAAGTCGGGGTGTTTTTTTAAAATAGATGGCCCCAGGGTTCCAGTCTGGGGCCTTCATGCATTCTCGGGAGAATGCATGATGTACCGCTTTTATTAAAACAGAAAGAAATAGAAAAAGCAAGAAGTTTTCCACAGGACAAAAAAAGAGGAAAACCTTTACTTTTCTAAAAAAATAAAATAGAATGAAAATCAGCATAACCGTTTGCCCCTCCTTATCCTATTCTCACTCCTGGAGCTCTAGGGAGCCCCGGCAAACGTTTACCTCTTGCCCCGAATGAGAGTCCCCTCACTCTAGTTCGGGGCTTTTTTTTAATAAATCTCCACTATAAGGTTTTATTCGGATATTTTATTGGGGGCCGAAGAAGACGGCTTGATTTGAACCGAGTCAGCTATAAAACTTCCGTCGGAATTTGATTTTCCGGAAACTGAAACATTACCGCCGACTATTAAATCCCCTTTTTCGCCTTCAGCTGATTTTAGAATCGAAGCGGAAGCGGGAGTAAAAACAATTTTTGAACCGCCGGTTGGAAGTTTAACGATTATGCTTTCTTCATCCTTAGAAATTATTTCACCCGTTATCATTACGCTATTTTGATTTTTAACGCCACCCGAAAAACCGGACCCAGGGAGACGAGCTTGCAGATTGCCGGTGAAAGCAGCCGTTCTTTTTGATTCGCCATATTTAACTCCGGAATAAAACAAACCGATTCCTAAAAGAACGGCGGCGATTGATAATAAATAAATATTTTTTTTCATATCTTTTTAAAATTAATTTTAAAATTATTCGTAGCGCAAGGCCTCAATAGGATTAAGTTCGGAGGCGCGGCGCGCCGGATAATAACCGAAAGTTATGCCGATGGCGGCGGAAACGCCAAAGGCAATTAAAACGGAATAGAAAGAAACGCTGGTTTCAACTAAATCTAAATAAGAAACAAAGAAAGAAACCAGCCAGCCCAAAATTACCCCGATAACTCCGCCGATAAAAGTTAAAGTGATGGCTTCAGCAAGAAATTGGATGCTAATATCTTTCTTTTTAGCGCCGATGGCTTTTCTCAAACCGATTTCCCTTGTTCTTTCCGTAACAGTGGTGAGCATCATATTCATAATGCCGATACCGCCAACTATAAGAGAAATACCGGCGACAGCGGCAAGAAGAATAGTGAAAGTTTCTGTGACACTGGAAGCGGTTTCAACCATATCCGCCTGATTCATAACCCGAAAATCAGCAGATTCCGCATTTGTAATTTTATGGCGTTTCAAGAGAAGAGCGGTTATCTCTTCTTCAAGAGCAGTCATTGATTCGGAATCATAAGCTTCGGCATAAATGGAAGAAAGATGATTATCTCCCGCTAAAAATTTTTGGGCAGTGGAAAGCGGAATATAAATCATATCATCTTGATTGTTCATGCCGCTGCCGCCTTTGGTTTCCGTTATGCCGATAATTTTGAATTCCATACCATTTATTTTTACGGTTTTCCCGACAACGTCCGAAGCTCCTTCACCAAAAAGGTCGTCTCGAGCAGTGGGACCAAGAACGGCAACTTTGGAAAAAATTTTTTCATTTTGTTCGGAGATAAAGTTTCCTTCACTTGTTTCAATATTGCGAACGGAAGGATAGGAAGTGGAGACACCGACAATGGAAGTATTGGTATTTTTTCCTTTAGAAACAACCTGATAACGGGAAGAAAGTTCCGGGGAAACAGCTCTAACAAGTTCAAGCTCGGCTACTGCGTCGGAGTCTTCTTTTGTTAATGTAGTGGAAGAACCGCGGCTGGAACTCGCCTGATAGCCAATTGATTTTTGCATTCCAGGCATAACGGTAATTAAATTGGAACCGGCTGATTCTATTTTTTCTTCCACTGAATTTTGCGCTCCTTCGCCGATAGCGACCATAGCAATAACAGAACTAATGCCGATAACAATGCCAAGAATAGTAAGACTCGACCTGACTTTGTTAGCCGAGATAGCGATTAGCGTTTCTTCAAATAAATCCCAAATAGTCATTTTAGTTTTTTTTAATTATTCTTTTCTGATGCTGTTTGGAATCTTCCACAATGACTCCGTCTTTAATATAAATAATGCGTTCGGCGTGTTCCGCCACATCCGATTCGTGAGTGATTAAGATAATGGTTCTTTTTTCTTCTTCGTTTAATTTTTGAAAAGAGCCGAGAACTATTTCTCCGGTTTTTGAATCCAGATTGCCAGTCGGCTCATCCGCCAGAATTATTGCCGGGTCATTAACAAGAGCTCTTGCAATCGCCACTCTTTGAATTTGTCCGCCGGAAAGCTGATTGGAAAGATGATAAAAAAAATCTTTGTCCAAACCGGCGGATTCCAGCGCTTTTTTAGCTTTCTCTTCCCTTCTTTCTTTAGAGAGTCCGGCATAAATCAAAGGAAGACAAACATTTCTTAAAACAGAAGTCCTCGGCAAAAGATTAAAAGATTGGAAAACAAAACCGATTTGGTTTTTTCTGATATCAGCCAATTCGTCATCAGTCAATTTGCTCATATCTTTTCCGTTCAAAAAATAAGAACCGTTAGTCGGCGTGTCCAAAGCTCCAAGAATGTGCATAAGAGTCGATTTGCCACTGCCGGAAGGTCCCATAATCGCCACAAATTCCCCTTCTTTTATTTTGAAGCTAACTCCCCGTAGCGCCTGATAATCAAAATCGCCGGTTTTATATGTTTTTTCCACGTCTTTTATCTCAATCATTTTTTTATTTTTATCTCGGCGGTCCGCCTCCTCCCATATCGAATAATCCTCCCGAAGACGAGCTTTTGCTTGAAGAAGAACTTAAGGAGCTGGAAGAAGTTGAAGTTGTGGTCTTCTCGATTATTTTTTCGTTTTCGCTTAAACCGGAAATTATTTCAGTGTTTTCATCATCGGAAATTCCGATTTTAACTTGTCTTTTTTGGATAGAAGAATCATTAGCTAAAATTTCTACATAAGAAGAATCATTTTCCGTTTTTATGGCCAAGCTTGGCGCCAGAAGAATATCCTGCTTGGAATCAGTAATAATGGAAGCGGTAACGCTCATACCCGGTTTAACTCTGTCGTCTTGAACGTCAAAACTTATTTTTAAACTATAAGAAACAACTCCTTGAGAAACAGAACCAATGGAATCCAATTCCGCCACTTCGCCGGATAAACTTAAACCATCAATAGCGTCAAAAGAAAGCGCAACTTTGTTGCCAACTTTTATTTTGGAAGCGTCAACTTCATTCAAGGAGATCTCCGCTATTTTTTGGTCGGCAATGAAAGTGCCGATAGACGCGCCGCTTGAAACAGAATCTCCTTTTTTTATGACAAGCGCAGCTAAAGTTCCGTTAAAAGGCGCGCGAATATAGCAAGAAGACAAATCCTTTTTCGCGTCTAAAAGGTCATTTTCTTTTTGTCTGACGGTGATTTTAGCAGACCTTATTTCTAATTCATCGGCGCCGGCTTTCAGTTCTTTAAGAGATTCCGAACTTTCTTCTATGGTCCTTTTGGCGCTAGTGATGGAATTTTTAGCGCTTTCAATGGAATTTTTGGCGGAAAGCAGATCAGAGAGAGTTGAGTTTACTTCGCTTGTGTATGAATTAAGAGTGGAGAGATGAGTGTCGGAAAGAGATTTAGGCGTAAGATTATGGTCAAGAAAAACTTCTCTGTAAAATTGAATAAGATTAGTGGCGCTTTTAACCGTTTCGGAAATATCTCTGGTCAATAGATAAGTTTCATCAATTAAAGTTTCTATTTCCTCGTCGCTGGCGGAACGGGAAGTTGCTTTATATTTGCCGGAAATTTCTTCATATTCCAATTTTGCCGCCGTATGTTTTGTTTTTAAATCGTCTTTGTAGTCATCAGCCGCATCATCAAACTGGGCGGCAGAGTTGGCATAAAAATCGATATTCCACTGCGAACTTCCTCCCAAGGCAGAACTTGAAGTATATAAAGTATCTTGAAGACCGGACATAACGCTAGGCAGATTAAGAAAAGTATTGGAGATGCTGGTAAATCCGTCTTCATAAGCTTTTTTTAAATCTTCTTCAGCGCTTTTTTTCGATTCTTCCGCCTTAATCAAATTATTTTCAGCTTGAATAAGAGAAAGGCCGCTTGCCGGTTTAAGAAGCTCTTCAAGATTAAGATTGGCAGTTTCAAGGTCAATTTCGGCATCACGCACGGCTTTTTCCGCATCGCTTGCGTCAAGAGAAGCAATCAAAGCTCCGCTTTGCATTTTTGCGCCGGGAGAAACGGCAACATAAACGACATCGCTGGAAGTTTTGGCTTTCAAGTCAACTTCATTGGAAGAAGAAACTTGCCCGCTGCCGGAAACGGAAACCGTGATAGTTCCCTTTTTTACGGAAGCCAGAACATATTTTGTTTCAGCAGTTGAACCGCTGAATAAATTAAAAATCCAAAAAATAAAAAAGAGGGAAAAAAGGAAAGAGACGGCGGCAATTCTTTCGTGCGCCGCGGCAAAAGATTTTATTTTTTGAACCGATTCTTTTTGAAATATTTTTAACATAAATTTTCGCGAAAATTATAAAAACAAATGAATAGAATTTAAATAACTAAAATATAAATAAACCCTTTTAATATTACGAAAAGAAAAAACAAAAAAATTCAAAGCGCTTGTTTTGTTAATCTATTTTCAAGCCTGCCTGCTGGTAGGCAGGGCAGGTAGGCGGCAGGCAGGAATTTAAGAATGGAATTAAAAATGAAGAAGAGTATAATAAAAAGTAGCATACAGAAAATCTTTTTTCCGTAAAGGTCCTCGGAAAAAAGAAATGCCTTGTCCCCTCTTTAATTAGGGGGGAATTTTTTATAAAAAATGGAAGGCGTTAATTATTTTCCTTATTCCAATGTTCTGCAGAACATTGGAATAAGAAATTCAAAAAATTGATTTTTGGCGGAAAAATAAGTATTATTTTAAAGAAAAAAGAATGCCGGATCGTCTAAAGGCCCGCCTCGACGAGCTGAGCTCGTCTCAGCGAGGCGGGTAGGACATAATAATAATGCATATACTTCATCTGTTGAAAAGCATTAATTTTTCAAAAAGTTATATCGGTATAACTAATAATCCAGAAAGAAGATTAAAAGAACACAATTCTGGAAAAAGTTTTTACACAAAAAAGTATTCGCCATGGAAAATAATTTATACCGAAGAATGTAAGAATTTCAAAGAAGCAAGAGAACGGGAAAAATTCTACAAATCAAGCGTAGGAAGAAGAGCTTTAAAAAAGATATTTGATAAGTTAGGATAGATTATATTTGCCGGATCGTCTAAAGGTAGGACATGGGCCTTTGAAGCCCAGTATCTTGGTTCGATTCCAAGTCCGGCAGCCAAAGTCAGCGTGGTATCATGGCAAGACCACCTTGCCTCAGTAATGCTCTAATTTCTCCTTCCCTAAAATGTGATACAGGCTGAGTGCCGTATTCAAGACAAAAAATCACCGATTAATTTCGATGTTTTTTTGTTTTTTCTGGGACTAGAAATTTATTTCTACATTTGATATGATCTCCTCGAGCTTATGTTTGATATATCAAAAAACTTCGGGAAAAAAGTCAGGGAAATACGCCTAAGAAATAAGATGTCTCAAGCCGGTTTAGCCAAGATTCTTGGGGTACACCCCACCGATATTAGTGGTATCGAGCGCGGCATGAGAAATATGGCTCTTAAGAATATCGAAAGGTTAGCAAAAGCTTTGAACGTATCAGTTAAAGATTTACTCTAATAACACCATGGCTCAACCATTTAACTCAAACCTCGTAATAGAGGAAAAAATATCGGAAGCCGATTTTAAGGCCTATAGCGTCGGCTATGAGCAGAATCAATTCAGGTTTAAGCCTCTCGTCGATTTGATATGTGAGGTTATTCCCGAATTTGCGCTCGGTTACCATGAAGGCAAGGAGACGCCAAATACACAGATTGTTTCTAGACTTCGCGAAGCTGCGCGTACGATCTATGGTACTAACAAATTCGAAAATCGTGGTGAGTTTGGCGAGTTAATACTCCATCTATTACTTCGTGATTTCCACGACACGATTCCGTTAGTTGCCAAGATATATTTTAAAGATGCACAAAATAACGCCGTCCACGGATTTGATGGGGTACATATAACAATTGAACCAGGAAAGAAGAAGTTGTGGCTCGGGGAATCCAAGATTTACTCCGACGGCTTTGCAGGGATTTCTTCCTTAGCGGAAGATCTCGAAAAACATATTCAGGCAGACTACTTGAAGTCTGAATTCAGCCTTATAAAGCACAAGCTTCCTGCCAACACTCCCGAAATAGAATACTGGCGGAACCTTATGGATGAACATAAAAATCTCGACGAGATATTAAACGGAATCTGTATCCCGATGGTCTGTACCTACTCAAGCAAGACAGTTAAAGACCATAACGCAATTACCAAAGATTATGTTAATGCTTTTACCGAAGAGTGCCAAAAACTGAAAGAGAAATTCGATGAGAAAAAGATCGCGACGAATGTCGAGGTAATTCTTATGCTTTTACCTATACCAGATAAAGAGGAATTGGTGACCGAATTAGACGAGCGATTAAAGGCCATGCGCATGGACTAAAAAATTTATGGATACCGAAGCCGCAAAATTGTTAATTACCGAGAATCGAGACCTGAGTTTCGAAGAGAGCTTTCAGCTTTCTCAGTTATGCTCCAAGCTATTAAATGTAAAAGACGCGTCCATTGCTGGACGCGATTTAATTATTCGAGTTTTGGATATTTGGGAACGAATTCCCGCGTCAACTCAGACAATGTGGAAAGACTTGATCGAAGCCGCGGGATTCTATCCTTATCTTGAAAAACAGGATTTGTGCGGAGCCGGACTTTTGCGTCGCGAATATCATCGCTCAAAATATCTTTCGGAAGAAACCTACCTACACGCCGAACAGATGGATCTCTCCATCATGCTGGATACCTCAAACAGCTTGATAGTCAGTGCTCCAACAAGTTTTGGCAAGAGTAAACTCATTGAAGAAATCGTTGCCAGTGGGAAGTATAATAATATTGTAATCATTCAACCCACGCTGGCGCTTTTAGATGAGACCAGAAAAAAACTGAGAAAATATGCAAGCGACTACAACATGGTCGTTACCACCACCCAAAAGCCCCAAAGTGGCAAGAACCTCTTCTTGTTTACTGGCGAGCGCGTTGCGGAGTACGAGCATTTCCCAGCTGTTGATTTTTTTGTAATTGATGAATTCTATAAATTGAGTATCGAGCGCGACGATGAGAGGGCGGCTTCACTCAACCATGCGTTGTATAAGTTGCTTAGCATGACTCACAAATTCTATATGCTCGGTCCCAGCATTAACTCCATACCGCCGGGATTCGCTGAGCGACACAACGCTGTATGGTTTAAGACTGATTTTGCAACCGTTGCCGTAGATATTGAGCGGATTTGGGAGAAAGTCGGGAGAGCAAAAGAAGAAGAAAAAGAAGCGCCGTTATTTGACCTCTTAAAAGACCTCAGGGAGCCAACAATCATTTACTGCAGTTCGCCAAATAAAACAAACAAACTCACTCAAAGCTTTTTAAAATATGTACTATTGAATGAAAAGCTCAAATCTGAACTCCAAAATAATAATAACGACAACGCAATCGACTGGATAAAAGAGAATATTCATGAGGACTGGATTCTTGCGAAGTCGCTTAAGTACTCTATCGGAATGCATCATGGTGCACTTCCACGCCATCTTTCAAGCTCTATTATCGATTTTTTTAATAGGGGCGATGTACGTTATCTATTTTGCACCTCTACGTTAATTGAAGGGGTTAACACCTCGGCAAAAAATGTCGTCCTATTTGACGAGAAGAAGGGATCAAAGGCGATTGACTATTTCGATTTTAAGAATATAGCTGGCCGATCTGGCAGAATGAAAGAACACTTCATCGGCAAAGTTTTTCAATTTCATAAAGAACCTAAGCAAGAGGAGCTCGATATTGATATTCCACTTTTTACTCAAACCAATGCCCCTCTCGAATTACTTGTCCAAATTGATCCAAAGGAAATTAAAGAGACCGCGATGAAGAAGTTGGTTAAATTCTCAGAGCTAAGTAATTCAGTACAAGAACTTATAAAGCAAAACAAGGGAGTTTCCGTGGAAGGGCAAATGACAGTAATCGATATTTTGAGAAATAATATCGATACTCTCCATGACAAGATTTCCTGGAGCGGCGTCCCATGTTATCCGGAACTGGTTTACGTCATTAGTTTGGCTTGGGAACACTTTCGAACAGTTCGCTCGTCAGAGGGTGGCGCTCACAGTCCCAAACATCTCGCTACTCTCACGCTTCAATATATTGGCACAAAGTCGATCAGAGGCATGATTGATAAGATGGTTAAAAGCGATTATTGGGTAGCGCACAGACCCGATATACAAGAACGCATTGAGATTATTGTGGATACGGTTTTGCAAGTAAACCAGCACTGGTTTAGATATAAGCTACCGAAGTGGCTTTCTGTATTGTCTGAAATTCAGAAATTTGTGTGTCAAGAAAAAGGTTTGCAGTTTGGAGATTATGGCGTATTAGCCAATCTCATAGAAAATTCTTTCTTGCCAAGTCATTTGGGAGTCCTTCTTGAATATGGCTTACCACCATCTGCTATTAGAAAAATTGGCGACTATATTAAGGAAGAAATGGAGCCGGAGAAATTGATTGCGGCAATCAAACGCCTTGATCCAAATAAGTTAGGACTACTTCCTTACGAAGTAGACAAGTTAAAAGATTTATAAAATCTATACTACAAGTAAATAAATTGCTATTATACTGCCTTAAAGAAAGGATTGAAATTCATAGTCCGCAAAAAAGTATTAAAGCGCATAAGCATTACCACACCCGATGGAGAGACGATAGAAGAAAAAGGAAATATGGATGTTGAAATAACAATTGATGCTTTACACTATAAAAGAAAGTACGACGCTGCAATATTTTTTACCGGTGATTCTGATTTTTTAGCGTTAATAACCTATCTGCAGAGAGATGGAAAAAAAGTGTATGTATTTTCTTCGAAAAATAATATTTCCGAAGAGCTACGAACTGGAAGTGATGGGTATTCTGATGTGTTAATTATCACAAACGACATCTGGGGAAGAGAATTAAAACATCGTTTAAAATGAAAGCAACCCTCCTTGCGGAGGGTTGCCCTTGGATGTGATACCCTTCTAGTTATGGCTAAACCAGAAGATAGTATTAGTATAGCAAAAGATGAATATGCGAGTCAATAGTTATCCACAATAATATTTATAAATTAAATATATTTTAAACAAAAAACCCCGAGAGAGTCGGGGTTTGAAAATTGCAATCGTATCTCTTCGATAAACTCAGAGAATAAAAGAACTAAAAAATCAGAACATAAATTGAAGGCGGGCGAGGAAGCGGCAGTCCCTATCCCCTGCGAGCGGAGTTTCAACATCCGCCGTAAGGGAAAGATTCTTTTTGAAGCTGAACAAGCGAATGCCGTTTGCCCAAATTAAATCAGAAGATTTTCCTTCTCTTGCGCCTAAATCCAGACGGCTATGAAGTTCCAGCCATTTTGCCGGATAATAGGCGCCAAATAGATAACCACCGAAAGAGTCGCCGCGCAAGTCGTTTGAAGAACGATAAAGCGCGACACGAAGATAAGATTCGTTATTAATCTTCCAAGTGCCGTCCATTCCAAAATTCTGATATTCTTCGGAAATTTGGATGTTCTCGGAAAGAGAAAAATTATCACCAAACTTCTTCGTCAATCTAGCGGAAGTTTCCGGATATTCAAAACTTTTTGAATTATCGAAGGAGTATCCGGAACTGGTAGTGATGTCAGTTAATAAACTCCATCCGTTTTCAAACGCTCCCACAAACTGAATGCCGTAACCGTAAGAACGGAAAGGTTCAGTGAGCGGACAACTAATTGTTTCCATTTTAAACGGAGGGATACTGGAAAAAAATGCGCTAGTGACAACACGACCGAATCTTATCTTCCAGTTCTCATTTAAACCGCGTTCCAGATAAAATTTTCTTAGCCAGTTTATCTCTTCGCGATTCATATGGGCGAAGTTTTCTTCCATAACCAGCTTCCAATCATCGTCGAATTTAACCGTCTGCCAAGTTCGGAAATAAGGCCAATCGAATTCCGGGTCGGCATTTTCGATGAAAGTAAGCTGAGTATAACCGGCGATATCAATTGAAACACCGGCAATAGAGACGGAGCCGATTAATGGCTCTTGCGAGAAAGCGACAGGAATTGCGAATAAAGCAACAATAACGAAAGACAACAGAACTTTCATTTTCTTCTCCTTTTAGGCCGCGCAAGCGGCAGGAGAAGAAATAAAAATATCTCTTGCCTCTTTAGGCGGCGCTCTCGGTTGAACTACGATTAGAAATTCTCGGTTTAAAACTTTTTTCACACTGGCTTCGGATATTATGAAATCCGGAGCTTGAAAAATGACCGGTTCAATTCCGATAAAACAAAGATTAATTTTCTTTATTTTTGGAAGTTTGAATGAAGAAAAAACGTTTTTAAAAGAAATTCCTTCATTCGATTTCAAAACTTCGTTTTCGGAATCGATTTGACTGGAGATAAAAACGACCGGTTTTGAGATTTGCGATTTTGCAGACACAAGGCTGAAAGAGCCTAAAATCCAAACGGCAAAACCAGCCAGAGCCGGGCGATAAACCAGTTCTTTTTCCGCTTTAGTGATGGCGTCTTCAAAAGACAAGACAGGCGCCATTACTTTTGCCCAGATGGCTTTTTCTTCAAGAGCAGTCGGCCGATAACCGGATTCTTTCGTTTTCAGAAATTCACGCAAAATTTTCCGATAACATCTTAGAGAATTTGCCGTTTCCGAAACGAAAATAAGTCCGAATGGGCCGAAACAACCGGCATAAAAAATCTCACGGTAATCGAAATAAACTTTTTCGATTACCGCTTTAAAAGATTTTTTAACAAACCAGACGTTCAAAAGCAGGCAAAAGACAGACGGAAAAACCAGAAGGTAATACCACTTTAGAAACCACAGCCCGACGGCAGGCCAATCAATATCAACCCGCATACAATCCGGCTGAGGCGTTTCCGCAAAAGCCTGCATCACCTTAAAGTTAAGTATGACTTTCGCATGTTCTTTTCGAGCTAAGTCATTTTCCGCAAAAAGTTTTTTATAGCTTTCTGGGGTTTCTTCCGGAGGCTGCCAATTATCGACAAAACATTCTCTTGCTTTGTCCATTATAAAAGAAGTTTTATCTGTCCAATCAACTTCAATTTTTGAACAAAATTCAACAATTTGATAATTGAAAGAAGTGGCTTCCTTCAAATCAAGATTTTTTACTTCCACTTTCTTTTTGACTTGGTCCATTACTTGGGAGATTTCAGCAATGGTTTCTTCGTAAGCAAGAGTTCCCGGGAGAATAATATTTTTTTGTCGTTCTTCAATGCGCTTACTAAACCAAGACCAGTCAATAAAGAGAGCGATAAAGGAAATAAAAATCAAAAGAGAAAAAAATGTTTGCCAAGAATTGACAGGTTCCTCGTTGCGCCATTGGTTTTTTTGCGGATGCGGATAAATTTCAGTTCCAAACCAGTTATATCCGTAATACATCTTTTCTCACCTTCTTTCTTTATTAAGTTGTCAAAATAAAACTGGCTATATTATATAATGTTTTTATAAAAAAGTCAAAAAGCGAATGAGGAAAATCGCTTATACTAAAAAAGACGAGAAAAAAATCAAAGTCCGAGAGAAGAGAGAAAAGTTTTAAGCTCATCCCCTTTTAGTTCGCGGAAGGAGCCGGCGGGAATATTGCCAAGCTTGATATTCATAACCCGCACTCGCTTCAAGTCGCGAACAGTCAGAAAAAGCGCTTCGCACATTCTTCTGATTTGATGTTTTTTGCCTTCGGTTAAAACTATCCTAAAAGAACGCTCGCCCATTATTTCCACCTTGCAGTTTTTGGTTTTGAAATCATCAAGAACAATTCCTTCTTCCATTTTATTTTTAAAGCTTCCGCGAAGCTTTTCTTTCACTTCAACCACATATTCTTTTTCGTGAATGTATTTGGGATTTAAGAGGCGGTCGGTAACGCGGCCGTCGTCGGTTAAAATAATAAGTCCGTGAGAACTTTTATCCAGACGACCAACCGGAAAAACGCCTTCAAAAGGGACAAATTTTTTAATGTCTTTTTCACCGAGTTGCGGAGAATGAGTAATCACTTCTCTCGGCTTATTAAAAGCGTAATAATGGAAAGTTTTGGGATTTTTATTCTGTTTAACTTCCACTTTATCCCCTGCTTCCACTTTAGCGCCAAGAACGGCAAGACGGCCGTTAATAAAAACTTTTTTGTTTTTGATAAGCTCGTCTGCGCCAAGTCTCGTGGAATAGCCATGCAAGGCAAGGTATTTATTGATGCGAACAGGGAATTCTTCTTTTTCCATACGGAAGGCAGTATAACACCAAATTGTCAAATAGGAAACTTGAAAATAGAGGCGAGGTAAGATTTAATTAAAGAGATGATAAAAGCAATTTTGCATTTTTTTGACAGATTAGAAGACAGGGTAAGACAAATTTTAAGCAAGTCGCCGATAATTTACGCTTTTATCGGCGGAGTGGGCATTGTGCTTTTTTGGAGAGGAGTTTGGGAATTGGCGGACGATTTCGGGCTTTCTTCTTTCGGTTCACTTTTTATAAGCGTATTAATATTGCTTCTTACGGGAACTTTCGTGTCTTTCTTTATCGGAGAAGAAATACTGATTTCCGGAGTAAAAGCGGAAAAGAGACGCGACCAAAGTATAATGGAAAAAATAGAAAAGGAACAAAAAAAATCAATCGAGCTCTTGAAGGAAGTGGACGGAATAAAAAACAGTTTGGAAGAAATAAAAAACAAGCTTGATAAAAAATAACTTTTTGATAAAATAAAAATATGAAAAATTTATACCGAAGCCGAGACAATAAAGTTTTTGCCGGCATATTCGGAGGTTTGGGAGAATATTACGACCTCGACCCGACACTACTTCGCTTATTGTGGCTTTTTGTTCTCGTAATTACGGCTTTTGTGCCGGGAATAATCGCTTACATTATCGCTATGTTCGTGGTACCGAAGAAACCGATAACAGAGAGAAAAAAGGCAAATTAAAAACGGCTTTGTCATTTTGACAGGGCGCCGTTTTAACCCTTTATTGTTTATTTTCTTATCATCCTGGATAAACCCAGGATTTGTACATAGCTTCATCGCAAAAAAAGAGGTTCCGATTCGTGCTTTTTCTCTTTCAGATATTCCATGCCCTTACCAACATCCGTGTTAATCGGAATTTTTTTGGCACAAAGCGGACAATTTGCTTCATCCCAAGCGTCAAGTTTGATATTGACAAGCGCAAAGAGCTTTGGAGGATTTGATATATCCTCCAGCGTGATTCCTCCGCGGTTACAGAGAACGCCAAGACCGACGACATTACCATCAAGAGCGCGGGTTGCTTGAATGACTGCTCTTGCTGAACCTCCAGTAGTGAGCACGTCTTCCACCACCAAAACGTTTTTTCCGGCGACGATTTTGTCGTAGCCGCGTTTGATGATAAAGCCAGCATCTATGACTCCCTCTTTTTTTTCGGCATAAACACCAAACACTTCGCGTCCGGTAATTTCCGAAAGATGATGCGCTATCCACTGCGAAAGGATTACGCCGCCAATTGCCGGAGCAATGACCACTTCCACACCGTCGTTTGCGAATTGCTCGGCGATTACTTGGCAGAGACGAGACGTTTCTGCGGTGTGCGGATAGAGCGCATCCTTATTAACGTAAGCCGTACCGTGTTTCCCGGAAGTATAAACGATATGGCTGTCAGTAATCACCGCGCCGACTTGACCAAGAACTTGCAAAACTTCTTGTTCATTCATAATTTCTTTCATCTCCTTCTTACTTACAGGACTGCCGCGATTTCTTCCGCGATTTTTTTGGCCGCGTCCGCTGGCGTACCGATTTCTGCCGGCGGTTTTGTAATCGGACGACCAATAACAAGCGCCGTCGCGCCAGCCTTGATTGCTTCCGACGGAGTCATGATTCGCTTCTGGTCGCCAGCAGCCGCCCATTCAGGACGAACGCCGGGCGTTAATTTCAGCAAAGTAAAATTCTCCAGTACTCCCAGTTCCTTGGGAGAACAAATAATGCCATCAGCGCCAGCGTTTGCCAGCATCCGGGCAAATTGTTCTACTTTTGCCGATGCCGTATCGCCGAAAATGGAAAAACATTCATCCGTGCCATCTTCCTTTATTCCAATAGAGGTCAAAACCGTGACTCCCAAAACAAGGGAATTGCCTTTATTAGCAACCGCGACTTCAATAGCCTTTTGTCCGGCCGAGGCGTGGACATTAAACATTTTTACGCCTAAACCGGCCACGGCTTTGGCAGCATTGCCGACAGTGTTGGGAATATCGCAAAATTTACCGTCGTAAAAAACCTGCCCGCCATGCTCGTGAACAAAACGCACCACATTTGGTCCGCCTTCGGCTGTGAGCAATTCAAGGCCAACTTTAAAACACCCGACAAAAGGCGCAAGTTCAGCGATGAGTTGACCTGCCTGTTCCAATGAGGGAACATCCAGCGCTACTATAATCCTGTCTTTTACTTCCATGACTACACCTCCTGCAACGTTTTAGTTTTTGAAGTACAAATAAGTCAAACATTGGTTTAACTTTCTTCTAAAGCATATTACTTAAAAATAATGGAAAAGTCAATGATTAAAAATGAAAACAAAAACTGGTAAGTTTTCATAATTAGTGGACGATACTGGACTTGAACCAGTGACCTCTGCAATGTGAATGCAGCGCTCTAACCAGCTGAGCTAATCGTCCTTTTATTTATAAAGAATAGATAATAATAAGAGCCAAATCAAGAATTTTAGAAACGAAATTCAAGATTGAGTTTCACCCCGCCTACGACGGGGTTTTATTAAATCTTAGCCGTAAAAACCTCGCGCTAACGCGCAATGTTTCTACGGAGATTTAATAAAAAAAGAAGGGGTTATTGGAGGGAGAAAGAAACAATCCACCGTTGGAAGAATTTCTCCGGAGAAAAAGACCAATAACCAGCCTTCTTGTGTAAAAAAGATAGCAGAAGAAAAAAGAAAAAGCAAGATAAAAAACACTCCGCTTGAAAGCGGAGTGTTTTTTATAATGAAGTTCTTCGACAAGCTCAGAAACTAAAACTTGCTTTTTAAAACTTATGAAGTTCTTCGACAGGTTTAGAAACTGAAACTTATTTTTTTTAGAACCAGTGAAAAAAATCTATTTCATTTCGGCGGTAGCGCCGGCTTCTTGAAGTTTCTTTACCAGAGCTTCAGCTTCGTCTTTTTTCAAACCTTCCTTAACCACTTTTGGAGCTCCATCCACCAAGTCCTTTGCTTCTTTCAAACCAAGACCGGTAACTTCGCGAACAACTTTAATAACATTTATTTTCTGTTCTCCGGCAGATTTCAATTCCACATTGAAAGAATCTTTTTCTTCCACGGCTTCTCCGGAAGCGGCCGGGCCGGAAACAGCCATAGCGGAAGCGGAAACGCCAAACTTTTCCTCAAGAGTTTTGACAAGTTCAGCCAGTTCCAAAACGGAAAGTTTTTCTATTTTCTCAATAATCTCATTGAATTTATCACTCATTTTTTTATTGGTTTAATTTTAATTTTTAAGCTTTTTTCGCTTGTTCGTTTAAAACAAACATAAACATTTTAAGAGGCGCGGCAATCATGCCAACCAAACGACCGAGAAGAATTTCGCGGCTCGGAAGCGAACTGATTTCCTTAATGAAATCAGCGGAAAGAACTTCTTTCTTTTCAAAATCGAAACCGCTAAGAACTTTAAAATTTTCACTCGCTTTCATCGATTTAAAAATCGAGGAAGCGATATCGATCAATTCTTTATCGGAATAAATAACTCCGATTTGAGCCTCAAAATCTTCAGGGTTTATTTTTATCCCCTTTTTTTCAAAAGCAATTCTTAAAAGACGCTTTTTGATAACTTTGTATTCGGATTCCAAACTTTTAAGATTCTTTTTCAAGCCGACGATATCTTTAGTCGGAACGCCGGTGAAATCCGCTAAAAGAACAGTTTTGCTTGAATCAAGCTTTTTCAAGCTTCCATCAAGTTCCGCTTTCTTTTGATTTTTTGATTTCATTTTTTTGAAATAAAAACGACCTTTAAATAATAAGGTCGCAGACATAAACAAACATTGTTCTCGGCAGGAGATTAAGCTAAAGCAATTCCGACCTAAGTCGGAACACTCAATTTTTTAGATAAATTTTGAAAAAATTTATAAAAAATTGGTGGCACCTGCGGTCTGCGAACATTTGTATTGTATTTTAAAAGGAAAGAAAAGTCAAACAAGGAAGCCTCATGCCTATCGTCAGGCAGGCTTCGACAAGCTCAGGGAATAAGAGAAAAGCGGAGATTTAAACGAAACTCAATTTTGAGTTTCACCCCGCCTACGACGGGGTTTTATTAAATCTTAGCCGTAAAAACCTTGCGCTAACGCGCAATGTTTCTACGGAGATTTAATAAAAAAAGCCCGTTTTAGCTTTTAAGCATAAACGGGTTCGATATATCCGCTGAATTCCGGCAATACCTTTTCTACGACAGAGGCATGCCATTTCAAAATTTCATTTTCTTCTCTCATTTTTCTCCAATCTTCAGGAGAGACAATTTTTATATCTCCAATTTCATTGTCTATTTTTAAAATAGGCAAAAATGGAAGATTGATAAGGAAAATGGAGTGGCGAAAACCATGTCTTATAATAACGTCTTCGAGAGACATTTGATCTCTCATATAAATAAGATTAATTCCTGTTTCTTCTAATACCTCCCGAAGAGCAGTTTCCCTTTCCTCTTTTTCCCAAGATTTAGATTTCCCGCCAGGAAGCTTAAAAAAAGTTTTTGTGACTTTTTGAAAGCCTTGATGAGAATAAGAAAAATTCTTTTCTTTTTCCTTAACTAAAATAACTCCTTCCGTCGTATAAATGATAACTCCGGCAGAAGGACGAAAATTTTCGTTAAAATAAATCATAGACCTTCTCCCTTCTTATTTAGTTTTCAATGTAGTTTTTTGATTATATACTAAAGAAGAAAGAATGTCAAATAGATGTGGAAAAGTCAGGCAGTTAAAATGAGCGGGCCGTTATCCGTGATAGCAATAGTATCTTCAAAGTGAGCCGCCAGCGAGCCGTCGGAAGTTTGATAGCTGTCGTCGTCAAGCTGAAAAATGTTTTCCGAGCCCAAAGAAAACATCGGCTCAATAGCGATAGTGAGCCCGGAAAAAAGTTTCATCCCCTGTCCAGGATTGCCGTAGTTATAAACAGTCGGCTCTTCATGGAGGCGTTTTCCAACGCCATGACCGGTCAACATTTTCACGACAAAAACTTTATTTTTTTCGGCAACTTGTTCAACAGCATAACCGATGTCGCCGATTGTTTTTCCGGGAAAAGCGGATTTAAGAGCCGAAGCAAGAGCTTCTCTCGTGGCTTTTAAAAGATGCGCGGCTTCGGAAGAAATTTTTCCAACCGGAAAAGTGCGGGCGGCGTCGGTAATAAATCCCTTAAACTTGACGCCTAAATCAATAGAAATAATATCGCCTTCTTTCAAAGCATAATCATTCGGAGCGCCGTGAACGACAATTTCATTCACCGAAGAACACAGGGAAGCAGGATAAGGAGTTTTGGCTCCGGCCGGACGATAGTTTAAAAAAGCCGGTTCAGCGCCGGATTTTTTAATAAAATCAAAAGCCAGTTTATCCAAGTTTTTTAAAACAGCTCCCGGTTTTATTTCTTCAGAAACAGCTAAAAGAGCGCCAGCAAGAATCTTGCCGCCTTCTTTCATTAGCTTTATTTTTTCCGCGTCTTTTTCCGTCATTTAATACGCTTCAAAATACTCTCGTGAACTTTATAAGGCAAGGGACGGCCGTCTATTTTAAAAATTTTATAGCCGTTTTTCTTTAAAGTGTTTTCTATCGGTTTGGTGCGATTCATATATTCAACCAAGCGCTTTTTTATAACTTCCGGAGCGTCCAATGTCCGCTTTTTTAAAGGACTGCCGGTAAAAGGACAGGAAGTGAGTTTTACTTTTGTGCCCATAATCGGCAGTCCAGTTAAAGGGCTTAAGAGACGCGAGCTATTCCGCTTCAGCGAATCGGAAGCTTTAACATCAAGAGAAAAAACAAAAATGTTTTTCTGATTAAAAGTTTTTTCCAAGAAAGGAATGAGGCCTTCCACGCCATCTCCGCCGTAAGTTTCAAAAAGCGTGCGAGGAGAACCGCTATAAACAATGCTGAAACCGGCTTTAAAAATCTGTTCGGTGCGTTTTTTAACGATAGAGAGAGCCCAAGCCGGGTCGACTAAAAATCCGGTATCGAAAAGCTTTTTTTGTTCCTGAATTTTTTTATCTTTTTTATTATCCGGGTCGTTAAAAACATTTTCCAGATAAGCGCCCGTATCAAAATGAATGAGGCCAAGGCGGCTTGCTAAGAGACTAGCTTGCGTGCCTTTGCCGGAACCGGGCGGCCCGTAAATAATAACGGCTATTTGTTTCATAAAGGTATTATAGCAAAAAAACAAAAAACGGAAAAAGTTGACAGTTCAAAATAAAGTGTGGTATATAAGAGACAGATTTTTAACATATTCGAAATCCGCTTACACCGAATCCGCCTATCCGCTTTGCGGCGAGGCAAACCGGATTCCTCCGACCTTGTGTCGGAGGAATGACAAAGACAAAGCAAGAAGGAGAAAGAAAATGGGTTTTAAAACGATTTATTTTGCAGGAATTAACGCGAGGAGTGTCCATAACGCGCTAGAAGAGTGGCTAGGGAAGGAGGGAGAATCCATAGATATTACCTCTCATTCTCTTTCTGTGAAATTTAACACTTTAACCGGCTGGACGGAATTTTTTATTTCCGTCATTTATAAAGAGCTATAAAGAAAAGGAATAAAATCTTTTTCAGAAGAAACCAAAACGGAGCTTTTGCTCCGTTTTTTTTATTAAATCTTCGCGAAAACCCCGCGCGTTAGCTAGGGAGTTGAAGCGGTAAAGATTTAATAAACCCCGCCTTTCTGCGGGGTGAAACTCAGGGTACCACGGCCGTAAGGCCGTGGAGTTTCATTTGTAATAATGTGCCTCCGACCAGAGTCGGAGGAATAAAAGCTAAAGCTTTTATTCATACTGGCGGATGGCAAGCTGGGATTCAACTTGGCGCATTATTTCAAGAGCCACAGAAACAACGATTAAGAGAGACGTGCCGCCTAAGCGGAACATTGCGATGCCTGTTAAACCTTGAATGATATTCGGAAGAACGGCGATAAGCCCCAAAAAGAGAGCGCCGAAAAGAGTGGTGCGTCCGGTGATTTTGGCAAGATAAGAACTGGTTTGTTCTCCCGGGCGAAGGCCGGGAATAAATCCACCGCTCTTTTGAAGATTTTTGGAAATTTCCGCCGGGTCGAAAGTAACGGCCGTGTAGAAATAAGTGAAAAGAACAACCATTACAAAATAAGAGATGCCGTAGATCCAGCCATTATTAAAAAGATAAAGAACCCACTCGTTCATTTTTATGGAAAGGTCTGGAGAAAAAAGAGAAAAAGCCTGGGCGATAAACTGCGGAAAAAGCAAAACAGAAACGGCGAAAATAATCGGAATAACTCCGGCTTGATTTACTTTTAAAGGAAGATAACTCGAAACACCGCCATAAAGCTTGTTGCCGCGGACACGGCGGGCATAAGAAATGGGAACTTTTCTCTCGCCTTCATTAATAAAAACAACGCCAGCGATAACCACAACGCTGATTGCGGCAAAGAGAAGATAGCTTTGAAGCATAGAAGCGTCAAAAGAAAAAGCGGCTAGACGAAGATTAGCGGGAAGGCCGGCAATAATACCGGAAAAAATAAGAAGAGAAATACCGTTACCAAGGTGGTATTCGCTGATAAGTTCGCCGAGCCACATCAAAATAACCGAGCCGGCAGTGATAATTATCATATCGGCAAAAAGATTCCAGCCGCTTAAATTGGTGAAAACACCGCGAGAATTCAAGAAGTTTAAAAAACCGTAAGATTGAACAAGAGCAAGAGGAATGGTGATAAGACGGGAAACACGATTGAATTTTGCCCGTCCCATTTCCCCTTCTTCATAATACATCTTTTTAAGATTAGGAAAAACGATGGTTAAAAGCTGCATAATAATAGTGGCCGTAATATAAGGGCCGACACCAAGCATGGCGATGGAAAGATTAGACAGCCCGCCGCCGGAAAAAATATCAAGAAAACCAAGAAGCTGGTTGGAAGAAAAGAGATTTTTTAAGCGTTCAAAATCAACATTCGGAACCGGAATGGAAGCAAGAAGACGAGAGACAGCCAAGAGTCCGATAATCGAGAAAACTTTGTATCGCAGGTCTTTTATTTTAAAAACGTTCAGAGGGTTGATCATGAGAAAATGTCTAATTAAGAATTTCTATTTATTTTTTTTCAGAAGTTATTATTTTACCTCCCGCTTTTTCTATTTTAACCCGAGCGGATTTGGAAACAAAGATGTCTTTGATTTCAACTTTTGATTTTATTTCACCATTGCCAAGTATTTTAATATCGCCGCGGAAGCCTTTATTCAAAAACTTTGCCTTTCTGAAAAATTCCGGATTTATTTTAGCTTCTTTGAGCTTGTCCAAATCTCCGACATTTAAAACCAAACGTTCACGAGAAACATTTCTGTTTTTATAACCGCGGAATTTCGGCAGGCGTTGAATAAGTTCGCGTTCAGCCGGAATAATGCGATGACCGGCTCTCGCTTTCTGTCCTTTTTGGCCGCGTCCGGAATAAGTGCCGCGTTTGCCGCCGCGTCCAAGACGTTTTTTGCCTGTTTTCTTTTTCACTTGTATTTCGTTGATAAGCATTATTTTCCTATATGTTTTGACTTAATTTTTTTCAAAGCTTCAATGGTTGCCATAGCATTCGTCAGTTTATTGGCAGTGCGTCCAAGACATTTAGCGGTGATATCTTTAATACCAAGCATAGAAAGAACAGTCCTGACAGAACTGCCGGCTTTCAAGCCATGGCCCACAACCGCCGGACGAAGCAGGACTCTGGCCGCACTGTATTTGGCTTCAACTTCATGATTAATAGTGCGTCCGTTTAAAGGTATCAAGATAAAGTTCTTCTTCGCTTTAGTTTTGGCTTTATTCACTGCATCCTGAACATCGGAACCTTTGCCGATACCAATTCCCACTTTGCCGTTTTCATTGCCTAAAACAACCGTAGCGCGAAAACGAAATCTTTTTCCTCCGGCGACAACACGGGCAACGCGGCGCAAATCAATCACTTTTTCTTTGTAATCGCTGTCTTTCTTTTTTAATATTTTTCTATTTTTATTAGGAAACATATAAGTTTAAATTAAAATTCCAATCCGGCTTCGCGAGCGCCTTCAGCCAAAGATTTTACCCGGCCATGATAAGCATAACGACCCCGGTCAAAAACAACTTTTGTTATTCCCGCCTCTTTAGCTTTTTTTCCAACAGCCATTCCGACTTCTTTGGCTTTTTCAGTTTTGTTTTTTTTATCTTTTTTTATAAGAGAAGAAGAAGCGGAAGCCAAAGTTTTTCCGGTTTCATCATCGATAATTTGAGCGTAAATATATTTGCTGCTTTTAAAAACGCTTAAACGAGGCCAACCGCCTTTTTTTATCGAGCTCCTCACTTTAATGGCTCTTCTTGCTCTTTTTTTAGTTATTTCCTTTTCTGATTTCATAATTCAATTTAAAATTAACCGCTAACGACTTTCTTTCCCGATTTTCTTAAAATAATTTCTTCGACATATTTTATGCCTTTGCCTTTATAAGGTTCCGGTTTTTTTATGGCTCTGATATTAGCGGCGGTTTTACCGACTAGGTCTTTATTGAACCCGGAAATTTTGATGAGATTTTTTTCAAGCGCGATTTCTATGCCTTCCGGAATAGGAAATTTAACCGGATGAGAAAAACCGACGCTTAAAATAAGATTTTTCCCTTCCAAAGCGGCGCGATAACCGACACCGTTAATTTCTAATTCTTTTTTAAAACCGAGAGACACACCGAGAACGGCGCCGTTTATCAAACTTCTCAAAGTCCCCCAGTTAGCCCGGCCTTGCTTGATGTTTTTTAAAAGAGAAATTTCAATAAGATTGTCTTTTATGGCAACATCCGTATAAGGAATGATTTTTATTTTTATTTCCCCTTTCGGCCCTTTTATCAAAATAAAACCATCCGCTTTAGAAACGGAAACTTCATTTTTCAATTCTATTGGTTTTTTGCCGATTTTACTCATATTTTTTTACCAGATTTCAAAAAGATATTCGCCGCCCAGTTTTTCTTTTCTAGCTTTAAACGAATTCATAATGCCTTTCGGAGTGGAAATAATTCCGGCGCCATAACCTTGCTTAACCGGACGCAAATCTTTATAACTTAAATAAACTTTTTTGGAAGGCTTGCTGAAGAATTTAAGACCGCTGATTATGGGCTGTCCGTTTTCATATAAGAGGTTAACATCAATTATTTTTTTGACTCCTTTCCCCTTCTTAGAAATAGCGCCAATTATTTTTCTTTCAGACAAAACTCCAAGAATATTAAAAACAAACTCCGAATAAGGAACTTTAATTTTTTCTTTTCCGACAGCTTGAGCGTTTTTAATTCTGATTAATGAATCTTGATACATAGACTTTTAAACTTACCAGCTTGCTTTTTTAATTCCTGGAATTTGTCCGCGACTCGCCATTTCTCGAAAACAAATACGGCAAAGACCAAAATCTTTCAAATATCCTCTTTTGCGGCCGCAGCGAAAACATCTCGAAACTAAGCGAGAGGAAAATTTGGGTTTCTTTTTCGCGCGAGCGATTACTGATTTTTTAGCCATGTTTTATAGGGACTTTTATTTCTTTTAAAAACTCAACTGATTTTTGACGGTTGCGAAATTTCGGAATAACGGAAACTTCCAAACCAAAGGAAATTTTAGATTCTTCCGGAACTATTTCAGGAAAGATTGATTTATCGCGAAGACCGATGTTTAAAACGCCGCTCTTATCTACAGAGCTTGGCTTTAGTCCCCGAAAGTCCTTGATACGAGGTAGAACTATATTAATCAATCTGTCCAAAAAATCAACTGCGCGCTTTTTTCTCAAGGTTACTTTAAGACCGATAATCTGGCCGATTCTAAGCTTGAACCCGGAGATAGCGGATTTTGATTTGATAACCTCGGCTTTCTGGCCGGTGATAAGGCCAAGTTCTTTAATAAGTTCAGGAACAACTCTTGATTCAAAATCATTAGCCTGGCTCATTCTGCCGACACCGACATTAATAACAACTTTTTCTATTTTTCCTTTATATTTTTTATCCATAAAATTATTCAAGCCGAGTTTGGCATTTTTTGCAGATGCGAGCCTTTTTATTTTTATTATCCGCATTTTCCAGAATATAGCCGACCCTGGAGGCTTTTTTGCAATTCGGACAAAGAAGAGCAATATTGGAAATATCAACCGCTCTCGGAACGGAAATTATCTCTCCTTTTTCTCCCTGGCGTTTCGGACGCTTATTTTTTTTAAGCAAATTCAAACCTTCGATAACCGCCTTTCTCAAAGAAGAGTCAACTTTAATGACTTTTCCCGTTTTGCCGCGGTCTTTACCAGCCAGCATTTTTATAATGTCTCCTTTTTTTATCTTCATATTTTTAGACAATTTCTTCAGCTAAGTTGGCAATTTTATCGTAACCCCTTTGTTTTATTTCTTTCGGAATCGGCCCAAAGACGCGGGTAGCCACCGGTTCTTTTTTCGCGTCAACAATAACCACGGCATTTTCGTCAAATCTGATGTAAGAACCGTCGTCTCTTTTTGTTTCTTTTCTCTGTCTCACGACAACCGCTTTTACTATGTCTTTCTTTTTGATATTTTTCCGCGGTTCGGCCACTTTGACGGAAGCGACAATAATATCGCCAAGACGCGCATAATGACGGCGGGTGCCTCCTAAAATGCGAAAACACTGCACGATTTTCGCGCCTGAATTGTCCGCCACCTTAAGCATTGATCTTTCTTGAATCATGTTATTTTATTTCTTTTTTTCCGATTATTGTCCATCTTTTTTCTTTGGAGATAGGGCGGCTTTCTTCAAGCAGAACAAAATCCCCCGTTTTGAATTCATTCTTTTCGTCATGAGCTTTCAGTTTGGAAGAAACGCGGAAATATTTTCTGTATTTCGGATGCTTTTTCAAACGTTCAATCAAAACAACTCTGGTTTTATCCATTTTGTCAGAGACTATTTTTCCCGATAATTTTCTTCTCATATTTTTTAAATTTATTTTTCCTGCTTTTTAAGAATAGTAAAGATTCTCGCGATTTCTTTTTTGGTATTTTTTATTTCTTTCACATTCTTTATCTTTCCGGCAGCCAAGTCAAATCTAAGAGAGCGCAAGCTTTCTTTTTTATCCGAAACGGATTTCAAAAGTTCCGCTTCCGATTTATTCATTATTTCTTCCAAAAATTTTTTTCTTTTCATATTAGTCTTTAATCAATACTTTGGTTTTAAAAGGAAGCTTGTGGCCGGCCAAGCGAAAAGCGGCGCGAGCTTTTTCTTCGGAAACACCGTCGATTTCAAAAAGAACCCGTCCGTTTCTGACCGGAAAAACATATTTATCAACCGGACCTTTTCCGCCTCCCATAGTAACTTCCGGAGGCCTTTTTGTCACCGGTTTATCCGGAAAAACGCGAATCCAAACCTTGCCTTCCCTTTTCAAGTGATTAGTGATGGCGCGGCGGGCAGCTTCAATCTGAGCGGAAGTAAGCCATTTTGATTCAAGGGCTTGAATGCCGTATTTTCCGAAAGCGACATAATTGCCGCGAGTTTCAACCGTTCTTTTTTTAGAACGTCCTTTCTGCCATTTTCTATGTTTTACTTTTTTAGGAATAAGCATGGTGAAAAATTAAAATTACTTTTGGGATTTATTCTCCGCAACCGGCTTTTCGGCAAAAATTTCGCCTTTATTTATCCAAACCTTTACGCCAATCGTTCCGAAAGTCGTAAAAGCAGTAGCGTCTCCGTAATCAATATCGGCTCTCAAGGTTTGAAGAGGAATCGTGCCTTTTGCCAGCCATTCGGTGCGGGCAATCTCCGCTCCGTCCAAACGTCCGGAAACTTTTATTTTTACTCCTTTGACATCCCTGTTCTGTTCCGCCAGCTCGATGTATTTTTTTAAAGTCCTTCTGAATTTAAATCTTTTCTCCAGGTCCCAAGCTATTTGCTGAGCCATCAGAACAGCGGAAATTTCCGTTCTCTTTAACTCTTCGATATTAAGATTGATGGGAAAATTTTTTTTCGTGTCTTTGGTGGTTTTCTTCAAAGCTTTAACTATGGCTTTATTCAAGTCTTCTATCCCCTGTCCGCCGCGGCCGATAATAAGGCCCGGGCGAGCGGCGCGGATGTGAATTTTGCATTCGTTTCCGGTTCTTTCGATTTCAATCGAAACAATACCGCCGGCGCTGATTTTTTTATTGATGACATGCCTGATAATTTCATCTTGTTCAAGAAAATCTTTAAAACCTTCCTTGAAAAACCACCTTGATTTCCAAGGTTTCATAATTCCTAAACGAAATGAGTCGGGCCTGATTTTGTGTCCCATAGTGATAATTTAAAATTTAATTAAACGGATTTTCGGCGGAACATTTGTTTGAAGAATCCTTTTTCTTTCGCCACTTCTTTTCTGCCCGTTTTTTCGACTTCTTTTTCCATAATCTTTTTGGAAGATTCTTTTTTCAATTCCGGTTTTTTACCCGCTTTTTCTTCTTTCTTCTCTTTTTTCTTTTTGATGATATTGAACTTGGCTTTAAAATTCTTGTCTTTAATTTCATCAAGAACAAGAGAAATATGGCTGCATTTTCTTTGAATCGGAGAAGCGGAACCGCGGGCGCGGGGAAGAAATCTTTTAAGCTTCGGACCTTCGTTGACAATAATGTTTTTTACAAAAAGAGCGTCCGAATTGAGATTCTTGTTTTTTTCCTTGGCGGAAGAAACGGCGGAACGAATAAGCTTCAATATGGGAAGAGCGGAACGTTTGGACATTAAAATAAGCTCCGCTTCCGCAGAATTAACCGGCATGCCTTTAATCAAGTTCGCGATCAAGCGGACCTTTCTTGGAGCCATGCGTAAATAATTGAGTTGTGCTTTTTGTTCCGTCATATTTTATTTATTTAGCGGGAGCGGCGGGAGCCGGTTTTGCCGCCGAACCTTTTTCAATATCTCTTTGCATTTTTCCGCCGTGGCGAACAAATTTTCTGGTCGGAGAAAATTCCCCCAAACGATGCCCGACCATATCTTCAACCACTTTAACTTCAATGAATTCTTTTCCGTTATAAACGCCAAAAGCGCGACCAATCATTTCAGGCGAAATTTCCGAAGCGCGGGACCAGGTTTTAATAACTTCGCCCGGCTTGGATTTTTCCATTTTTTTCAACAATTTTTGGTCAACGAACGGACCTTTTTTAAGTGAGCGCGACATAATTATTTTTTCTTATTTCTTCTTTCTATAATGAATAAATTGGATTTCTTTTTCTTGTTTCTGGTTCGGCGACCGCCAGTAACATTGCCCCAAATATCTTTCGGGCGCTTGGTGCCTCTTTGCGTGCGGCCTTCGCCGCCGCCATAAGGATGGTCAACCGGATTCATAACCGAACCGCGGACAGTGGGACGAATGCCAAGCCAGCGAGAACGTCCGGCTTTTCCGGAAACAACCAGATTGTTTTCCGGATTGGAAGCGCGCCCCAAAGTGGCAAAACCGGCGGAAGGAACCTTTCTGATTTCGCCGGAAGGCATTTTCAAATGAGTGAATTTTCCTTCAAGAGCCGCCACTTCCACAAAAGAGCCGGCGGAACGAGCAATTTGCCCGCCTTTATTTGGAGAAAGTTCAACATTAAAGATTTGATAGCCAACCGGAATTCTGTTTAAAGGAAGACGATTGCCATTCTTCAAAGGAGCTTTATCACCAGTCATAACAGAATCGCCGACCTTAAGATCATGGGCCGCTAAAATATAACTTCTTTCTCCGGTTTTGTAAACGATACGAGCGATAAAAGCGGAACGATAAGGGTCGTATTCAAGATGTTCCACTTTAGCCGGAATATTCAAAAAGCTTTGTTTGAAATCAATGAGGCGATAAAGTTTTTTATGGCCTCCGCCTTGATGACGAACAGTAATGCGGCCGGCGGAATTGCGGCCGGAACGGGAAGAAATTTTTATCAAAAGTTTCTTTAAAGGCTCCACTTTAGAAAGGGAGGAAAAATCCGCAAGAATCATTTGGCGCCTGCCGGGCGTTCGGGGATTAAATTTTTTCATATTTTATTCGGGAAGCGTGTCTATTTTTTGGCCTTTTTTCAGGGTAACGATTATTTTTCTTTTGCCTTCCTGTTTGGAAAACTTGGAACCGAATCTTTTCTTTTTTCCCGGAAGATTAATAATGTTCGCTTTAATAACATTAACAGAATAAAGGCGTTCAATAATTTTTTTCGCTTCCGAAGAGGAGGAATTTTTATTAATCAAAAAAATGTATTTTCCGGAACTGCCGAGGTCAACGGATTTTTCAGTGATATAAGGTTTTTTTAGTAAAAGCGGATTCATATTTTTTTATTTCGTTTTAGCATCAGCGGTTCCGACCGCGGATTTTCCAAAATGGCTGATAATCGTGGAAACAGCGTCTTTTTCTATAAAAATATCACGATAAACGGAGAGGTCGTAAACGTTCAAAGATTCAGGATTAATAGAAAGAACTTTCGGAATATTTTTAGTTGCCCGATTAAAATCGCGATTTTCTTTAGCCGGCACAAAAGCGGCGCTCACTTTATTTTTTTCGGCAAAAAGATTTTTGACTATGGAAGCCGCTTCTTTTGTTTTTGGAGAACTTAATTTCAAAGAATCGATTATCTTAAGATTTCCGTCTTTTACTTTTTTAGACAAAAGAGAAAACAAAGCGGCAACTTTCTGCTTTTTATTTATTTTTTTATCAAAACTTATGGCCGGATTAGGACCATGAGTAACACCGCCGCCTTTCCAAAGCGGAGAACGAATGGAGCCGTGGCGGGCGCGGCCGGTACCTTTTTGTTTCCAAGGTTTTTTGCCGCCGCCTTGCACCTCTCCCCTATTTTTGACGCTAGCCACAACTTCGCGAGAATTGGAACGCTGAACTTCATAAGCGAAATGAACCAGTTCTGGATTCCAATCGGCGGAGAAAGCAAAATCAGGCAAATCCATTTCGCCCACTTTTTTGTTTTTTATGTTGTAGATATCGGCAATCATTTTTTTTATTTCTTTATTTCCAAAACGGAACCGTTAAATCCCGGAACCGCTCCCATAATAAACAAAGTGTTGTCTTCTTTATTGACTTTAACCACGGTCAGATTTTTGACGGAAACTTTTTTCAAACCGTCGTGGCCGGCCATACGAAGACCTTTCCTGACTTTTTGAACGCCACCGGCGCCAAGAGAGCCCGGGGCGCGATGGCGGTCTTTTTGTCCATGGCTTTTCGGTCCGCCATGGAAACCATGCCTTTTAATGGCGCTCTGAAATCCTTTGCCGCGGGAAATCCCCGAAACAACAACTTTATCCCCTTCATTAAAAAGGGAAACATCTAAGACGTCTCCTTTTTTGATTTCTTTTGATTCCGAGCGGAATTCCCTTAAAACTTTTCTTTTGCCGATAGGCATAGAAACTTGAATCGCTTCGTAACCGTGTTTATCCAAGTTGCGAAGATTGGAGACAGTGTTCGGTTCGGCTTTAATAACCGTGACCGGAACCACTTTTTCATTTTGCCAAATCTGGCTCATTTTAACTTTTTTTCCAAGGATAAACTTATTCATAATTTTTCAAAAAAATAAAGGGCGGGCCCTTCAATAGTTTGAAATTAACCCATTTACGCGTGTCCTGAATTATAAAGCATCAGAAAGGGTAATGTCAAGAGAAAAAAACAACAGCAATAAATAGATAAAACTTTACATCCCAACGCGAGGGTTCGCGGAGATTTAATAATCTTTTTTTTGCTAAAAGAAACAAAAATCCCTCTGTTTTATTATAGAGGGATTTTTGAAAGAAATAGATAGAACTTATTTATACAGCGGAGCCGACGCCAACCATTTTGATTTCCACATCAATACCGGCGGGAAGATTCAGATTGGAAAGCGATTCGATGATCACGCGGTTCGGATTCAAGATATCAATCAATCTTTTGTGAACGCGAAGCTCAAACTGTTCGCGAGAATCCTTATGGACAAAAGTGGAACGATTAACGGTGTAGCGCTTTATTTCAGTAGGCAAAGGAATCGGACCGACGATTTCGCCGCCATTCCTTTCTGCTGTGTCAATGATTTGATGGCAAGAATTATCAACGAGCTTATGGTCGTAACCCTTGACCCTAAGGCGCAAATACTCCGCTTGTCCCTTCTTTTTTACCATATTTATTTATTGATTTTTGTAACAACTCCGGCGCCAACGGTTTTTCCTCCTTCGCGGATAGCAAATCTCTGGCGTTCCTCAAGAGCAACTGGGGAAATAAGTTTCACTTTGAAAGTGACAGTGTCGCCCGGCATAACCATTTCCACGCCAGCTGGAAGTTCAACTTCTCCGGTGACATCGGTGGTTCTGATGTAAAACTGAGGTTTGTATCCTTTGAAAAACGGAGTATGACGGCCGCCTTCCTCTTTATTTAAGACATAGATTTCGGCGTCAAATTCGGAATGAGGAGTAACGGAACCAGGTTTTGCAAGAACTTGTCCGCGTTCCACATCTTCTTTCTTAAGCCCGCGGATAAGGATTCCAACATTGTCTCCGGCTTGTCCTTCATCCAAAGTTTTATTAAACATTTCAATTCCGGTAACAACGGTTTTTTGAGTGTCGCGAAGACCGATAATTTCGATTTCTTCGTTGACCTTAACAACGCCTCTCTCAATACGGCCGGTAACGACCGTTCCTCTTCCTTCAATGGAGAAAATATCTTCTATAGGCATAAGGAAAGGCTTGTCGAGTTCGCGAACCGGATCAGGAATGTAGCTATCCATAGCATCGATCAAATCAAGAATGCATTTGGCTTCCGGAGCATCAATTGAGATTGCTTCAAGAGCTTTAAGAGCGGAACCACGGATAATCGGCGTGTTGTCTCCGTCAAATTCATATTTTTTAAGGAGCTCGCGAATTTCGGATTCAACAAGGTCAATAAGTTCCGGGTCATCAACCATATCGCACTTATTCAAGAAAACTATAATTTTTGGAACACCAACCTGGTGAGCAAGAAGAATGTGTTCGCGGGTTTGAGGCATCGGGCCGTCTGTTGCCGCCACCACAAGAACCGCGCCGTCCATCTGAGCGGCTCCGGTAATCATGTTTTTAATGTAGTCGGCGTGTCCGGGAGCATCAATGTGGGCGTAGTGCCTCTTTTCCGATTCATATTCCGAATGATGCAAAGCGATAGTGATACCGCGTTGCTTTTCTTCCGGTGCATTATCAATTTGGTCGACTTTCTCTTCTTTTTTGGCTAAACCTTTTTTAAAAAGGATGTGGGTAATAGCCGCAGTGAGCGTAGTCTTGCCGTGATCAACGTGGCCGATTGTGCCAACATTGACGTGCGGTTTGGAACGCTGAAATTTTTCTTTTTCTGCCATATTATTAGATTAATAAATAATAATTAATTTTAAAAAACTTTATTCTTTTTCGCAATTCTTATTTTAAGGCAAAAGCCTTAGTTTTGTCAATAAGGTTTTGCATATAAAATTTATTTTATAAATTTTAGACGAAGCTCTTATTTTCGACCTTCAATAATTTCCTGTTCGATATTTTTCGGGACAGGTTCATAGGAACCAAATTCCATTGTGAAGCTTCCCCGTCCTTGAGTCAAAGAACGGAGCTTGGTGGCATAACCGAACATTTCGGAAAGCGGAACTTTCACGTCGATGACTTTCGTGCCTTCGCGGTCGTCCATGGATTCAATCCGGCCTCTCTTGGAATTCAGGTCGCCCGAAACATCGCCTAAAAATTCAAGCGGAATAATCGTCTGAACCTTCATAATCGGTTCCAAAATTATCGGTTTGGCGCGCTTAGCGGCTTCTTGTAAAGCCATAGAAGCGGCAATTTTGAAAGCAGCTTCGGAAGAGTCGACTTCATGAAAAGAACCATCATAAAGAGCAACTTCAAAATCAACGAGAGGAAAACCGGCGATAACGCCTTTTTGCAAAGCTTCCTTGACTCCTTTTTCCACCGCCGGAATAAATTCATTCGGAATAGCGCCTCCCTTAATTTCATTTTCAAAAGTGAAACCGGCACCGCGCTCAAGCGGAGTGATTCTAAGACGCACATGGCCGTATTGTCCGCGTCCGCCGGACTGGCGAATATATTTTCCTTCAGCTTCAGAACCGGTCGTTACAGTTTCTTTATAAGCAACTTGCGGACGACCGACTGACGCGTCCACATTAAATTCACGCTTCATACGGTCAACAATAATTTCGAGATGAAGTTCACCCATGCCGGCAATAATAGTTTCGCCGGTTTCCTGGTCGCTTTTGATGCGAAAAGTCGGGTCTTCATCAGCCAGACGCTTAAGAGCCAAGCCCATTTTTTCCTGGTCGGCTTTTGTCTTCGGGTCGATTTTAACATTAATAACCGGTTCTGGAAACACAATTTTTTCCAAAATAATCGGGCGGTCGGGAGAACAAAGCGTGTCGCCGGTCGTGGTGTTTTTCAAACCAACAATGGCGCCGATGTCGCCGGAAAAAATTTCTTCCACTTCTTCGCGCTGATTAGCATGCATGCGGAGAATCCGGCCGACTCTTTCTTGTTCGTTCTTAATGGAATTTAAAATGTAGCTGCCTTTTTTAAGGCTGCCGGCATAAACGCGGAAGAAAGTGAGGTGTCCAACATAAGGGTCGGAAGCGATTTTGAAAGCAAGAGAAGTGAAGGGAGCGCTATCGTCTGGATTTACAGTAATTTCCGCTTCGGTTTTAGGATCATTGCCTTTAACCGGAGGAACGTCTAGTGGAGACGGAAGATAATCAACTACAGCATCAAGAAGAAGCTGGACGCCTTTATTTCGAAGAGCGGTGCCGCAAAGAACCGGTACAAGAACGTAATTAATAGTGGCTTGCCTTAAAGTTTTTTTCAGTTCGTCTACAGAAATTTCTTCGCCGTTTAGATATTTATTTATAAGAGCTTCATCCTGCTCGGAAATTTTTTCAACAAGAATCGCTCTTTTTGCTTCCGCTTCCGCGCGCAAATTTTCCGGAATTTCAATTTTTTCCATTTTTTCTCCGTTTTCGCCGGAAAAAGAAAAAGCTTGCATAGTGAGAAGGTCAATGACGCCGGAGAAAGCGCCTTCCGCACCAATAGGAATTTCAAGAGCAACGGCTTTTTTAGTCAGTTTTTTTAAAATGGAATCGAAACTTTTATCAAAACTTGCGCCCATGCGGTCAAGTTTGTTGATAAAACAAATTCTCGGAACTTTATATTTATCGGCTTGGCGCCAAACGGTTTCCGATTGCGGTTCAACACCGGCAACGCCGTCAAAAACTACAACACCGCCGTCTAAGACGCGGAGAGACCTCTCAACTTCAACCGTGAAGTCAACGTGGCCGGGAGTGTCAATCAAATTAATGCGATATTCAAAATTCTTATCTCCTTTTTTATAAGTAGGGGTCCAAAAACAAGTGGTGGCGGCGGAAGTAATAGTGATGCCGCGTTCGCGTTCCTGTTCCATCCAATCCATAATGGCTTCTCCTTCGTGAACCTCGCCGATTTTATGCGAAATGCCGGTGTAAAAAAGAATGCGTTCGGAAACAGTTGTTTTTCCGGCATCGATATGAGCGATAATGCCGATATCTCTCACTTTTTCCATTGGGTATTGTCGAGCAGACATATTATAAAAAAATTTCTAATTTCTAATGATTAATGATATTGCGACTAAAAAACAAGCAAAAACATATGTTTTGCTTTATTTATTCTTAGGTTTGGAAAAATTGGCAAAGTGAGCAAAAGCGCGGTTAGCTTCAGCCATTTTATGGGTATCCAGTTTTTTCTTAATAGCGTTGCCTTCGTTATTCGCCGCAGCAATCAGTTCTTCCGCCAAGCGTTTTGACATCGGCATGCCTTTTTTGCCGCGCGCGGCGGTGATAATCCAGCGGGCAGCCAAAATAAAACGGCGGTCGGGACGAACTTCAATCGGAATCTGATAATTGGCGCCTCCCACTCGGCGAGAAGCAAGCTCAATATCAGGAGCGGCGTTTTCCATAGCTTTTTCAAAAACCGCCACCGGGTCCTGTCCGGTTTTTTCCGCCAAAATACTAAAACAATCGTGAATGATTTTTTCAGCCGCGGTTTTTTTGCCGTCCAGCATCAAATAATTGACAAAACGGCCAATGTCGAGGCGGTTATATTCAAAGTCCGGACCGAAATGTTTTTTATAAACTCTTTTTTTTCTCATCTTGATTTATTTATTTAGGCCTCTTGGAACCGTATTTGCTTCTTTGCTGTTTGCGCTTCTCAACGCCGGCAGTGTCAAGAACGCCGCGAACGATATGATAACGAACACCGGGAAGGTCTTTGACGCGGCCGCCACGGAGAACAACCACGGAGTGCTCCTGAAGATTGTGGCCTTCGCCCGGAATATAAGCGGTCACTTCCATGCCGTTTGAAAGCTTGACTCTTGCCACTTTACGAAGAGCCGAGTTCGGCTTTTTCGGAGTGGTGGTAAAAACTTTCAAACAGACTCCCCTTTTGAAAGGAGAAGGAGAATCAACGGGCTTGTTTAAAATAGTATTAAAATACAGCCGAAGAGCCGGAGTTTTTTGTTTTTTAGCGGAAGTTTTTCTTCCTTTTCTGACTAATTGATTGATTGTGGGCACAATAGAAGTTAAAAGTTTGTAAAGTTGAAAGTTAAAAGGACAATAATAATCGCGGGCAAGATAGCCTGCGGTTTTTAAATATAAGGCAAGAGATGCGTATTGTCAAATGACGAATTACTAATTTCTAATAACCAACTAATTATTAATAAATGACAAAAAAATAAATTTTTCTAAATCAAGCCAAAAAATAATAAAGCTTTTAAAATTCAATAGAAAAAAGATATTTTTAAAAAACCAGAGAGGAACCTATTAAAAGATAAAAAATAGCTTCGGAAATCGGGGAGATAAAAACGAAAGCAACAAGAAGAGCGATAAAAATGCCAATATAACCAAGTTTTAAAAAATGGCGGAAATATTTCGGAAAGAGAACGGCAACGATTTCTGAACCATCAAGAGGCGGGATGGGAATAAGATTGAAAACAGCAAGAACGATATTGGTGTAAACCACGAGTTCCAAAAAGAAAATCGCGTTAGCGGAAAGGAGTCCGTAAGAAACAAGAAAAGGAGCGACAAATCTGATGAAAAGGCCGAAAACGGCGGCGATAGACAAGTTGGCGGCAGGACCGGCTAAAGCAACTTTCAGGGAACCATATTTTTTATCGGAGAGATTATAAGGATTATAAGGAACAGGCTTAGCCCAGCCGATAAAAATTCCGGAAGAAAATAAAAGCAAGAGCGGAAGAATAATAGTGCCGAAAGGGTCAAGATGAGGAATAGGATTTAAAGTAAGGCGTCCGGCGCGTTTGGCAGTGTCGTCTCCCAATTCATAAGCCATAAGCCCATGAGCGTATTCATGAAAAATAGCCGAGACTATAATAACGAGATAAGTAAAAAAAGGAGATAAAGACATAGTTTTGCTTGCTTTTTGTGTTTCCTTATATTACACTAATTAAACTATTAAGGCAATAAAAAATATGAAACAATGTGAAATTTGCGGCAGAGGTTCCATAATGCGCAACAAAAGAGTAAAGTTGCGCGGAAATTACAACCCGACCGGAACAACCAGAAAGAAACCGAATTTGCAAAAAACTTTTTATAAAGGAGAAAGTATTTTATCCTGCACGAAGTGCATAAAAAGACAAAAGAAAGCAAAGTAAAAATTTTCCGCTTAGGGCGGAAATTTTTTTTTATGAAGTTTTTTACGCGCAATGTTTCTACGGAGATTTAAACGAAACTCAATTTTGAGTTTCACCCCACAGAAAGTCGGGGTTTTATTAAATCTTAGCCGTAGAAACCTTGCGCTAACGCGCAATGTTTCTACGGAGATTTAATAAAAAAAACCCTCTGGCGGAGGGTAAGGCCAGAGGGAAAACGGTTCGGGAGGAACCGCAGCAACCGGGAATCTCTTCTCTATCTTGTGCTATTTTTTATGATAGTTTAAAGGAAAAAAAAGTCAATACCCAGTAGACTTGCCAATTTGGCGATTTATAGAAAATGAAGAACCGTCCAGTGACGCGCCTAAAGAATAAGATTCATCACCGCAACCATTTGTAATTAACGGTATGATATTAGGGACCGGACCAAAAATCCAAAGATTGTGTTTTTTGCTCGCCTCTTCTAAATCTTGAGCAAAAGAGAGAATTCTTTTAATGAAGGTGTTTTCTTTCCAAGAAAGTTTTGGCCAAGCGGCTCCGCAAATTCTTGAAATGAAATCAATTTTAATTTCATTCAAATCCGGCCTGATAGCCTTTAATTCCTCTTCGGTAACGACTCTAAGTTCATAAGGAGAAGAGATTGAAAACGGTTCACCAAATTTCTTTTCACAAAAAGGGCCTCTTCCATCCCAGAAACAAGACGGACCTTTTACTGCGACATGACGAATTATTCCGTTTTTCATCAAGCCATAGATAGGCCAACCGGTTCCCCGCGAAAAAGCGATCGCGAAAGCATAGCATTCCCCATCAAGACAAAAAGATTTTATGAAAGACCGAAGTTCTTTTCTATTAATCGGCGATATTTCCATAGTGCGCCTCCGAACACAGGTTTATAAAAAAGCTCAAAATATAATAAATGACTTTTAGTGTTTCGTCAATATCAGACAAAAAACAATCTTGTGAAAAAGAGCCCGGTCAGATAAGATAAAAGAAAAGTTTTGTTTTTAAAGTATTTCTAACGGGCTGTCGTATAACGGAAGTACGCATGCATGGGGTGCATGTAGCCCGGGTTCAATTCCCGGCAGCCCGACAAAGATAAGCGCAAAAAAACAAAGTTTGATATAAAACAGATTTAAATCGGGTTCTTAGCCAGAGTCCGTCTTTAATGGAAATTCCCGGCCCGCTTCGCCGAGACAAAAGCGAGGCGAGCAGCCCAACCAACTTTAACTTTTTTCTTGACTTTAAATAATATCTGTGCTATAAAAAGCAAGGTTTTAAATTGCGGTGTTTTGCCGCAAAAGCACATAAAAAATTAAAAAGGAGAAAGAATCATGGGACAAAGATGGAAGGATTATGAGGGTGCGTTGGAATATGGACCGAAAAAAATTGTCGTAAAGGTTATTTTGGGACTTTTTTCGGTCGCTGTTTTGGTTTTTGTTCTCGGATATATGTTTGGTTGGTTCGGTGAAGCAGTAATGTTAGCGAAAGAGGAATTCGGACCGCGCGCCATGCTTGAAAAGTATGAGTGGTTTAAAGATGCCGCCGCTCAACTTGAAAAAAAGCAGGCAGACATTGCTGTTTACAACGGACGCTTAACGGCGATGAACGGGACTTATAAAGACCTCGCTCGCCAGAAGTGGCCGCGTGAAGACCGGGAACAATATAACATTTGGACATCGGAAGTCGCCGGAGTAAAAGCAAGTTTTAATGCGCTTGCTGCCGATTACAATGCCCAAATGGCCAAGTTTAATTGGCGATTCGCTAATGCCGGAGATTTGCCTAAAGGAGCGGATAAACCGCTTCCGCGAGAATTTAAAGAATACATTTCCCAATAGTTCCAGGAATCAAACGAAAGAAAGGAAAATACAAATGAAGAAAGCATCCGTAGTTTTCACTTTTGTTTTAGCGCTTGGCATCTTAACTGGATGCGGACCCCAAGTTCAATCTGTATCCGGAACTAAGATGGCAACAGTCGAGGAAGTCAAAACCGGCTCTAACGGACTGACGGTTGAACAACAAAACATATCGGATCGCATTATTATGGACAACCAACCCGGCGCCATCAAACACTTGTATGTTGTTTCCGCTTATAGTGGACAGGTCATTATTTATTCCACTGTCCGCGGAAAAGTAACAAGTAGCGGGAAAAGATTAACACCAGACAGTGTTGTAAATAGTGTAAATAATTTCCGTTTTAATATAAGCGGAATGGAATTTTGTACAGATAAGGTTCTAGGAGAAGATGGGACCTATGGATCGTCTATAGAATACTTGTATTGGTGGGATGCGAAAGGAGTTTACCATCAGCAATACGTAACCGGCGGCATGATTCTTCATGTTTCCGACCAACCGCTTGCGGTTAAGGGAATTATCATTAATATGGAAATTACCCAAAAACCGGAAGTGGAAGCAAAAGAAGAATAAAGAGGAGAAAAAACCAACAACGCCTTACGGAGAAATCCGCAAGGCGTTTTTTATTAAATATTTTTAAATTAGTTTTTTATTTTTTGTTTGAAAGAATCGATAAGAGGCGTAGATAAAGGATTTACTCCGGAAGATTTGGCAATGGAAAGAGAAGCCCAGCCCGCAATGAGAAGAGAAGAAAAAATCTCTTCAAAAACATTATCTCCCTTCGATTCGTTCACGAGAACGGATTTAAAGATTTCGGAAGTAACGGCCATTCTTTTTTTAATCATCGCCGAGTCGCGAGAAGAAGAAAGAAAAATAAAAGCAAATTTATTTAAGCCGGAAGAAAAACCTTCCATTTCGTTATGATTCAGTTCCGGAAAATAATTGGCAAAAGCGGGAATTTTGGCGGTTTCGTTGAATTTTATTTTCCAAGCGTAAGCGAGCGGGAAATTAAGAAGGGAAGAATAAACGACAGGAATCTTGCCGGAAATAAATTCGGCAAATTTTTCTCCGTCCTTGATAAAAGATTCCGGGCGGAATTTAGAAGAAAGAGAAGAAACTTCTTCCTCTTCTTTTTTAAGACCGATTAATTTAAGGAGAGCTTTTAAAGAAAAGCCGAGGGCAAGGCGAGGCGGAAAACCGGCAGGAATTTTTACAAAAGGAATTTTGTTTTCCAGAGCCAGACGAAGAAGCTGGCCACCAGAGGAAACAACGGCAAGATTCAATCCCTTTTTTAAAGATTCATTAAAAACATCAAGCGTTTCTTCGGTTTCGCCGGAATAAGAAGAACAGATAATAAGAGAATCATTTAAAAAATAATCGGGAACGCGAGGAAGTCCGTAGTCGCGATGGATAAGAAGGTCCAGTTTTGGAGCGGCAATTTTAATAAATCCGGCTGATAAATGGGAACCGCCCATACCAGCGACAATAAACTTATCCGCGCCTTTTAAATTTTCTGAATTGATTATTTCAGGCTGAAAAGCAAATTGGGCGGAAAAGTTTTTAAGGATATTTTCCATAAAAAGATTATAACATAAAACCGGTCCGATTATATCGGACCGGTTTTTAAAAGAAAGATTAATTTGCCAAAGCTTTGTCTAAAACAGATTTTATGAATTCAGTTGGATAAGCGCCTGGAATAGTACCCACGTAACCTTTTTCGTTAAAAACAAGAGAGTAAGGAGTGCCTTCAGCGCCGTTTTTTGAACCTTCGGCAGCTTCAGAGGCTACAGAAGAAGCATATTTACCGGAATCAAGGCAAGAAGAAAAAGCTTTTTCGTCTATACCCAGAGTTTTAGCGATATCAGACAATTCAGCGATTTTAATCTGTTCGTTTTTGAAAAGTTCATCGGCAAATTTCCAGAAAGCGTCATTGCCGCCAAGTTCGGCAACACATTCGGAAGCTTCCGCCTTTTTTTCCGCTCCGGCATGAATGCTTAAAGGAAAGTGGCGGTAAATCCAAGCAACTTTTCCGGTATCGATATAATCAGCTTTAACATCATTCAACATAGTTTCCTGAAATTTTCCGCAGAAAGGACATTCCAGGTCGGAATATTCATAAATTTTAACGAAAGCATTGCGGTCGCCAAGAATATGGTCAGTATCCGAAACAGGAGAAACCGATATTTCTGTTTTTGCGCCAAGAGATTCTTCCACTTTTGCCTGTTCGCCATTTTTAACTGAAGGACTGGAGTCATAAACAACAGCTCCCGCGATAAGAAGGCCGGCGACAATAATGGAACTTGCGATAATATAAATGTTATTTTGTTCTTTATTATTTTCTGACATTTTAAATAAGTGAATTATAAAAGGCGAGATAAGTATAAAAGAAAAGGAAAAAGTTATCAACAAAAAAGAGGGGGTTGAAAATAAAAAAGAGGTTTGATAATATTGAAATCAGTACTTCAAACCGGTTATAGAAGAACTGAAGGAAGAGTAAAACTCAAACGACTTATGGAAGCCGTTTGGGCGGAAAATGGGAAGCGGTTCGACCGCACTTTGCTTGGTTATCAACAAACCGGCAAAAGGAGAAATATCATGTTGAAAGACAAAATGGTCGCGGGTTCCCGCGGTCAACCACAGGAATTCGGTTTCGGTTTTGAGTCTACAGTGTCTACAGTTCGGTTCTGCGACAGCGACGCGGTGGAGACTACTCTCTAAAGAGCACGCGCTTAGTGCATAGGGGGGAGATGTCTTCTACCCGGCCCGAGGCAAAAAGTCTCGGGCCTTTTAATTTTTAATATTGACAAAAAATAAATCGATTTGATATTATAAAAGCAGTACTTCAAACCGGTTGAAGAAAGAGTAAAACTCAAACGACTTATGGAAGCCGTTTGGGCGGAAAATGGGAAGCGGTTTCGGCCGCACTTCGCTTGGCTAGCAAGCCAGCGGAGGGAGAAATTATCATGTTTACCCAAAAGACGGCGACCTGTGGATGTCCACGCGGTCGCCCGGAAACGATGGCTCAGTTTTTTTCAGTCACGACGGCCCCCAGAATCAGCGACGCAGTGGAGACTTTCCAAAGCACACGCTAAGGTAAACACCCCAAGTGCGTAGGAACTCTCCTACCCGGCCCGAGACAAAAAGTCTCGGGCCTTTTAATTTTTAATATTGAAATGAAACTCCACGGCCTTACAGCCGTGGTATCTTCAAGTTTCACCCCGCCAAAGGCGGGGTTTTATTAAAAATGAAGCCCCGCAGCCCTATGGTCGTGGAGTTTCATTTTTGGCAGTTCGGGCAAAATCTTGTTCCACGCCCGCCGACCTTCATTTTTTCTATTTTTGATTTGCGGCAACGCGGGCACAATTTTTTTTCTTTTTGATAAACCTTAAGAAATTTAGCAAAACCTCCGGGATGGCCGTCGCTATTTCTAAAATCGCGAAAAGTAGTCCCCTTGTGTTTAATCGCTTTTTTCAAAATCGATTGGCATAGCAAAAATATTTTTTCTTTTTCTTTTTTTGTCAAACTTTCCAACTTTCTATCCGGCCGGACCTTCGCTTCAAAACAAATTTCATCCGCGTAAATATTGCCGATTCCCGCGATAAGACCTTGATTCATCAAAACCGCTTTTATTTTTCCTTTTTTATTTTCCAATAATTTTAAAAAAGATTTTTTTGTAAAAGCGGGAGAAAGCGGGTCAAGCCCGTATTTTTCTTCCACTGCCATTTTTTCTTTCTCATTAACCAGTTTCATATAACCGAATTGGCGCATATCGTTAAAGAAAAGCCGGCTATTATCGGAAAAAGAAAAAATGATGTGCGAATACTTATTCGGCAAATCTTTTAAGTCGCTATCGGAAATTTTGTGTCCGCCGGCAGTTATCTTTTCTTTTTTCTTATAAATAAGCTGGCCGGTCATTTTTAAGTGAGTAAGCAAAAAAAGGCCGTTTGAGAGATAAAAAATTAAAAGTTTTCCGGCGCGGGAAATTTTGATAAATTTTCGCCCTTCCATTTTTTTGATAAATTCAGAAGCATTTCCGCGCACGATTTTTTTCTTTCTGACTTCCACTTTTTTTATCCTTTTTCCTAAGATGATTTTTTCTAAATCCTTTTTTATTGTTTCTACTTCCGGAAGTTCGGGCATGGTAATTATGTCATTTTTACGACTTTAAATAGGTGTTTTTATTCCGCCTGTCATTCCAGCGAAAGCCTGCCTGCCGGTAGGTATGGCTGGAATCTAGGTTAATTGATAAATTTATAATATAAATCCTCCCATTTTGGGTTCTCTTTTTCAATAAGCCCCAATTTCCAATTTCTTTTCCATGCTTTCAAATTTTTTTTCTCTTTTTATTGCATCGTAAGCATTAACAGTTTCTTCATAATAAACAAGCTTATCAACTCCGTATTTTTTAGTGAATCCTTCAACTAGTTTATTTTTATGCTCTCCAATCCTTCTTAAAAGATCAGAGGTAACGCCAACATACAAGGTACCATTTCTTTTACTGGCTAAAATGTAGACGTAATAAGATTTCATAAATAACTTTCTGGATTCCCGCCTTCGCGGGAATGACAGACAAGAAAAGAGTTTTGCATCTATCTTAAATTCAATAAAAAGAGATCTTACAGAAATGACTGGAAAAAATAATAAAAATTATTTTGTTATTTCTCTTAAGATACCAATATTTTTTTTATCGGGACCAAGATTATCAAAACCGGGCACTTCCAAAATCCAGGGAATGTTTCTGAAGTGAGACACTTGCGCAAGATTTTTGAAGCCGGATAAGCCGATTTTTCCTTCACCGATGTTCTCATGGCGGTCGTGATGGGAGTCCGCGGCGGTTTTGGAATCATTGGCGTGAATCAAGGCAATTTTTTCCAGGCCGATTTTTTTGTCCCAAACGCTGAAAAAAGTTTTTATTTCGACCGGAGAATATTCTTTAATCATCCCCGATTCAAAAGCGTGCGCGGTGTCAAAACAAACTTGAACTCGGGCAGATTTGACTTTTTTGATAATGGCAGAAATTTCTTCCAAACCGCCGACTTTACCGCCGCCGCCGGCATCATTTTCCAAAATCAATTTTGATTTTCCTTTGACGTTTTTCAGAACTTCCTTGATGCCGGAGACAATAAAATCAATCCCTTTTTCTTTCGCCATTTTTTGGGAAGAGCCGACGTGGAAAACCAAACCGAAAGCGCCGAGCGCTTCCGTAATTTTAAGATGGGCGGATAAGCTGGCAACAGATTTTTTTCTTAAATCGGGAATAGGAGAAGCCAGATTAACAAGATAAGCGGAATGAAGAAAAACCGGACCGAGGCCGGATTCTTTTAAAGCTCTTTCATATTTTTCTATTTCAGCGGAAGAAGGAATTTTGGCCTGCCACTTTCGCGGTGAGGCGCCAAAAATTTGAAAGCAGTCCGCGCCGATTTTTTGCGCGTTTTCCACTCCCCTATAAAACCCGCCAGCGACAGAAATATGGGCGCCGATTTTCATAAGAAAATTATAACAGAGAGCGAAAGAAAAGAAACAAAATCTATTCTTAAATTCTCAAGCCTGCCTGCCGGTAGGCAGGAATTTGAGAATAGATTGAAATTGACAAATAATTATTTTTTTAAAAGTTCTTTGAAGATTTCGGGTTTGATGTCCACGCGGCCGGCGGCTTTCAAGCGTTTCTTGCCGCGCTGCTGTTTTTTCCAAAGTTTCATTTTGCGGGTGCGGTCGCCGCCATACAAATAGCCGGTAACATCTTTTTTCAAAGCGGGAATGGTTTCACGGGCGATAATCTGGCCGTGAGCTTTTCCTTGAATGGCTTGAGCAAACTGCTGGCGCGGAAGAAGGTCTTTCAGTTTTTCGGCCATTTTTCTCGCCTCGTAATCAACTTCGTCTTTTGCCACCACGCGAGTCAAACCGGAAACAACTTCGCCCGCAACCAAAATTTCCAATTTTTCCACCGCGCCTTTTTCGTAGCCGGCAAATTCATAACTGAAAGAAGCGTAGCCTTCCGAAACAGATTTTAATTTGTCGTCAAAATCGCGAATGAGGTCGGCAAGAGGCATTTTGGCTTTGAAAATAGCATGTTCTTCGTCAAAATTTTCCGTCGTGGTTTCTTTCATATGAAAAATTCTATTGAGTTGCATCAGGCCGTTTAAAAAAATATTGGGAGAAATTATTTCGAGATTAACCAAAGGCTCATACACTTCGTCAAAATCATCGGGAAAATCTTTCGGATTAAAAATAGTTGTTTCCTTCCCGCCTTTCTTAATAATGTAAGCGACAGAAGGAAAGCTATTAACGAGCGAAAGCCCGAATTCTCTTTTTAACCTTTCAAAAACAATTTCAAAATGGAGGCGTCCCAAAAAACCGCATTTGAATCCGCGACCCAAAACTTCGCTCCGGTCAGCTTCAAAAGTGAGCGAGGAATCATTCATTTTGAGACGGCTCAAGGCCTGCTTCAATTCATCGTAATCGCTTTCTTCGCTCGGATAAAAAGAAACAAAAACAACCGGAGTCGGTTCTTTATAGCCAGAAAGAGGGCGACCGGATTTATTTCCCAAAATAGTGTCGCCGATTTTAATTTTTTCCGGGTCTTTCAAACCAGTAGCGACAAAACCGATTTCGCCGGCGGAAATTTTTTCCGATTTTCTAATTTCCGGATGAAAGAAGCCGACTTCTTTGACTTTAAAAAACGTCTTGGCGGCGGAAAGAAAAACTTCGTCGCCGGATTTCAAGGAACCGTCAAAAACGCGAATGTGAGCAATATCGCCTTTATGGTCGTCATAAACGGAATCAAAAATAAGAGCGCTGAAAGTGGAATTTTTCTCCGACTGCGGAGGAGGAATTTTTTCAATAACGGCTTGAATGACATTTTCTACGCCAAGTCCGGTTTTAGCGGAAACACGGAGAATTTCTTCTTTAGGGCAACCAATAAGTTTCGCGGTTTTTGCGGCAATTTCTTCAAGATGAGGCGGGTCCATATCAACTTTATTCAAAACGCCGATGATTTTTAAGCCGGCGCGGCGGGCAGAATGAAAATTAGCCAAGGTTTGCGCTTGAATGCCTTGAGTTCCGTCAACCAAGAGAATCGCTCCTTCAACCGCGGCAAGGGCGCGGGAAACTTCATAAGAAAAATCGGAGTGACCGGGAGTGTCAATCAGATTCAAAATATAACCTTTATATTCCATGCGAATCGGAGCCATTTTGATGGTTATCCCCCGCTCCCGTTCAAGGTCAAGCTGGTCAAGATATTGAGCTTTCATTTTTCTTTTTTCCACTGCGCCAGTCAAATCAAGCAGGCGGTCAGCCAAAGTGGATTTGCCGTGGTCGATATGGGCGATGATGCAAAAATTGCGGATGTTTTCCATTATTTAGACCATAACAGAAAAATGCTATTTTGCCTATTGACAAAAATAAATAAGAGATTATAATTTCGCTTAGTATTTTGAAGTTCAGAAACGCGGAAAAATCCGCAAAAAAGGAGAAAGAGTATGTTGAGTTTTGTGAAGTGGTTACAAGAGGAGTTGGAGAAAATAACGGCGGAGGAAATGGAAGCGACTGGCGTAGAATTGGACGCCGGAAATGTGGGCGAAGAAGTAATCGCCGAAGAAATAAGTGTTCCTTGCAAAAAGCTTTTTACTTTTTATAAAAAGCTCTGCCAGAAACACAAAGAGACGGTTATCGGTGTGATGACCGCAGAGTTAAGAAAGGAAATGCTTGGGGAAAAGGCAGAGGATGACGAGTCCAGTAAAGAAATTAATTTGCTGGAAGAGTATAAGAAAATTACATACTCAATATTCTGGAGAAGTATTAAAATGGACTTCCCAGAGACCGAAAAGCAAGCGGTAATTGGAATTCGAAGGGGGTGGAAAATCGTCAGCGCCCTTCCAAAAAAAACGGGAGAAATTCCGGAATGCCTTCTTCATCAGATACTTTGCAGTATTCAAGGTTCTTAAACCTCCTTTTTTTCCTTCCAAGTTCAAGCAAAGCCAGCGAATTCGCTGGCTTTTTTAATTTCATTTTTTAAATTTTTTGGAAAAACTAAACGCTTTTTAGAGTGAGGACAAATTCAATTCTTTTTTCGGGAGCAGGATTCTCAAAAGTGAAAAGAAAATTATCCGCTTCGGCCCATTTGAAACCGGGCGGAGCTTCTATGTCAAATTTCACTCCCCCTTTTACTCCGGACTGCCTGTCAAAAACAAAAGAGAATTTTTGGCCTTCGGACACAATCATTTTTTTCTCATTTTCATATTCAAAACGGAGAGTTTTGGTTTGGCCGGCCAAAGTAGTGAGCCAAGCGGAGAAAACCGATTTTCCCGCTTCTTCTCCTTTTTCCAAAAGAACGATATCTTCATCTTTTTGAAATTCTTCTTTTTCATAATCAAGCGGCGGATAAATTTTTTTATTTGTCGCGCCGGTTAAATTGAGAAGTTTGGAGCCCGAAGGAGCAAGAACGCGAATAAAGCTTTGATTTTTGGTCGTGTACCAATCGTATTTGGCGTCGCGTCCGTTATGCGAACGTTCGATGGAAAGAAAATTGGTTATTCTGCCTTCGGTGTTTATTTCGGTTTTGAGATAAATGTCTTGGTTTAAAAAAGCGTCGGTTTTGCCGCCGGCAATATTAGCGGCGACAACTGCGAGATAATTTCCCTGAAAAGCCGGAGAAGTTTCAAAGACGCGGCCGGCGACTTTCTTTTTTTCAAAAAAGGCCTGAAGATTTTTATCGGAAGAATAAAGCATCAAATCTTTTTGGCCGAAATGATAAATTATTTTTTCAATCAAAGCGTTTTTCTTTTCAAGAGGAAGTTCATTGATTTTAGAGAGAATAATGGGAGTAGCGTCTTTAATGACGGTTTTCGGCTGGCCTTTGTCTTTTGTTCTTTTCACTTCTATTTCATATTGGATTTCTTCCAAAAAATTATCTTTGGAAAGAGTGAGATCGTATTCGGGGAGTTCAACCGGCCCGACAGCTTCCAGAATACTTTCAAAGACGTCGGTGTTTACAGCAAGAACTCCGTCAAAAGTTATTCCTTTTTCGGAATAGATTTTAGAAGAATTCAAAAGAAAAGTTATTTTCTCGGCGGATTTTTTAAAATCAAAGAACCAGTTGGAATCACGGGCGGTCCATCTTGAAACAATCGTCTGGAGAGGCGCGGGAGGAACTATATTCAAATCAAGCTGGCCGTCCGGGTCGTAAATGTCGGAAACTTTTAACTCTTTAACAGCGCCGCGGCTTACGGACAGGTCGGCATAGCTCCCGATAAAACCGCCTGCGGGGCGAAGCTCGGAAGGATTCTGAAAAACAATAAGCCAGTGGCGTTCCAGCGGATAATCAATAAAAGAAATAAGAGAGGAAAGAAAATCATTCAAACCGTCCAAATCGTTGCGGAAAGAAAGAAAAGAGCCGATAGATTCTGAATCCTGACTAACCAAGGAAAGGGCGGAAGAAAGATTATCGCCTTCCTTCATAATAAGGCGGGAATCGCTTTCAACTTCTTTCAATAAAGGAAGAAGCTTATCGCCTTCGCCATTCAAGAACCAGGAAAGCCCGTCGCTTTTCAAAACATCGAGATTCTCGCCGGTTTCCAAGGCTAAAGAAGCCGTGTTTTCAAGACCGGAAAGAGAATCGGAAGCCTTTTTAAAGCTGTCGAAGAAACCGCCGAGAAGGCCGGCGATTTGAGCCAAGCCCAGATTTTCCGCCTGAAATCTTAATTCTTTAATTTCCGACTTGGCGGAAAAAAGAGATTTATTGCCGGATTTAAAGTCAAAATTCTTGAAATAGCCGGCAGTTTCGATAAATTTTTCCGCGATGGATTTAGAAGAAGAAATAGCATCTTCTTTAAAATTAAGAACAAGAAAAGAATAAAAAGCTAAAGAAGAAAGAATGGCGCCGATTATAAAAGGAAGGAAAAATCTTTTCCGGCGGGAATCAATTTTTATTTTGGAATCCAGTTTTGAAACGGGGTTGTTAAAAGAAACCTGTTTTATTTCAAGAGGAGAAAAAGAAACGGTTTCAATTTCCACATTTTTAACAGAGGATTCGGTTTTAACCGGAATAGTTTTGAAATTAGCGCCGGGGAAAAAGGGAAAATCTTCCGGAGGGCTTTCCAGGGGGCGAATGTCGCCCAGTTTTTTATAGATATTTTTTTTAGGAGCGCGCACGAATTTAAATTTGAGAAGATAAAATTTTTAAAATTTTAGAAGCGGAAGAAGGCCAGCTGAATTTTTTGACATTTTCCAATCCTCTTCTTGAAAGTTCCGCGCTTAAATCTTTTTCAAGCATAATTTTTTTCACAGCGGAAACAAGTTCGGAAAATTTCCAAGGGTCAATGAGAATGGCGGAATCACCAAGAATTTCCGGCAAAGAAGAGCGGTTTCCGGCAATAACCGGAATGCCGCAACTCTCCGCTTCAAGAGGCGGAAAACCAAAGCCTTCAAAAAAACTGGGGTAGAGGAAGGCCTTAGCTTCATTATACAAGAAAACCCGTTCGGACGGAACGATGTCGTTTTTTATTTTTATAAAATTGCGGAAAGGAGAAGAAAAAATTTCTTTTTTTGCTTCGCCAAAGAGCCATTCTTTAGAACCGGCAAGAACAAGCTCAAGAGAGGAAAAGTCTTTTTCTTTTTTTATTTCGTTGAAAGCGGAAATGACAGCCAATAAATTTTTGCGCGGCTCAAAGGAACCGAGAAAAAGAAGATAAGGGTTAAGAAGCCCGTGCTTTTTTTTAAATTTTCCCAAATTATCTTTATCTTTTTCTTCGGAGATAACGCGAAAATCGGGATTAACCCCCGGGCAAACAACGGATATTTTTTCCGGCGGAATTTTGAAAAAATCGATTATATCGCTTTTGGTAAATTCGGCATCGGTGATAATATGAGAGGCTTTTTCCGCCTGAATGCGGCAATTCTGCAGGAAATGCCAAAAACGCTGGCTTTTTGTAAAAAAAGAAGGATAGTGAAGAAAAGAAAGGTCATGAATAGTGAGGACACGAGGAGTGTTTTTTAGAGAAAGCGATTGAAGATGCGGACTGAAAACAATGTCAGGGCGGGCAATTTTTTCAAGATTAGGCCGATTAAAAAGTTTGGAAGAAAGATTAAAAAATTTATTCGGCAGATTCCAATCAATAATTTCCACGTTTTTTCTTTCGGTCCATAAAAAAGGAGGAGGATTTTTGCGCCAGCCATTGTAAAAAAGTTTGAAGCTGTGTTCGGGAGCGCTTTTGATAAGTTCGGTCGTCAGTAAAGAAGCATATTCCCCCACTCCGGACATGGATTCACGGCCTAAGAGACGGACATCAACAAGGATATTCATTACCCGTTATTCTACTATTTTTTTGGCAAAAGTGCAGGTTTTAAAAATTTAATTAGACGCTTTTTCTGGCGGATTGGAGTTCCCAGAAGTTGCGATAAATGCCGGAAGAATTTTTCATCAGCTCTTCATGGCGTCCCATTTCGGCGATTTTTCCTTCTTCAAGAACAATGATTTTGTCGGCGTTTTGAATAGTGGAAAGACGGTGAGCAATAACAAAAGTGGTTCTGTTTTTTATAAGATGCGAAAGGGCTTCTTGAACCAAGCGTTCGGATTCGGAATCAAGAGCGGAAGTGGCTTCGTCCAAAATAAGAATTTTCGGGTCGCGGAGAATGGCTCTTGCGATAGCCACTCTTTGCTTTTGGCCGGTGGAAAGCTTAATGCCGCGCTCCCCCACTTTCTGCTTGTATTTTTTAGGGAACTTGCTGATAAATTCGTCGGCGTTGGAAGTTTTTGCGGCAGTCATCACTTCTTTTTCGGAGGCGACAGGATTGGCATATCTGATATTCTGCAAAATATCATCATTAAAAAGAGAAACTTCCTGGGGAACCACAGCGATTTTTGAGCGAAGAGAATTAAGTTTCAATTTTTTTGTGTTTTTGCCTTCAATTAAAACTTCTCCGCTGTCCGGAAAATAATAGCCGCCGATAAGGTCAATAATAGTGGTTTTACCGACGCCGCTTTTGCCGACTAAAGCAATGACTTCGCCGGAATTTATTTTAAAATTTATTTTATTAAGAACAGGTTTTTTGTTGCCCTCGTAAGAAAAGACAACGTTTTTGAATTCAACATTGCCTGAAACAACAATATCTTCGCCAACGGAAAGATTCTCCGATTTTTCTTTCAATAAGTCCATCGCCCGATTAAGAAAAACGCCGGTTTCCCGAAAAACACGATATTGGCCGGTTAAACCCGACAAAGGAGACAAAAGAAGATTGGTGTAGCCGATAAACATAATAAGCTTTCCGGTGGAAAGCTCACCTTTTGAAAGAAGGAAAACACCGAAGGCAAAAACCGCCACAAAAGCGAAGTCGGAAACAGCGCCCTGCCAAGCGGAAAGATTTTCCCAAATTCTCTGCAAGTCCAAATCTTTTCTTTCCGCTTTATCAAATTCCTTTTTTAATCTTTTTTCTTCATATTTTTCGTTGCCGGTTATTTTGATATTGTGGATATTAGAAAGAGAATCAAAACAAAAGCCATAAGCTTTTTCATAAGCTCTATGCGCTTTTTCTCTCATTAAAGCGATGGACCTTGTAAAAAAGACGACGATAAGAATATAGATTAAACAAGAAGAAAAAAGAACGAGAGCAAGCTTCCACTCAACAAAAGCCAAAATAACAGAGGCGGAAATAAAAAGAAAAAGATTGGGGAAAAAAGTGAAGAGAATAGTATTGACAAAGTTTTCCAAACCGCGAAAAATGCCGTCGCTAATCCGGCGGGACAAAGAACCCATTTTTTTATTCTTATGGAAAGACATCGGAAGAGAAGTGGCATGAGAATAAAGAGCAAGAACATTAAAATCAGAGCTTTTTATAAGAACCCGACTGCGAAGAAGGCCGCCTAGATACATCAAGCCGGTTCTTATTAAAGAAAGAAAAGCCCAGAGAGAAACAAGAAGGACGGCTTTTTTAAAGTCGGAACTGGAGAAGATAGCATCAGTAGCGGTGCCATAAATAAAAGGAACAAAGCTTGAGATAAGCGAAGAGAGCAGAAAGATAAAAAGGCCCCATAAAATTTCTTTTTTCCACGGGCCTAAAGCTATTTTTAGATTGCGAAAAGTTTCTTTCGCTGAATATTTTTTTTTGGTCAATGATAATTAAAACGAATTTTAAATTGAAAAGTTTCTAGAAAGAAGCGTTATTATAGAAATTAAAAAAGGGGTGTAAAGGAAAATAAATAAGATATAACTGGCAGAATTCATAAGAAGAGAGAGAGAAAAATTTTCTTTAGTGGAAAGCCCAAAAAGATATTTTTGAGCAAGTTTTGAAAAAAAAGGCATTTCTATTAGAGAAGAAAAAAACCAAGCCGGACCGGCGATTAAAAGCAAACCAACAAGAGGGAAAGAAGCAAGAGAGAAAAAAAGAAGAAAAAATAAAGAAATAAGAGAAGCGATTAAATTTTTACCCCTTCCGAAAAAAGACATGAAATTAAAATTTTTTATAGGTATAAAAAACATAAAAAAGGAAGAAATTCCCGAAAAGGCTGCAATAATAACATAAGAAACATCTCTTAATAAAGAAAATGAAAAAGAAGATGAAGAAGAGGGGCCAAGAGGATTATTTATGGGAATAGATGAGGTTATTTGCGCTAAGAGACGAGAGGAGGAATCGGCAAAAAAATGCATATCGGGAGAAAAAAATCCCGAAATATCCAAAAAGAAATCAAAACCTAAATAAAAAATGAAAGTGATAATAATTCCAGCAATAGAAGAAGCAATGTTAGCAAGAATTATAAATAGAAGAGATTTCAGAAAATTTGGAGAAGTCTGACAACGATGAAAAATCCATTTAATAAAAACAACCGTCTCAATAAGAGAAACTAAAAATAGAAAAAGAAAGGAGAGAGGAATTATTAATAAAGGAATAGAGAGAAGAAAATAAGTCGGAAGAAGCGCGGGAAATATAATCACGTCCGCAAAGACAATTCCAGGAGAAAAAAGAAGAAAAAAAAGAAAAAATAAAAATAAAAATTTATTTTGGTTCATTTTTTGAAAGTATTATATCATAAAAAACAAAAACCCGCGAGTTTTCTTGCGCTCGCAGGTTATTTTTCTGAATAACTAAAAAAGAACTTATTCAAACATGGCGGATTCGTCAGCGCGGCGGTAATCGTAAAGCTCATCTTCGTGAAACCATAGCTCGATTTCATATTTGGCTTCTTCGGGGTTGCCGGAAGCGTGAACTATATTTCTGACGGAACGCCTTGCGCCGTTTGCGATATCATTTGAATCATGCGCGTAATCGCCTCTGATTGTTCCCGGAACAGCGGCAGAAGGAATAGTGAAACCGGCCAGACGGCGAACATTATCAATGGCGTGATAGCCTTCCAGAACAATAGCTAAAACAGGACCAGAAGAAAGGAAATCAACGTTCCATTTATTAACCATAAGTCCGATTTCTTTCGGATCCATAGTGCCAAGTCCTTCGTTTGGGTCTTTGCCATATTTAGTATAAGTTTCCAAAGTTTTTCTACCCATGCCGATAAGGAATTCTTCGCGATCGGAAGGATAGTGTTTTTTAACGAGTTCATCATCAACCCAAATCATTTTCATGCCAATAATTTTCAGGCCGGCTTTTTCAAAACGAGAAATTATCTCGCCTGTAATCCCTCTTTTAACCGCGTCCGGTTTTAATAAGACCAGCGTTTTTTCTTTATGGTCATTCATAATTTTTCTCCTTAATTAATTTTATTTAACGATACTTAAGGAAATATAAGGCAAAAAAAAGGAAAAAGCAATGGAAAAATAATAGGCCTCGTGTATAAACCGAGGCCTATAAATAACAAAGATTAATTAGTGGAAACAACCGACGCGCGTTGTTTGGCATTCTCACGATTTATAAGTTCGCTACCAAGCCAATTGACCGCCTTAATAATACAAGCGCGAACGGCTTTGGCTTCAGGAGTACGATATTCTCCGGAAACACCGAGAAGAGTATTCCCAAAAACGCCACCGAGAGCAGCGCTCAAGTCTTTGGCTTTTCCATCGACCGAAGCGGCGCCGACAACTTCACCGGTGCGAGCATCAACCACTCGAACATCAATAGCAACATGGTCTTGGCTGCTTGTAATAGCAGCAGCGAAGGCATTCGCAAGAATATTAAACCCGCCACCGGCAGACCCGGACATAAATCCCCCGCCTAGTCCCATACCGGAAGAAGCGCTGCTTTGGCTCTTTTTAAATTCAGTCACGGAACCATAAACAAAGTAGTCAGGTTTAGCAAGAGCAGTTTCTTCTCCTTGTCCGGTCAGCTGTTTTTCCGCTTGAACGTCGGCAATTTGCTGGCGTTCGATAACAGAAAAAATTCCGGTCTGCATGAGAGCAGTGACTAATTGGTCGGCCATACCGCGTCCAATCGGGTCAGTTTCAACGACATATTGCCCGCCATGAACACCGGCAGTCATAACCTGCCCTGTTTTATTCTCAAAAGTCTGGACCGCAATTCTAATTTTCGGTCCATCATAGGAATAAGTCGGAGCAGCCAGTTGCCTTTCGGAAGCCGGAGCAGAGATTCCACCACCCGTCACTCGAGGTTCGGGTGAAGAAAAAAGTCCTCCGCTATCAGTTGTGAGACAACCCTCAAAACAAAAAATAAAGGCGGAGATGGAGATTAAAATAAAAGAGGTTTTTAAAGAGAAGCGTTTTTTCATTTTCGCGCCCTCCTTTTTTTGGTTTGATGTTCGTACTTAAGTTAAAAATATACTGGTTTTAATAATACAGAAAAAAACAAAAAGAGCAATAATTTATTTAAAATATCTATTCTTGAATTCTTGAGAATTTGAGAATGAATGAAACTCCACGGCCTTATGGCTGTAGAATCTTAAAGTTTCACCCCGCCCAGGGCGGGGTTTTATTAGTCCCAAAAACCCCCAGCTTTAGCTGGGGTGTACGTTTGAAGGCGAAGCCGTATACTAAAGCCGTCCGGCAGGACGGCTTTAGTAACAATCATACGCCTATGAATTGCCACAAGCGTACCATTCGTACCTTATCACATTGTTTTTACGATTTGAAATACCATCTGGTTTTTACACCCAAATATCGAGGAAAAGTGTTAGCTTCAAGCAAGGTAAAAGACGAGTTAAGAAGAATACTGGAAGTAATCGCCAAATGGAAACATTGGGAGATAATCGAGTTGAACATTCAAGACGATCATCTGCACCTTTGTCTTTTATCCACCCCGAAAGACTCAGTATCGTATATCATGCAAATTATGAAAGGAAAATCGTCAGCCTGGATAAAAAAGAAAATAAAAAAAGCCCATGGGCTGTACGAAAAGCAGTCTCTTTGGGCTAGAGGATATTTTGTCTCCACTATCGGCATTGACGAATACATCATCCGTCGGTATGTCAGGCATCAATATCATCACAACCAAGTCGACCAACCATCTCTTTTCGACAAACTTTTACATTAATCACCAAAGCTGTCCTGCCGGCTTAAGCCGGCAAACCCAAAGCCACCGGCCCTAAGGCCGGTGGTTGTTTACTAAATTTTTATCGCTTCAAATCCCTAAAGCCAGTGCGCGGGGTTTGAAGCGGAGATTTAAACGAAACTCAATCTTGAGTTTCACCCCGCAGAAAGTCGGGGTTTTATTAAATCTTAGCCGTAGAAACCTTGCGCTAACGCGCAATGTTTCTACGGAGATTTAATAAAAAAAGAGATATAATTTAGAAATGGAAACTAAAAAAATAAATTTTAATAAATTAGAAAGAATCGCCAAGGGTTTTGCCAATCATCGCAGAATTGAAATAATGTTTCTTTTGGAAAGCACACCGGAATTGTCTGTTTTTGAAATAGCAGATAAATTGAAAATAAATTTCAAGACCGCTTCGGAACATATAAAAAGATTAACGATTGCCGGATTAATAATAAAAAGATACGAAGGGAACAACGTTCGGCACAAACTAACAGAGAAAGGAAAATCTATTCTCAAATTCTTGAGAATATTGGAATAGTTTATTATAGGGGGATAAAAAAAGCGCCCCTTGAGTTTAGGAAAGTGGGGGCGCAAATATGGTGTTGAAACGGATTTTGGTTTGGTTCTAAAGTAATTATAAAGGAAACAATTTTAAAAAGCAAGGGGAGAGCGGAAAAAAAGCGCCCCTCTTTCCGGATAGGAAAAAAGAGGCGCAAGTTGTTCGGCTTTGTCCGTTACGGAGAAAAAAGGAAGCAGACAAAAAGCCTAGAACTAAAACGGTTATGCCTCTAAAAATATAGAAAGAATACAATAAAAAATCAAGAGGAAGACGAAATAAAAACAAGGTTAAAACTTCGCGAAAAACCAAGAAAGAACCGGAAAGCCGGCAAGAGATATTTCGAAAAGAACATAAACAATATAAACCAAGAGAAGAATAGAAGCTTCTTTGATAGAAATTTTTCGACCGGTCGCCATAAAATAAATGAAAAGAGCGACAGATAAAAAAAGAAAGAGACGACTGGTTAAATAAGAGGGCGTGGCGATGCCGGAAATCGGAGAAATCACCGCAACCAAACCCAAGACCAAACTAGTGGAAACAACAGTGGAACCGAAGAGATTGCCGGCCATCAAATCCCCTTTTCCTTTCTCGGCGGCGAGAGCGGAAAAATAAATTTCTGGAAGAGCGGTGCCAAGACTCACTATGAGCGCGCCAATAACGACAAGAGGCATATTTATCAGGTCGGCAAAAAAAACAGAAGAAGCCACTATGCCTTGCGAAGAAATAACAAGCAAAGCGGCGGCCATAAAAAAAGAGCCGAAATCTTTGAAAAAAATGGAGATTTTTTCGGAAAGAGAATGTTTTTTCTTGCCGTTGAAGTAACGGACAAATTTTTTTTCAAAACGCTCTTTTCTTTCCATCAGCCAAAAAATATAGGCAAAAAAGGAAAAGATGAGAAGAAAACCATCAACGCGGGAAAGGCCGCCGTCAATAATCAAAAGGAGCGGAAGAATAGCCATAAAGCCGGCAAACCAAGCGGTAAGGCGAGTGGTTTTGGAACGGATGGAAAATCCGCCTCGCAGAAAAACGCAAATGGCGGTAGCCAGAGTGAAATGAATAATATTCTGGCCGATGATATTGCCTAAAGAAAGCTCAGAAGCTTCGCGGAAAGCGGAACTTCCGCCAACAAAAAGTTCCGGCGAGGCGGTGGCAAGAGACATCAAGAAAAAAGAAACAGTGAATTCCTTCCAGCCGAGAAATTCGGAAATGCGAGAGAGAGATTTAACAAGCAGGTTGCCCGCAAAAATAAGAAGCGAACAAGAAATCAGAAATAAAAAAAGATAAAAACCGGTCATTTGTTTAATTATACAACATTAAAAAAGTTTGAGGAAAAATTATTCTTGAATTTTTCCGCCTATGAGAATTAGGCGAGATAAATGAGAATATTGGAATAGATAGATGACGGAGGGAATGACAAACAGGCGATGAAGATTTATCTTCATCGCCTGTTTTTTTACAAGAAAAAAGCCAGCAAGAAAAATATGTTCTTGCTGGCTTACATTATTTCATATTATGCTCTTGATCATATTCAAATTCTTCTAAAAGAGAATTGAATTCTGATGGGGGATATATTTTTAATATAATGGCCCACCTATCTTCACCACCCACTTTAAACATAACTTTTTCTCCTTCCTTTTTTCCAATCAGAACTGATCCTAACGGACTTCCTGAAGAAATATCCCAATTTTTTCCCCCAAATACATAACCTTCAATATTATGCAATTCAACTGACCCAGTAGAATGCAGAAGACGAACAATGTTGCCAATCTTGATTTTTTCTGATTGTTCTTCCACCTCAATTATTGAGGATTGGAATTTTATGCTTTCCAATTCCCTTACTCTACTAATAAGGTTTTTCTCCTCGACTCCGAACATTTTTGATCCTTCATCATCATATCCATCCTGCCCACTAAATGATTCGGCTTTCAATCCTCGAACAACACTCAGTCTTTTTTTAGTTTGTCTTATTTGTTCTTCTAATGCATTGAATGATCTCCTAGTAAACAAATTCATAATATCACCTCATAAAAATGAAGAATTATACAAGTTCTGTGTTATATATTATAGTAAATAATTAAAAAGTCAATATCTTGTTATGCCATCATGTCTAATGATAAAAATTTAGACTACTGTATCTTCCCAGATTAAAAAGCCTGAGGTTTGTAATCAGACAATATCGACAATAAATAGCAAAAGAAACTAAATAAAAAAACTCCTGTTTTTATATTTCATAAAAGCTATATTAAACGCTTCCGAAAAACTTTCCGTTCTGTTTATTAATTCATTAACTAAATTTTTAATATCAGAGGATTCCGTTTTCTCGTTTTTTTCGAACTTTCTGATAGCTTCACCAAATTGTCCATTATTTTCTATTTCTTTTGACACTTTTTCAGGAAGAGGAATCTTTTTACTAATTCCCGTATATTCATTTTTATCCTTATCTATTATAGAAACAACACAGACCAGATGATAAATTTTGTTGACTCGTTCTAAACCAGCTTCTAATCCCAAAGAAAGATTAAAGTCATTATTATGTTTATTTATAGCATTTAAAGCTCTATTAATTGACCCTTTTATAGTCTCTTTCTCATTCAACGGCTGGTCAGAAATTCCAGATCCGACTTCAAAAGGCAAAATTATAAAATCTACCTTGTTCTTTTCAAGACATTTTTCAATGATGGATATTTTTTGAGAACTGGCAGTGCCTATCAGTATTTTCATAATAATATTATATAATTTTTAATTTATGATTCATTTTTTTCTTTTTTGTTAAAAGATATTTTTTATTATGCTTATTTGAATTCATCTCAATACCTTGAATATCTTCTATTATAATACCTAAATCCGTTAATTTTCTAATTTTATCAGGATTATTTGTAAGCAGTATTATACTTTTTATTCCTAAATCATCTAAAATTTCTTTAATTACATCATAATTTCTTAGTTCAGCAGGAAATCCTAAAACCTCATTTGCTTCCACGGTATCTAAACCTTTTCTTTGCAATCTATATGCATTTATTTTATTTATTATATTTATTCCTCTCCCTTCTTGAAGAGTATAAATTATAACTCCATTTTTTAGGTTATTAATTTTAGTCATAGCTTCATGAAGTTGTTCGCCACAATCACACTTACAAGAACCAAATATATCCCCAGTTATGCAAGATGAATGGACTCTAGTGACGACTCCTTTCTTATTTCTTACATTTCCTTTTACTAGAGCAAGGTGATATTTATAGTCAATTTGTGATTGATAAGAAACAAGCTTAAAAGTGCCGTAAATTGTTTCCAACAATGATGCGCTTTTCCTTTTGTAAATTTTAGAATTACTTTTTGTTTTATTTATTATTTTTAATAAGATATTAGAAAAAATAACAATATCATCATCATCCCCACTCACACTAAAATATGTTTCACTCATTCTATTTAAATAATCAATAACTTTATCTATTTCATAAACATACGAAAAAAAATCTCTTTTTATTATTTCTATTGGAGTTTTAATTTTCTTTAAAACACCTCCATCATGACTACAATAAATTCCTTTTTTTGAAGGTACAAAATCAATAAAATATCTTTTACATTTTTCACAAACGTATCTATTGTTATATCTAAATATTGCTTTTTCTAATGATGGATTTATTTTTATAACCGCCTTCAAGCAAAAATTATTGTTTTTTATTATTTTTTTTAAAGCTTGGGCTTCTTGAATTCTTCTAGGAAAACCATCCAAAACTAGTCCATTAAATGAAGATTTTGCTGTTAATTTATTAATCTCATTTTCAATTATTGAAGATATTAATTTTGATCTATTTTTTACAGAGGTTTTTTCATTGTCTATTTTTTTAATTTCTTTTTTATATTTATTTCTCATTTTTTTGTCACGGTAAATTGATCCCCATGAGATATGACTGAGTTTTAGTTGCTCAGAAAGAAAAATTGATTGAGCAGTTTTACCACTACCAGGAGGCCCAAAAATTAAAAAAATATCTTTTTTTATGTTTTTCATAATTATTCGAAAACTTTATTTATAATATCGAAGATTTTTTTAGTGTTGTTTATAATAGGTAGTATAATTAAATTATTTTTTAGAAATTTTACTTCGGGAAATAATTTCTTATTTATCATTTTATAATCATGTTCCCAAAATGGTCGAATAACACTTTTATTCTCCTTAAGTTTTTCTCTTATTTTCTTTATATTTTTCCCTTTATATATAATTGGGAAAAATAGAGGTGTTACAAAGGAGTAATATTCTGAGAATACTGGTTCTATGCTTATAAATTTATATTGTTTAAAGAAAGCAACATATTTCTTATAAATATTTTTTCTATAAATAATTAATTTTTGAAAGTTTGTTTTTTTTATTTTATTAGCAGCAAAAGAAGAGATGCCAAGAGAATACCCTCCCCATTTTTCCAATCTTGGTCCGTATTTTTTTATTTGGATTTTCAATGATTTATATATATCATAAATCGTAGTACCAGGTTTTATTTTTCCATTCTTAATTTTTCTATAAATCTTTTTCTCTACACTAATAGCCTCAGATGGCATTTTGTTAAAATTTCCTACATTTTTAAAAAGCTTATTATTTATAATCACAACTCCACCATGAGGTATGGAAAGAAATTTTCTTAAACTAAATATAGAGACGTCACCGAATGACCCTAGTTCTTTTCCATTTTCTGTCCGACTTTCTAGACAATGAGCACAATCTTCTATAATAAAAATATTTTTATTTTTAGCAATTATTTTTAATTTTTCTATATTATTTTGAGGAAATCCAAAAAAATGAGTTATTAATATCCCCTTAATGTTTTTGTTCTTATTTAACTTATTTTTTATATCATTTATATTTATCTCTAATTTTTTTATTTTAATGTGATATGGTTTTATAGAAAAACCACTATTTAAAATCGCTTGTGCCTCCTCTCCACAAACATAACTTGGTACTAAAATGATATCATTTAAAGAATGGGAAATATTTTTTAGAAACATAAAAATGCCATTTCTCCCGTATGCTGTAAAAATAATATTGCTTTTATTACTAAGAATTTTATTTATCATAAGAATAAATCAAATGATTTTAGGAACATAACTGGCTTAAATCTTAATTTATGACTAGCCGTTCCCTCTTCTGTCCCTAACTCGCCATCATTTAAGAAGGAAATGCCTAGATTATGAGCTTTTTCAAAGCAGTGTAAATAAGTGGCGTCTGAAACACCTCGAAACCCTCCATCACATGTTCTGTTTATACCTTTAATTGAATAGATAATGCCCCAACCTTCTTTTTGAATTGATTTATGAAAAACGCATAAAGAAACAGCTTGATTATTAATATAGCCTATTTCAAAACAAAAAAAGTTTTTAAATTCATGAGAGTTGTTAATGTTCTTGAATGTTTCCAACATAAATTTTTCTTTATCTTTTCTTTTTTTCTGATATTTTTTTCCTTGTGTTTCGTTCCAGATATTTAAAATATTCATAACATCTTGAATATTTTCATTATCAACTGCATAAAAATTCAAAATATTATTTTTTATAAGTCTATTCTTAGTATTTCTTATTTTAGAGAATTCTGAACCTTTTAAATCTATAAGTTTTTTAACGTCATATACGACTTCTCTAGGGGATCTAACTTCTATTCTTTTTTCTATTTTTTCTAATTCATTTTTAAATTTTTCCATCCATAAATTGTTTAAACTTTGAATTTGAATTTCTTTAGTATTAATTATTTTTTTGATGAGTAAAACTGTTTCATAGAAACTTTGAAAATTATAAATAAGGGGGCAAAGTAAAAGAATATTATTATTATTAAAATTAATAGCTAAAATGAAGGAAAAATCTTTTTGACTAACCCAAAAGATGTCGTGATCATATTTAATATACGCAAGTATATGAAAAGGACTATTTTCAAAAATAGGATAACTCTCCCCTGAAAAAAGGGGTAAAATAGTTTTAAAACTATCATTATTAATTTCTATTTTTTTATAAATAAATTTTTTATTTATAAAAAATGATTCTAAGTTTTTTTGCATTTTTTAGGGTATATTATAGGAATTATATTTTTCTTTAGGCTGGTATTATACATAATACCTCTTTCATAAGCGCTTTCTGTCCAAAACATAATTCCGTTAGGGAACTTTTTTTTAAACAATTTACCTATAACATCATAAGAGTCTAATAAAATTTTTGTTCTTTCTAAGACATCTTTATCATTCCAGCCAAGTTTATTTTTATAAAAAACACTATTTCTTTGCTGAATAATTTTAAATAATTTACCATACTGATTACTTTTTTTTGAACAGAATCCTTTTTCTCCTAAAATATATTTTAATTTTCTTATGTCAGATAATTTTTTAACATGAATTAATATTGAAAAATCTTTAAACTTATTTTTGAATTCTAAAAAATTGTTTTTAATATCTTTTTTATAATTTGTACCTATAAGTTTTTCATAATTTTCTAACAGAAGATCACTAAAATACGCGTAAGCATCTGTCTTGATGCCTAATTTATTTAAATTATTAATAAAATTACACATGAGTCCTATTGAATATTCGGTTTTTTGTCCAAGACATCCCTTATAACCTATCTTTCCCTTTCCTTCTTTGTATGACGGACAAAATATTCCATAAATTTTTATTGGTTCATCATTTTTTATTGATAAAATAAAATATTTTAACAATTCTTTTGTAGTATCTTTATTTCTAAACTCTATATTAGAAAATAAGCCTAAAAACACCCATAAATTTAATATTTTACTAATATTATTAAGATCGTCTTTAGAATATTCTGTTTTTTGAAAAGAAAAATATTTTCCAATTCCAAATTGACGAGCGTAAGTTATAACAGAACTCCAATCTTTGTTATAACTAAGACAATCTTTTGAAAGATTTCTTACTACTATTTCTTTCCATGAGAAAATATTTTTCATAAATTTGAGCCCGAGGATGGACTTGAACCATCGTCCTCTTACTTAACGAAAGTAAGCGCTCTCTCTGCTGAGCTACTCGGGCATTTCATATATTTTGTTTATATCTTTTTTTATTTTAAGTGGACTCTGATTACTATTTAAATAAAAAATATTTTTTGCGACCTTTTTTAATTCTTCAATTATATTATTTTGAGAAATCAGAAAGTCATTATATCTTCTTTTTATTATAAATGATTTATCATCATCTCTTATTTTGAGTTTACCACCACATTTTAAACATTTATTATTATTCTTTTTGTAAATATTTTGTTGCTTTAAACAAGATGAGCAAATTCTTCTGTTTTTTACTCTTTTTAACGAATCTTCTAAAGATAAATTAATAATAATGACATCTTCTATAATAAACTTATTATTTTTTATTATTTCTAAAAATATTTTTATTTCTCTTAGATATTTTGGAAATCCATCAAAAATAAAATTTTTATTTAATGAAGCTTTTTTAATTTCCTTATCAAAGATTTCTCTTAAAAGATTCGGAGAATATTCAATAACTTTATCTAAAAAAATTTTTAGTTTTTTACCAAGTTTAGTTTTTGCTAATATTTCTCTTCTAGTGATTTCTCCCATTGAGATAGGAGACGCGTTTAGTTTTTTGGCTAAAAAAGAAATGATAGTCGTCTTACCACTAGCGGGTGGTCCATAAAGAAGATAAACTTTTTTTATCTTGTTTATTTTCATTATTGATATTATAAAATAATTTTTAATTAAAGTCAATAGTCTATAATAACAGAGGAATGAAGATTCCTTTAAAGGTAAAAGCGTATATTTTTATCCAAGCTTCGGCCGATGCTGGCGAAAGTTCCCCTCTTGTTGTTTCCTTTCGGCCGATAAATCTGGAAGTGAAATAGAGTACATTGGTTTGGTAAAAAACAGACGAGGAAGAGAAATCTTCATCGCCTGTTTTTGGTTTAGAGGTAGTTTTTCGACTCGTCCGACTTGCTCCCCGACGCTATGGTCGGGGCAAGCAGAAACTAAAGCTGGATTCCTCCGACGCAAGGTCGGAGGAATGACAAAAATAGTGAGGCGGTGTTAGTTGGTTTCTTCGGCGCCGGGGGTGAAGACGTTGATTTTCACTTCAACAGAGGCGTCGGAAGAAAGACCGCTGGAATTTTTGGCTTTAACGGAATAAGTTCCGGAAATCTGCGGGCTGATTAAGCCACTGCCTGAATGAGAGAAATTATTCGGGCCGGAAACTTCATAAGTGAGGTCGGACTGGCCGACGCAAGAAATGAATTTAGTCATATCAACTTGCGCGCCGAGAATGATGTTTTTCACTTTAGAAAGTCCGGTGTCGGAGCAGGAGATGGCGCAAATGTAACCGGAGCAGGAACTCCATGGACTCCAGCCGCCATTAGAACATGTCCTTGATTCTGTTCCGCCTGCGCAAAGACTGCCGTTAACCCACTCGGAACAATTTTGTGATTCGGTGGCGCCGTTTTCGCAAGAGGAACCGCCATTACCACCGTTACCGCCATTGCCCCCGTTTCCGCCGTTTCCCCCATTGCCTCCGTCTCCGCCATCGCCATCGCCAGGCGGGACAACCGGAGGAACAACGCCGGAATCAAAAGCGACAACAACAGAATTAGAAACGCTTCCTCCCGGGCCCAAACATTCCAAAGCAAAAGTCGTGTTGGCGTTTATGCCATTAATGATTTCTTCTCCTTCCACAAATTTTATACCGTTCCAACCGCCGGAAGCTTGACAGACAGTAGCGTCATAAGCAACCCAGGAAAGAGTGAACGATTCATTCGCTTTGACTAAAACTTTATCGGAAGAAAAGCTTAAGGAAGGAAGCGGGAAATTATTGACTCCGCAACCTTCATCGGTTGCGCCATTGCAGTTGTTATCAATGCCATCGCCGCACTTTTCCGTAGCAGAAGCGGAACAAGTCGAGCAACCGTAGGAGCCGGGGATACAAGCAGACGGGTCGGTTTCGTCATTATCAGAGGAGGAAGAGCAGCCCGGGTCATTCATATCAATTTTGCCATCGCCGTCGTTATCTTTTTTATCCTCGCATTGATTCTTAGGCAAGCAGTTTTCGTCTTTTTGTCCGTTGCAGTTGTTATCAATGTTGTCGCCGCAAGATTCGGAAGCGGAAGCGGAGCAAGTGGAACAGCCGAAGGAGCCAGGGACGCAAGAAGAACAACCTTCATCGGTCGCGCCATTGCAATTATTATCAATGCCATCGCCGCACTTTTCCGTAGCAGAAGCGGAACAAGTCGAGCAACCGTAGGAGCCGGGGATACAAGCAGACGGGTCGGTTTCGTCATTATCAGAGGAGGAAGAGCAGCCCGGGTCATTCATATCAATTTTGCCATCGCCGTCGTTATCAAGGCCATCATTACACTGATTTTTAGTTCCGGTTGGAACAGAGGCGGCGGCAACCTCCAAAGAACAGCCGGCAGTGGAAGAGATATTATTGGAATCAAAAACGCGAAGCAAAAAACTTTTAGCGCCGGCTGAAAGCGGCTTATAAGAAAAAGAAGAAGAGAGGTCGGATTCCCAATTGGAAGATTCGGGAGTGCGCCAAGAATAAGAAAGCGGAGAAGCGCCGCCCGAAACAAGAGATTCCACAGAAACAGTGTCGCCGACTTTCACAGAACTTTCCGGAGAGAAATAGCAATCAACACTCATTGAAGCTGATTTAACCAATTTGAAATCAAAAAGATTATCGCTTGCAAGGTCGTGAAGAGCGACATTATCTTTCATCCCCGCGTTTCCGTAAGAATCAAGCCAATCAAGGCAGGAAGGTTCGCCTGCGGAAACATTTTTGCAATCAACGCCTAAAACCTGGAACTTGTAATCAGAACCGGAGACGCGGGCGCGGTCGGCTTTGACGGATTTAAATCCGGAAGGAACGGCGGAAGAAACCGAAAAGGTTTGGCCTTTAGACAAGCCGTGGTTAGTTATAGAGAAAGAACCGGAAGAGCCGGAGGAAGCGGTTTTGCCGGCGGCCGATATTGTTACCCCGCTTTTAGGATTGCCGGAATCGTCAAAGACGGCACCCGAGATGGCAGAACCGGAGAAAACGGAAAGATGACGATAAACTTTAAGGGAAGTTTTGAGCGTGAGATTTTTTGAATCAAGGCCGGAACAGGAAACGGTGAAATTATAAGTGTCGTATTCGGCGCCGGAAGAGCCCGGAGCTAAAGGTTTGAAAGAAGGAGAAGTGTTGCCGTTTTTGCCGGTATAGGGGCCGGAGGCAAAACCGGAAACCGCTGGACTCGCGGAAAGAGAACAAGAAGAAAGATTCTCGCCGCTCCAGATAGCGGAAACGGATTGGCCGGTAACAATGGCGGAACGAGGAGCGTTTTTGGAATCGATAATTTGGAAATTATTAAGTTTGGAAGGAGTGGCCGGAGTGGAAGCGCAACGAGGGTCGGTTAAAGGAAGAATGGAAAGGGATTTGGCGCTTGGACTTAAAACTGGGTCTACTTTAGCAGTTCCACAAGTTATTCCTATATATATGGAAGTTTCAGAAGAGACGGAAGGAGCGGTGATTTTTTTGGAGCCGCCGTTTGCCCCCGTTTCTACGCTTGAGCCGTTCGCCCAGCCAATAATCGCGGGAGTTGATTTATCAACCGTAGCAAGACAAGCGGAAGGAAGATTGCTGCCCGTCCAAGAAATTGTTCCGCTTTGCCCCGAGCAGAGTGTGGAAGGAATGGAGGTTTTAAAAACGGAAGGGTCGGGGGTGACGACAGGAGGTTCAACAGAAGGATTAATTTTTTCAACCGGATTAAAACCAGCAAGAAGAGCGTCTCCGCCCGTGTCGCTTGCGGAAATCAAAGAAAGATAAGAATCGGCGACGGAAGCTCCCCCATTTGAAGCCAAAATCGCCCAGCACTGGTCGGAGCCCGAACAATTAAATCCGCTCACCTGATTGACTTTCATTTCCATTTCAGGCGTCCAGGCAGAAGTGGTGAAAATAGTGAGAGAATAGGGTTGCCAGCGGGGATAAGAAAAATAAGCAAGACCGTTATCGGAACTAAAAGAAAGAGTGGTTCCGCCCGGAGTAAGGGTAACGCGGAAAGCGGAAGCGTCATCGCCCGTTATTTTTGAACCGCGATTTTCGGTGGTGCCGTAATAAATGGCGGAAACCAAATTAATGTCTTTGGGAAGAACGGCAACTTTATAAGAAGCGGAAGCGGGAGCGCCGCCTGCGGAACAAGTGATGGCGTAGTCGGAAATATCAGTCGCGCTGGAGGCAGAGCCGACAGAGGAAGTTTTATTTGCAGAAACAATCGCTTCAAAAGTTCCGTTGGAATTTTTGGAAGCGTTTACTCCGTTCACGGAACAGGAACAATTGGAAGAAGGGGTAGCGGAAAATTTCAAGAGAACCGGCCAGCCCTCCGGAGCAGAAGGAAGGCTTCCTTCCGCGAGAGCCGGAACGGAAGCGGAAGGAAGAGAGATGAGAGAGCCGTTTTTCTTAACGGAAAAATTGGCGGAAATATCAGAGATAACAGGAGTCGGATAAGAAACGGATTTTTCAACGGTTTTCGAAAGAACGGTGTCATTATTCAAAACATCGCGCAAAATTATTTCGTAATTATTGTTGCCGTTTAAAGGATTCGGGTCGGAAAAAGAAACGGAAGACGCGGGAGTGGTGGTCCAAACCCAGCCGGTTGACGGGGAAGAAACGGCGGAGATTATTTTATTGTCGTTTGTTCTTTTCACGCGAATGCCGACAGGAGCGGAATAGGGTTCGCTTGCAACGTCAACAGAAAGATTGGTTTTGCCGTCCGACGAAGAATAGCCGCCAGAAACAGAGCCGGAAGGGCCGCTTTTATCCATATAGAAAGAGATTTTGGCGGAAGTTTTGTCCGGATAGGATTTGGAACGAACTTGCCAGACATGCCAGCCCTCGCTTAAACCGCTGACATCATATTCAAACCAAAATCGGGAACTTGCCGACACCATAGAACCGTCGGCCCAGGAACCGCCGTCTACGCTAAATTGAACTCGCGCAAGTTCGCTATTCGATTGTCCGTGATAAACGGCTTTCAGTTTGGCGGGAGCGCCGTCCGGATGCTGGGTCCAAACGCCGTTTAAAGGATACGCCAAAACAGAACTCGGATTAATATAAATGCTCGAAGCCGGAGGATAAATAACAGCGGGAGTTCCCGGAGCGGAAACATAAAAATCATCAAACCCGCCGGCAGAAGGAGAAGAAGAAGGAGGAGAAGATGCCCAATTGAGCGGCCCGGAAACAATTTCGGCGAGAGCCGAAGAGGAAAAAATGAAAAGGCCGAAAGCGACTATTAAGGAAAAAAGTTTTTTGATATTCATAATAATAAAATTTCTAATTGCTAATTTTTAATTTCTAACTAATGACTAATTTATAAATTTTTTAAATCCTTCGACAAGCTCAGGAAATAATATTGATTTCTTAATGAAGCGACTTTTCAAGTTTAGCGATTCTTGTTTCGTGATTAGTTAAGGTTTTATCCTGCCTTTTATATTGCTCAAGTCCAGATATATTTTCGGTTTCCAAGTCTTCCAGTTTTCCGAGAATATTTTCCATATTTTTTGACGTTTCTTTCTTAAAGTCAGTCATTTCTTCTTTAAACTCATTAAGTTCTAATTTAACTTCAGAAA